>Ga0129308_1001293_pt1 | contig 27210 bp, 28 predicted proteins | sample L827metagenome_FD_94440 | JGI IMG/M metagenome (GOLD analysis project Ga0129308, IMG submission 94440) | Ring-tailed lemur group fecal microbial communities from Wisconsin, USA - L827 metagenome | ecosystem: Host-associated > Mammals > Digestive system > Large intestine > Fecal | place: USA...
ATAAGAATATACCGTAGGGGCGGCCATTGGCCGTCCGCCTGTTTTGGCCTGTTTCGCTTTGTTACATATTGCTGACAAACGATGCTCTCCACCCCCATAGGCTCCCCCTTTGGGGGAGCTGGCGCGCAGCGCCTGAGAGGGCGTCCCCCCCGCCCCACCCCCAAAGAGGGGCGGGCCTTCCTCACTTGTTTCTCATGCCGTCCATGTTTTCGTAAAAGATGTCTGCCGCCTTTTCCCCCCGGGCGATCTCCTCTGCCACGAACCCCGGCACCATGGACTTCTTTCCCCGGGGCAGCAGATAGTTCACACCGTTCACCGCCACGAAGAAATTCGGGTCGTCCCGGTCAGCCCCTCTGGGGATATATACTTCCACTCTCTCGTTCATTGGCCTGTACCTCCTCAGTTGACCTCATCCACAGCGCTGAAGCTGGAGGTGCTCATCACCCGCAGCAGCCGCTCGGGATAGAGGATGGTTGCGCCGTTGGTCTCGAACTTGTAGCCGATGGTGCTGAACTGGTTCAGCGGGCCGCCGATCTCCCCCTTGTCGTGGATAATCATTTCCAGCGCGCCGCCCTCCGGGTCGATAATGCCGAAGCTGTCCTTGCCAAAGAAATAGCTGGCATAGCTGACACCGCCGGACTTATTCTTGTAGTCGTCTCCGCCCAGCACCGGAGCAAACACATTCTCGATGAAGCGCACCCCGTGCAGTTCGCCGATCTCGCCGTTGAACAGCTCCTCGGGAGCGGCGTACTTGTGGGCTTCGATCCAGCCGTCGGATTCCCGCAGGTCGTGGGCTACCGAGGGGTGGATCACCGCGTAGTAGCGGCCGTTGATGCGGGGCACCCGGTTCTTCTTCATGATGGTCACTGCCTTGTTGATCATGGCCGGGGTCAGCAGGGCCCAGCCGTCTGCGCCGCCGGTGCCGCCGCCTGCCCCCATGGCGGCGCAGCTGGTGGGGGTGCTGATGCTTGCGCCGGTATCCCTGTTGATGTTGTCGCAGTAGAGCACATTGGTGCCTGCCAGCAGTGCGTCCCGGATCAGCTTTTCCTGGGTCTCCGCGGCGGAAGCGCCCATCTCCTCCGTGGCACCCAGGATCACATCGTCGTAGGCCCGCAACTCCAGCTTGTCGGTGATGGCGGTGTAGGTGCCGTACTGATTCACGCTCCCGGTCACGGTGGTCACGCCGAACTTCTGCCCGGTGGGGATCACGCCCTCCGTCAGCTTTTCCGCCCGCGCAAAGGTGTTCCACTTGCGCCATTCCACGCTGCCATGGTGATTGGCAGGCAGGGCCTGCCGCTTGGCGAACTGGGCATACAGCAGCTCGCTTCTGGCGTTTTCCAGCAGCTCCGTGTCGTAGAAGGCCTTCAGCTCCGGCGCCAGGGTCTTATCGCTGTCAAATGCGGTGGTGCTGCCGGTGCCGGCATTGACATAGCCCGCCGTACCGTTGACTACAGTGCCGGCATCGGCAAAAAACTGCAATTCATTTCTCTTCATTTTCTCCATCCTGTTCTCCTTTTTCTCCTGTTTTTTCATGAGCCATAGGGCAGCTTTCGTCCCTGGGCCTTGGCCTGGTAGATGCGCTTTTTCAGTTCCTCCCGCTGCTCCCTGGTCATCTGCCGGGGATCGCTGCTTTCGCTGCTGGCGCTCTGCCCGCCCCGCAGTTCCCGGGGCCTGACCCTGCCTGCGCTCACCGCCCGCGCGGCCGATTCCAGGCTGGCCTGGGCCATCCGCTGCCCCAGTTCCCTGTGATGCACCGCGTAGTAGGCTTCCTCCAGCCCAAGCCCCGTGTGGGGCGCCGTCAGCCGCAGAAATTCCGGGTTTTGAAGTTCCCTTGCCAGATCAAAATCCGGCACATTCTGCCGCAGCCTTTCCCCCTGCCGGTGCATCCTTTCCAGCTGCTCCCTGGCCTGGGCCGCTCTCCGCTCCGCCGCGGCGCTCTGGTTCTCCCGTTCCCTGCGGATCGCCGCCACCAGGGCCGCCGTGTCCGTCTCCTGCCCTTGGCTCCTCTCCATCCCGAAGCTTTCGCGGATCTCATCCATGGCCGCGTCCAGCCGTTTGAGCCGCTCCTCATTTCCCTGCCGGTCTCTGAGGCGTTTTTTCACGATCCCCTGAACCTGCCTGTCATATTCGCTTCGGTATTCCGGGTCTGCCATGATCTCCTCCCAGCGCATCCGCCGGGCACTCTGGCCCTCCCGGTTTTCCTCCTGCTGCCCGGCGCCGGCAGCGCTTACGCCCGCTGTCTCCCCCTGCTCGTTCTCCGCGAAGAACTGCAAGGTAAGTCCTTTTTCCCTCTCCATGGGATTCCTCCTTATATAAATCAGTGCCGCCGCTGCGCACCGGCGGCGCTGTTAAGGGCTTTCTCTCTCCCGGCCTCAGCGTTTGCCGGTGGTTCCGCCTGCGGCGCCGATCTTCTCCTGCGCCTTGGTCTGGGTGCTGGGTTTCTTGTTCCCGCCGTAGTAGTAGCTCATGGGGATGCTGCTTCCTCCCCCGCCTCCGCCGTAACGCCTCAGATAGGCATCCGCCTGCTCCTGGCTCATGCCGCTTTTCTCCAGTTCCTCCTGACTGGGTTTGTACCCCGTCTTTACGATCAGATCCACCAGCCGGTCGTATTCCTTGTCCTTCCTGTCGTTGTCCGCCTTCTCCTGGTTGGCCGCCATTCCCTGCCGGTATTTCTCGTCCTCCACCTGATCCCGGTAGCGGTCGTATTCCTCTCCTTGCAATCCGGTCAGCCTCTGGTATTGGCTCTCCAAAGCTGCTCCCTGATCCTTGTAGCGCTGATAGGCTGCTGCGTAAAGCTCCGGCATCACCTCGCCCAGCTTCTGCAAGTATTCGTCGTATTCCTGCTGCCCCACCCTCTGGGCATAGCTGTTGCCATAGCCACCGGTGAGGGCCGCCGCCTTGCCCATGCTGTCCATCATGGCCATCCGCCCCATCCGGGCATACTGCTCCCGGTATTGGCCGTAAAGGCTGTCGGACATGGGGTCGTATTTAAACGGCTCCCTGCTGACGATTTTGTTGTAAAGCTCCGTGATCTGCTCGTCATAGCTGCTGGAATATTCCGGCAGCGCAAACTCGCTCTCCCGCAGCGCCGCCATGGTGTTGCCGTAATCCCGGTCGGGGCTTTCCCCCGGCGCCGTGACCAGCTTTACGCTGCTCCTGTCCGTCTCCCGCTCCCGCTGTTCTTCCGGATTCTTTTCAAGCTCTGCCATTGTCTCTCTCCCTTCCTCCTACTTTGTCAAATCAACTCGGTCATCACATAGGCCGGGTACATGTTTTCCAGCAGCTGATAGCCCAGGAACACCGTCTCAAACACGTCCCTGCACCGCAGGGTCTTGTCTCGGGCCGGGCAGCAGCTGATTTCCGCTGTCCCCGGCCTTTTCACCACGCTGACCCGGCTTTCCCCCTCCAGCTCCTGTAACTGCCGCTCCAGCACCAGCAGCAGGATGCTCTCCGCCGCGCAGACAATGTCCCTGCCGTATGCGCCTGCGCCCGCGTGGCCCGCCATCCGCATCCGCAGTCCCGCCCGGTCATACTGCACCCGGGTCATCTCATCGTCCTCCCGGCTGGGAAGCGCTGCGGGCCTTCTGCCGTGCCTGCTGCACCCGGCTGTTCTCTCCGCCGCTTCCCTTCTTTGTTTTCGCCCTGCTCCGCAGGGCGATGCCCGCATCTCCCGTGATGCTGCTCATCAGTTCCCCGGCCCGTTCCGGCTCATACTTCTGGGTCATCGCCAGGGCATATTGCTGGAAGGTGGCCAGCTTCTTGTTCAGCGTCCCGTTAAAGCTGATCTGCCGCATCAGTTCGTCCTTCCCCTCAAATTCCATGATGCTCATGCAGGCCAGGGCCTGATCCGCCTGTCCCGGCGCAAAGAAGCCCAGCTGGTAAAACTGCAACGCCAGCTCATTCTGGCTCAGCCTGGTATAGCTGCTGCTCTTCTGTGGCACCACCTTAATGTCAAATACCGGCAGCCGCATCTCCAGTTCAATCTCTCCGAAGTACTGTGGCTGGGGCTGAAGCCCCTGGTTGTTGTAGGCCACAAACTGCTCCGTGCCCATCCGCCCCAGAATGCGAAACTGTCTGGGCATCTCATAAAACTGCCGGATCAGCTCAATGCACAGCCCGATGATCTTGCTGTATACCCAGTAGCTGGCACGGGTGGAATCCCGGCTGCCCTTGCCGCTGGCCTCCTGCAGGGCCGCGATGGCCGATGCCGCCGTCACCCCCGCGCTCACCAGCCCCACCGAGGTCTCCGTATTGCCGGAGGTCTCCCGCAGTTCGTTGATGACGCTGGTGCGCATGTCGATGTAGTTGCCGCTGAGGGGCCGGTAATCCACCGTCCGCAGGCTGTCCTGCCCCAGATTCCCGCTCACATGGATGATGGGGTTGTTCAGATCCAGGAATTCCTCCTCATTGACGGCCCCGTCCACCCGCTGGAAATACCGGGGCACCGAACCCACCATGGTGTTTTTCAGGAAGGCCGTCTGCATCATATCGATCTGGGTCTGCCCGTTCTGACACAGGTCGATAAACCCGTAGCCGCAGGGGCTGCCCTCAATGGGGAACAGGCTGTCAAATACGAAGGGGTAGCGCCCGTGCTCATACAGTCCCCGGCTCTCCGCCGGCCCTCCCTCTGCCGTCTGGGCCAGCGCCGCCTCGTTTTCCGTGGCGTAAAGCACCATATCCCCCACATACTTGCAGTAGTGCAGTACCGTCCTGCCCCCCTGCCGCCGCTTGTAGTAGACGTCGATTACCGTGCTCTTTCCCTCGGTGGAAACGGCATCGTCATAGAGGAAGCGGCTCGCCTGAAAGCTGTTGCTTCTCAGCCGGTGGCGCAGCTGGGGGTATGCTTCCTCCAGCTCCTCGTTGTCCTCCAGCCGGGTGTGGAAAAAGTACCGGCTGTCCTGAATGTCTGCCGCCCCCGGCTCCCAGAACACGTTCAGCAGATCCACCCGCTCAATGGCAATATCCCCCAGCCCGTTGAGCTTGTCCGCGTCCCACCAGATCTTGTAGACGCCCGTCCCGGTTTTCAGCTTTTGCCACATGGCGTCGGAGTAGGTCTTTTCAAATTCGTTCTGTTCCAGGATCACCGGGATGATTTTGGACAGCATCCCCGCCTCCTGCCGGTCTCCCGCCTCCCGGGGCAGGATCGTGGGTTCCGGATAAGCCTCCATGGCATCTGCGTGCTTGGAGACGATCACATTGTGCAGCCAGCCGGATACTGCCTGAAAGCCCTGCAAGCCTTCGATGCTCTTGCGTTCCTCCGCCTGGTTGCGCAGCTTCCACCAGTTTTCCGCTGCAATGGTGCGCCGTTCAATGCTGGCCTTCCCGGCTTTGTATTTTTGCAGGATTCTTGTGAATTCCCGCAGCCGCTCTCCGTCCACGGGCAAACTGAATTTCTCCTCCATTGTCCCCTCCATCTTTGTTTTGTAATTTTGCTTTTCTATTGATTCTCCCCCCGCCCTCGTGGCTCCCCGTCCCCATAGGCTCCCCTTCCTAAGGGGAGCTGTCGGCGCAGCCGACTGAGAGGTTCGTTCTGCGCCGCTCTCCTATGAAAATATACCGTAGGGGCGGCCATTGGCCGTCCGCCTGTTCCAGTTTCCCGCATTTCGCGGACGTGCGATGCACGCCCCTACCACAGCATTGTCCCTCCCCCCCCATAGGCTCCCCTTCCTAAGGGGAGCTGTCGGCGCAGCCGACTGAGAGGTTCGTCCCCCTCACCGCTCCAGACTCTTCTTCAGCGGGTCGATCAGCAGCGGCTTTTCCTCCGGTGGCCGCAGCGGGGCCACCGGGCAGGACATGCATAGATAGCGCCACTCGTCCGCCGCGTGATCCTCCAGCTCCGTGTCCAGATCCTCCGGCCGGTGCTTGTGGTACATCATCAGCGGGATGGTTCGGATAAAGGCCTTGCAGTTGGAGAACACATACATCCTGCTGTAGCCCTCCCTGTCAAACTGCAAGCGGTAGTGGCATTGCATCCAGCCCGGGATGCGCTGGTTGTCCCCCGGCATGAACATCAGTCCGTATTTAGCCGCCGTGTCCGCAATGCTCTCCCCGTGGCTGGCGTCCCAGATGGCCGGGTCAGCCACCCCCTGGATGTACCGCCCCCGCAGCCAGGGGTGCTCCCGTTCGATTCTGGCAATCTCCCGAAACTGCTGATCCGGCGTCCAGCGCAGCCCCTCGTTGGGACTGTCGCCGCAGCCGTAAAGCTCCAGGACACGGTATAATACCCCGTCATAATCGATGGCCCACCAGGCGCAGGAGAAAGGCTTGCCATAGCCGAAGTCATAGCTTCGCATCAGCTTCCAGCCCCGGCGGCTCCCCGCCCCGATGTCAAAGGGCTCGATCACATGCACCCAGCGATGCTGCTGCCGCAGCTCCTCCGCCGTCATCCGGCAGCCCGCCTGGGCCGCCACGCGCAGATCCGGCTCCACCCGGAACTCCTCAAAGAACTGCCCCTCGAAAATCTCCCAGTTTCCGTGGAGCCAGGCCTCCCGCAGTTTGGGCGGCAGAGCCTCCAGCTGCCGTATGTATTCCGGGTCCGCCTCCATCAGCGCCCGGTTGTCCGTCACCAGGGCCTGGATAAAGCTGTACTCCTCCGCCCGTTCGTTCTCCTTGTAGCGCTTGTCGATGAAGAGCCGCTTCACCCAGCTGTGCCCCTCTCCGCCGGGATTGCAGGTATAGTAAATCCGCTTGGGGAAGTCGTTGACCCCCCGGACGCAGGCCTTCAGCCGATCCATCTTCTCCTCGCTCTGCTGGGTGGCCTCGTCCACAAACAGCACGTCCACCTCTGTGCCCTGAAAGCGCAGGCTGTCCCTGTCGCTGTCGCAGTAGCGGAACAGAATGCGGCTGCCGTTGGGAAAGCTGATCTCCTTCCGGCTGTCGGAGTAACTGGCGATCCGCTCTTCCTTCTCTCCCATGCACCGCAGCAGCTGGCACAGGGGCACGATGTGGTTTTCCCGCAGCTCCCGGAAGGTTTTGCGGATGATCATCACCTTGATCCCCGGATAGTTCAGGCACAGCAGCGCCGCCTTGATCCGTACCGCCCAGCTTTTTCCGCCGCCCCGTGCCCCGCCGTAGCCCACATATTTGTGCTCATCCAGCAAAAATTGCTTCTGCTTCTCACTGGGCTGAGGAATCAGCAGTTCTCCCATGTTCTCCTCCGCTTCATTTGCTCAGTTCCTCCAGTTCCCCGGAGAGCTTTACCATCAGCGGCCCCTGCCGCCCGCCCCCCTCCTCCAGTCTCTCCTTTACCTCGCCCAGTTCCTTCAACGCCGAACTCAGCGCCTTGAGATCTTTGGCCTCCAGCGCCTTTTCTCCCTCGATGGTCTCCGCCATCTTCATCAGCAGCTTGTCCGTCACATTCCCCAGCCGGACAGAACTCCGCTCCTGCCTCAACTTCTCTCTCTTATCTACCCATTGCCCTTTCTTGGCTCTGCGCTGAACCGCGCTGTAGCTGATCCGCCGTCTCTCTGCCAGCTCCCTCAGGCTCACCCGGCTGTTCAGATATTCCAGTTCTATATCCTCCCAGTCAATGCCACCCTTTCTTCTGCCCATTTTCAGGCCCCATCCTCTCTGTATTTGCTGTCATACGTACTCTTGTATATCGGGCAGCCTTCGTAGCGGCTGACGCAGTAGCGCCCCATGTGCCGCTCCCGCTGGGGCAGGCTCTGGAACCTGCTCTCCACAAAGCATCCCCTTTCAAAGCCCTCGCAGCGAATGCTTCTCTCCTCCCTACTGTCTTTTTTATAGAAGGGGCAGCGCACATCCGCCTCCGTCCAGCACTGTTTCTTGTAACTTGCCATTTTCTATGACCTCCTATCCCCGGCTTCCCCGGTTGATCGCTCTGTTTCGTCCCTCACCGTGTTCCCATGAGAGCACCTCGTAGGGGCGGCCATCGGCCGTCCGCACCCTATTTCATCCGCCGTTCCCCCATAGGCTCCCCCTCGGGGGGGCTGTCGGCGCAGCCGCCTGAGAGGGCGTCCTCCTGCTCTGTCGCCGAATATGCGGGAAAATACCCCCAATTCTCCATCGCCCGAATCATCGGGTCATCTCTTACCTGAATCAAGGTATCTTCACCCCCAAATCAAATAAATTTCAGATTATTTCGCATTTTTTTAAGATATTCCTTGACAAAGCCCTTTCCCTGTCGTACTATATGTTGTATAGATTTCTTGCACATTTTTAAGGTGTTACCGGTTTTTCTCTCCCCTTGACGCCGCATAGTATATCTCATTATTTTGCGAATTTCTAGTCCTGGTTCTTTCTTTTTTGCGATTTGTAACATTGCACATAAATGGGGTGATTTTCTTGTTTGATTACAACAGATTTGAACAGCTTCGCAGCGCCAAAGGCATCACAAAAAAGTTTATTGCCCAGTCTCTGGGCCGCAGCTCCACCATCTGCCAGGATTGGAAGCAGCAGAAGTCCCAGCCCAATCCGGAGCAGCTGCGCCGTGTGGCAGAGATTTTGGATACCACTCCTGCCTACCTCAGCGGGGAGACGGAGGATTCCTCCCCCACATCCTCCCCTGACCGGGAGTTGGAGGAGCTGCTCACCGCCCTGCGGGAGCGGGAGGATATGCGTATGCTTTTTTCTCTGGCCCGGGATGCCAGTCCGGAGGACGTGCGCCAGGCGGTAAAGATTATCGAGGCCCTGCGCCGCAATGATTGATTATTACCTGCGCCTGGTGGCGCTGCCCCGGTCGGTGGAGGGGGTCAGTGTCCCCAATAATGATGGCAGCTTTGATATCTACATCAATTCTCTCCTGCCGTCTCAGCGCCGGCAGGAGATTCTGGAGCATGAGCTGAATCATATCCGGCAGGAGCATTTCTATCTGGATCTGCCCGTCAGCCTGATGGAGCGGCAGGCCAACGGGGAGCATGTGAACATTGTCCTCCATCCGCCGGAAGGCTTTCTCCCCTGCTTTGCCTCAGAGGCGGCCCTGGCCCATTGGCTCCAGACCCTCTGCACCCAGCAGCATTTGGATTTGTCCACCCTATACCTGTAACCCAAACAAAGCTCCCCCCTCCCCCATAGGCCCCCCACAGAGGCCCCCAATGAAGCCTGTGCTTCATTGGGGAAAGGAGGAAGGAAGGAGCGAAGTGCAGCTTTCGCCACCCGGCGGAAGCGGAATGCAGCGAGTTTCTTCTGACGCGGGAGCTGTCAGCGAAGGCCGACTGAGAGGTTCGTTCCCTTCGCATTCTTAATAGATTGAATATAGGTGATTCCATGGCCGCCAAATTTAACCCCGCTCTCCTGTCCTCCGCCAGAAAACTGCGAAAGAACATGACCAAAGAAGAACGCCACTTGTGGTATGATTTTCTTCGCACTTATCCAGTGAAATTCACAAAACAGAAGATTATTGGCAATTATATTGTGGATTTCTACTGCGCCGAAGCGAAGATTGTCATTGAGTTGGACGGTTCACAGCATTTTGAGCCTGAAGCAATTGAACACGACGCTGTTCGCACATCTTTCCTGGCTTCTTTTGGCCTGACCGTATACAGAATTCCGAATTCAGAAGTTAACAGAAACTTTACTGCTGTCTGTGAGTATATTGACTCCCTTGTAAAATTTGCCTCCCCTATAGGCTCCCCTTCCCAAGGGGAGCTGTCACGCCTACGGCGTGACTGAGAGGTTCGTCTCCCCAACCAGAAGCCTCGTTTAAACTCCTCACCGCTGTAGAAAGCAATATCTACAGCCCCCCACAGAGGCCCCCAATGAAGCCTGTGCTTCATTGGGGAAAGGAGGAAGGAAGGAGCGAAGTGCAGCTTTCGCCCCCCGGCGGAAGCGGAATGCAGTCGCCTTCTTCTGACGCGGGGGAGCTGTCACGCCTTTGCCGTGACTGAGAGGGAAATCACTTGTTGCATAGAAAAGGTTCTGATTCCATGAAACGTCCGGCAAACTCCTCTCTTTTACCCGTGGCCCGCCAGCTTCGCAAAAACATGACCAAAGAAGAACGTCTCCTTTGGTACAGCTTTCTTCGTGACTACCCCATCAAATTCAGGAAACAAACAGTTATCGGTGATTATGTTGTGGACTTCTTCTGTCACAAAGCCTCCCTGGTAATCGAGTTGGACGGTTCCCAGCACTATGAGCCGGAGGCTATGGAAAAAGACCAACGCCGCACAGACTATTTAAGTTCCCAGGGGCTCACCGTGCTTCGTATTTCAAACCGGGACGTCAATCAAAACTTTGTCAGCGTCTGCGAATATATTGACCGGATCGTAAAAGAGGCAGTTCCTTCTTAACCTTCCCCCCATAGGCTCCCCCTCAGGGGGAGCTGGCAGCCGTAGGCTGACTGAGAGGGCACCCCCTTGACTTTTCCCCCTGAATATCATATCCTTGACACGCCGGGTCTGTCCCCGGCAGAATGGAGAAAAACCATGAACTATCAGAGCACCCGCTCCCACCAGATTCAAGCCGATTCCGCCCATGCCATTCTTCAGGGTCTGGCCCCTGACGGCGGCCTCTATGTGCTGCCTGACCTGTCGGCCCTGTCCTTTGATTGGCAGGCCGTTTTACAGCAGGACTACACTGGCATGGCCGCCGGTGTTGTCTCCGCCCTCCTACCGGATTTCAGCCGGGAAGAAGCCCTGACCCTGGTCAAGGCCGCCTATACCGGCAAGTTCAGCACCCCGGCCCTGACGCCCCTCACCCCCGTGGGGGAGGACGCCGTGCTGGAGCTGTTCCATGGCCCCACCAGCGCCTTCAAGGATATGGCCCTCTGCCTGCTGCCCCACCTGATGCAGGCCGCCGCTGCAAAATGCGGCAGCCGGGAGGATGTGCTCATCCTCACCGCCACCAGCGGTGATACCGGCAAGGCCGCCATGGAGGGCTTCCGGGATGTGCCAGGCGTGCGCATTATCGTCTTTTATCCCAAGTCCGGCGTCAGCCCCGTGCAGGAGGCCCAGATGCTGAGCCAGCAGGGGGATAATGTAAAGGTCTGCGCCGTGGAAGGGAATTTTGACGATGCCCAGACCGGGGTCAAACACATCTTCTCCCATCTCAGCGGCAAGCTGCACCTGTCCTCCGCCAACTCCATCAATATTGGCCGCCTGGTGCCCCAGGTGGTGTATTACTTCTCCGCCTATGCCGATATGCTTCGCCTGGGCCGCATCGCCTTGGGTGATAAGCTGGACTATGTGGTTCCCACCGGCAACTTTGGTGATATTCTGGCCGGCTATATTGCCGGGGAGCTGGGGCTTCCTGTGGGCAGGCTGGTCTGCGCCTCCAATGTGAACCATGTGCTGACAGACTTTTTCCGTACCGGCTGCTATGACCGCCGCCGTCCCTTCCACAAGAGCCTGTCCCCCTCCATGGATATTCTGGTCTCCAGCAATCTGGAGCGCCTGCTGTACCTTCTCTCCGGGGACAGTGAACTGGTGGCCTCCCTCATGGCCGATCTGGAGCGGCAGTCCTTCTATCAGCTGCCCCCCGCCCTGCTGGAAAAGGCCCAGCGCAAGTTCTTCGCCGGATATTGTGACGATGCCGCCACCGTGCAGACCATATCCCAGGTCTGGCAGCAGCACCATTATCTGATGGATACCCATACCGCCGTGGCCTGGAATGTGGCCCAGCAGTATAAGGCCCAGACCCCCGGCCATGCCCCTGTGGTGGTGCTCTCCACCGCCTCCCCCTATAAGTTCCCCGCCGCCGTGATGGAGGCGCTGGGTCTTCCTTCCACCCCGGATCAGTTCCGGGCCATGGAAGAAATTGAGCGGTTTACCGGCGTCCCCATGCCGGAAAACCTCCGTGGTCTGCGGCAGCGCCCCCGGCTGCACTTTGACTGTGTGACCCCTGAGGATATGGAAAAATACGTGATGGGAAAGGCGGCGGAAGCATCATGGAAAAAGTAACTGTCCGCGTCCCCGCCACCACTGCCAACCTGGGGGTGGGCTTTGATACCCTGGGCTGTGCCCTGAAGCTGTACAATACCCTCCGCTTCACCTTGAGCGACCGGCTCTCCTTCTCCGGCTGTGATAAGGAATATCAGACCCCGGATAACCTGGCCTACCAGGGCTTTGCCGCCGTGTACACCCACATGGGCCAAGCCGTTCCCGGTGTCCACATCGACATTGATGCCCGGATCCCCGTGTGCCGGGGCCTTGGCTCCTCCGCCGCCATGATCGCCGCCGGGGCCATGGCCGCCAACCGGCTCGGTAGTTTTGGGCTGGATACCGCCGCGCTGCTGGCCATCGTCACCCCCATTGAAGGGCATCCGGACAATCTGGCCCCCGCTCTCTTTGGCGGCCTCACCGCCTCCATGTTGGTGGATGGACAGGTCTATACCGTGCCCTACCCGGTGCATCCGGCACTGCGTTTTGTGCTTCTGTCTCCGGATTTTCCCCTCAGCACCCACGCCGCCCGTGCGGTTCTGCCCCAGTCCGTTCCCTTCGGGGACGCGGTGGCTCAGCTCTCCCGCCTGGCCCTGCTGCCCAAGGCCCTGGAGCTGGGGGACGAGGCCCTCATTGCCCAGTGCCTGGCCGACCGGCTGCACCAGCCCTACCGTTTCTCCCTGATCGAAGAGAGCGATGTGCTCCGCGCGCTGGCCCACGGCCTGGGCTGTGATGCCTTCTGCATCAGCGGCGCCGGCCCCACCCTTCTGTGCATCACCCGGGACAGCACGCTGGCAGAGAGGATGGCCGCATCCGCCGCCGGCCTGAAGCACCGCTGGCTCATTCAGGAGCTGGCCGTGGACCATACCGGCGCCGCCTGCCTGTAGGACGTAAAAAAAGCCCCTGCCCCCTATTTTTAAAAGGGCAGAAGCGGATGAATTTTTATTCAGAATTCTGTGGATTATATAAAAAAGCCTGCCGCATGGCAGGCTTTTTTTCGTGTCTTTCTTTTGCAGCCGCTTTGGGTCGGCTTTACAGCTTCTCCAGCCCCAGGGCCGACCGGGCGGCCACCCGTCCGAACATCAAGGCCCCGCAGATGGAGGTGCCGCAGGTGGGATACTCGGTGCCATAGAAGCCTGTACCGGCCACTTCGCCGGCGGCGAACAGGCCGGGAATGGCGCTGCCATCAGGCCGCAGCACCCGGGAAGACACATCGATCTCCAGCCCGCCGAAGGTCACCGTCACGCAGGGGCTCAGCTTCAGGGCCACGTACTTGGGTCCCTGGATGGGATGCAGGAACTCCGCCGGTTTGCCGAAATCCTCATCCACGCCCTTTTCTACCAGCTCACTATAGCGGTCAAAGGTCTTGCGCAGGCGCTCCGGGTCACAGCCGATCTTCTTGGCCAGGCCCTCAATGCTGTCAGAGACCGGATCCTTGGTTTTCCCGGCCACCGCCATCTTATAGCCCAGCTTCACGCCGGGGTAGGGTTCCTTACCGGAGGTGATATACCAGCCGCAGTTGCTCTTGCTGGCAGCCAGCGCATCCCCCACGGTATACTGATAGGTCCACTCGTTCACAACACGGTCGCCGAATTCGTTGACGATCAGGCCCGACTCATCATTAATGCCAATGCCGCAGGTGAAGCTGGTGTACACCACCTGGACGCCGGGGTGGACGAAGTTTCTGGCGCCGATTTTCTCCGCAGCCACCAGACCGTCGCCCACGTTGCCGTGGGGAACATTGCTGAAATAATGCGCTACCGGATAACGGGCACACATCTTCTTGTTTCTGGCATAGCCGCCGGTGGCCAGGATTACGCCTTTTCTGGCATGAACCGTCAGAACACCGCCGTTTTCACTCCTGCATACGGCACCGGTGACCTTGCCGTCCTCATCGGTGAGGAGGCTCTGCATCGGCGTATTATAAAGGATCTCGCCGCCCAGATCATTTTCATAGTACAATGTCAAAGGTGTGGATATCTCGCCGCCCTCGCCGTTGGTCTGGCCGCCGCCGCCGGGAGAGTTATGCACACGCCAGGGCTGGAGGGACACATGGATCGGCTCCACATCCTGCACGGTATAATGGATCTTCTTCAGGCTCCCGTCCTCATTCTGCTGGGGCTTTGACAGTTCTGGCCAGGGCTGCGCCAGCACATCCGCCGCCTCGCCCTTGATGCTGCACTGGATGGAACTGAGCCACTCAATGGTACTGTTCAGGTGCTCCGAAACATACCGGGTCTTGACGGCAGACATCAGATCGCCCCGACGGGTGCCCACCTCCATCAGATAGTCATAGACCATCTCCGGCGTGTCATAGATGCCCTGCTTCTTTTGCCAGCGGGTGCCGGCACCCAGCAGCTTACCGCCGCTGCGGGCAGTGGAGCCGCCGGTAACGCCCTGCTTCTCCACGATCAGTACTTCCGCCCCGCTCCGCTTTGCTTCAATGGCGGCGGCAAGGCCCGCCGCGCCGGCACCGCAGATCAGCAGATCCACCGTGCGCTCCTCATCCTTCGGCTCGGGCTTTTCAGGGCCGGGAGCAGCTTTCAGTTCTGCGATCAGCTCCTTGCTTGCACCGGAAGCCTTCAGAGCCGCCGTAACCGCCTCCATAATCGCACGGCAGGTAATCTCCGCACCGTCAATTTCAGGAATGTTCAGCGACTGGTACTTCACGATCAGCCCGGGAAGTACCTCCACCGGCGTGGTATTCAGCCCCCAGCCAATGCCCCGCATCTCCCGGTGATCCGTAATCTTCACTTCCTCGATCCGATCCGGACTCAGGCTAAGGCGAAGGGTCAATTTTCCGTTATAACCCCGGCCTTGGCCTTCATAGCTGCCTTCGTTGAATCTTGCCATAATAATCTCCTTTCTGCCGCATAAGGTCAGTACAAATAGAAATGAAAATCTCCACATGCGGCGGAATGGAGATTGTTCTGCCTGTGCTGCGGTTGCCGCTTTCGCGGCGAGCGGCAAGCCATTTTTAATCAAATCGTGTGATTTTCACACGATTCTCCTGTTTTTGTAATGTTTTGTCGCGCAGTCAGGCAATGTTACTGGACAATATTTTAACACATGTTTTCCATCCCCCTGTGTCAAAATCTTCATTTCCACTTACACTGCCCTTATCATTTCTCACGATTTTTACTATAAAAATCCTGCCGCTGTTCTTCCCCCTTGCTCCCCTTCCCAAGGGAAGCTGGACAGGCTCTGATCCCCAAGAAAGCGCAGGCTTTCTTGGGGAAAGGAAGAACAAGGGAGCGTAGTGCAGTTTTCACCAACCGGTGGAAACGAAACGGTGCGAGCTTGTTCTTCCGCAGGGGCGGCCATTGGCCGTCCGCCTGTTCCACACTGCCGCATGTCGCAGACGTGCAATGCACGCCCCTACGGCAGCACCCCAACCCCATAGGCTCCCCCTTTGGGGGAGCTGTCAGCAAAGCTGACTGAGAGGGTTGGCTCCACCAAACCGGAGCCCAGCGCAGCGGGTTCGGTTTGGAAAGGAAGAAGGAAGGAGCGGATATGAAATTTTCCCGGCTCCTACGGAAACCGGGAAAATGGAATGGAGCGAGTTTCTTCTGACGTAATTACAGCACGATAATCAAATATACGGCGTAGGCGGCCAGGAGGGCGGCGCCCTGGAGCTTGGAGGACTTCTCCCGCAGCATCAGGGGCAGCAGGGCCAGCACCGTAATGGCCAGGCAGGCAGTCAGGTCTACCGCCGCGCTCTGGGCGGAGACGGGCAGCGGCTCCCCGGCGGCCAGGGAGGACAGGGGCAGGATCAAAGACAGGTCAATGATATTGGCGCCAATGATGTTGCCCACCGACAGGGCGGACTCCTTCTTCACGATGGCGGTGATCGTAGTGACCAGCTCCGGCAAAGAGGTGCCCACGGCCACCAGGGTCAGGGCCACGATCCGCTCCGGCACGCCCAGGAAGGCGGCGATCCGGCTGCCATTATCTACCATGAGACGGCTGCCCAGCACGATGGCCACGGCGGCCAGAAGAAATTTGCCGATGTTTTTCCACAATTCCTTTTTATCCACCGGCTCCTGCGCCTCGGCGCTTTTCATCTCACTGCGGGCACTGCGCAGGTTCTCCGCCATGAACAGCAGGAACAGCAGGATCAGCACCCCGCTCCAGCCATAATTCAATTTGCCGCCCTGGCAGCCCAGCAGCAGCACTGCGGCAGAAGCCGTCAGCAGCAGGCACTGGCGCAGATACTTTTTCCGGCTGCAGGGGATGGCCATGGCCAGCATGGAGATAGCCATGATAAGGCCGGTATTGGCAATGACGGAGCCAACCGCATTGCCCACGGCCATATCCACCTTGCCTTCGGCGGCAGCCATAACAGAGACGATCATCTCCGGCATGGTGGTGGCCAGGCTGACAATGGTGGCGCCGATGATGAAGGTGGGGATATTCATGGCCCGGGCGATCCAGCTGGCGGCATCCACAAAGGCATCGCCCCCCTTGATGACCAGCACCACCCCCAGGGCAAACAGGAGACAGCAGACTAACATTTCCATATTCATCTTTCCTTTCTTTGTTGCGGGGCCACATAAAAACGAGACCTATCCGCAAGTTTCTTGCAGATAAGTCTCGTTAATTATAACCATAGCCAGACGGAACCAACCGCCGGTTGTTGACTAAAGTTCCGCCGGAATTTTCCTCCAACGGCAACTACTCCCTTATCGGTATCCTTTTTAACACAATTTAAGCCCGCTGTCAAGCCTGAGCTTTCTCCTTGGCGGTAATAAAGGCCTTGATGACCTCCACCGTCCCGTCCACGCCGATGATGCTGCTGTCAATGCACAGCTCGTAATTCTCCGCCTCGCCCCAGAGCTGGTCGGTATAATACTTATAATAGCTGGAGCGATCCTTATCCACCTGGCGCATCAGCTTTTTGGCCTGCTCGGCATCGATATTCTTGCGCTCCATCAGGGTTTTGACACGGAAGTGCTTGTCCGCCATGATGAACACCCGAACCAGATCCTTGCGGTTGCGCAGCACATAGTCGGCGCAGCGGCCCACAAAGATGCCGTTGCCCCGGTCGGCCAGCATACGGATGACGTCAAACTGAGCGGAGGCCACCTGCATATTCAGGCGAAAGCCTTCCCCCATGCCCATGTAGTGGGGAGTGGGAACCACATAGGCAGAGACCTTCTTTTCGTCATAGGAATTAAAAATTTCCTTACTGAAGCCGGAGTTTTCCGCCGCATGGTCAACAATTTCCTTATCGTAGCACTGGTAGTCCAGCTCTTTGGCAAGCTTCCGGGCAATGTCATGGCCGTTGCTGCCGTGCTGTCTGCCGATCGTAATTATCATTTATGTATCCTCCGGTTCTTTTTTGTAATACCATACCACTGTCCGGTCTTTTTTTCAAGTATTTTGTAGCCGGGGACAAGTGAAGTCATCCCCCTGCATAAACTGGTTCTAAGCAGTGGGGAGAACGCCGGACTGTTTCCTCTCCCGCTGCCGGGAGGGGAGGTCTGCCTGTGATTGCCAGAAAGCGTCTGGTCTATAACACCGCCCTGCTCACCAGCTCCTCACTGCTGATGAGCTGCATTGGCATTGCCTTTCAGGTATGGCTGGTGGGTCGGATCGGTTCGGCGGGCATCGGCCTGTATCAGCTTGTCTGCTCCGTCACCAACCTGGGAGCCACCTTTGCCATCTCCGGCATCCGCTTTGCCACTACCCGCCTGGTGGCGGAGGAGCTGGGCAGCCAAAACAAGGGCGGCATCCGGGCAGCCATGGGCCGCTGCCTGGGCTATGGCACACTGTTCGGCCTGGCGGCCGCGGCGGTATTATGGCTGCTGGCAGAACCCATCGGTTTTCTCTGGATCGGGGACGCCCGCACGGTGATGAGCCTGCGGCTTTCCGCCTGGAGCATGCCCTGCGTCTCCCTCTGCGCCTCCCTCTCCGGGTATTTCACCGCCAGCGGCCGGGTCTGGAAGCCCACCCTGATCCATCTGATTGAGCAGTTGGCGGGCATCTTTCTGGTGGCGCTCTGCCTGTATCTGACCCCCAGCGCGGACATTGAGCGAAGCTGTGCCGCCGTTACCCTGGGACGGCTGGCGGCGGATGTGCTCAGTCTAATCCTTATGTATCTGGCCTATGTGCTGGACTGGCGAAAGCATTACGGCCAGGGCACCCCTTCCGGTGCCCTGACCGCACGCATGTTGAAGATCGCCCTGCCCCTGGCCGTTTCCGCCTATGCCCGCAGCGCGCTGAACACCGTTTTACATCTGCTGGTGCCCCGGGGCCTCCGGGCCGCCGGGTACTCCGCAGACGGGGCGCTGTCAGGCTACGGCACCATACAGGGCATGGTATTGCCCATCATTCTTTTCCCCTCCTGCATCATGTCCGCCGTGGCGGAACTGATTGTTCCGGAGCTGACCGCCGCCCAGGTGCAGCGGGACGGGAAAACCATCCGGGACACCACAAAAAAGCTCTTTTCCCTGAGCCTGCTGTTCTCCGGTGCGGTGGGGCTGTTTATGTTCCTCTTTGCCGATCAGCTGGGGCTTGCCGTCTATAAAAGCCATGATGCCGGACACTATATCCGTCTGCTGGCCCCCTTGGTTCCCGTCATGTACACGGACATGACGGTGGACGGTTGTCTCAAGGGCCTGGGCCAACAGGTCTGGTGCATGGGCATCAATATTCTGGACTCCCTGCTGGGGCTGATCCTGGTATGGGTCTTTCTGCCGAAGTACGCCCTGCCGGCCTACATCGCCATGATTTACATTACCGAAACCTTTAACTTTGTGCTCAGTCTCCAGCGGCTGTGGAAAACCGTCAGAGAATGCCCATGAGGGCCATCAGCAGCAGCACGAAGGTGACCAGCACTGCCCCGGCAAACAGGGTAACGCCGGTATTGAAGGTTTTTTTATGGCCGCTGCTGCTCTCCGCCACCAGGCCCGCCTTCCGCAGGGAGCTGACGATGGGCCGGTACAGCAGCAGGGACAGGGCCGCATTGATGCCGCCCTTGGCCAGGTTGAAGGGGGCGAACACGGTGGTCAGCATCCCGGCCACCACGGCCCGGGGCACACCCATATAGAAGGGGGTAATCACGTAGTTCCAAATCACCATGCAGATCACCAGAACCAGCACGCCCAGGCTCAGCCCCAGCACAGCCCCCTTCTGGGAGTGGTGCCTCTGGTAGAACCAGGCGGCGGGCACCGCGAAGGCACAGGTGGAGACGATGTTCATAATAAAGCCGTAGGGGCCGGTGGCGCTGATGGTGATCATCTCAATAAAGGAGACGATGACGGAGATGGCCACGCTGGCCAAAGGCCCAAGGATGAAGCCGGCAATGACCACCACCGCGTCCTTGGGGTCATAGCTCAAAAAGCCCGCCACATTGGGCACGATCCGGCCTATCAGCACCGCGATAAAGCTGACGGCGGTGAACATGCCGATGACGGCCATGGTTCTGGTAGATACTCTCTGTTTGCTCATTTTTCTTTCCTCCTGAAAAATAATGAAAAAAGCCTGAAGATACAAATATCTTCAGGCGGCAAAAAAGCATATCTGCATCTTCTCTCATCCAGACTCTACTGTCGGTCCCGGAGTTGCACCGGATCATGCCTTTCGGCTTGCGGACTTTACCGCCGGTCGGGAATTACACCCTGCCCTGAAGACGCTTTCAGTATAGCACTGCCATTATATTTTGACAAGAGGTTTTTTTTATTATACAATCATCTCCATGGAAAGAGGTGAGCGGATGCATCCCCGTGAAATTTGCTGCTGTTTCTCCGGCCACCGGCCCAACCGTCTGCCCTGGGGCAGCCGAGAGAGCGATGTGCGCTGTCTGGAGCTGAAATATACCCTGTCCAAAACCCTGGAAGAGCTGTATGGCCGGGGCTTTCGCCATTTTATCTGCGGCATGGCCCTGGGCTGTGATCTCTATTTTGCGGAGGCGGTACTGGCCCTGGGAGAGCTGCACCCGGATGTGACGCTGGAGGCCGCCATTCCCTGCGCCGACCAGGCGGAGAAATGGAGCGCCGCCCAGCGGCAGCGGTATGATACTCTGCTGGAGCGCTGTGATGAGCGGCACCTTGTGCAGCAGGCGTACAGCCCCGGCTGCATGCAGCGGCGCAATGAATACATGGTGGATCACGCCGCCCTGCTTCTGGCCGCCTTTGCCGGGGTTCCCAGCGGCACCATGAACACCATCCTCTACGCCCGGCGCAACGGCGTGGAAACCCTGATTCTGGATATATGAGCACAAAGTCAGCGGCGGGAAAAATTCCCGCCGCTGTTTACAGCTCTATGACTCTGGTGGCGATCCGTTGGCGGAAGGCCGCATCGTGCTCCACGAATACCATGGTGGGCCGGTACTGCAGGATCAGTTCCTCGATCTGCATGCGGGAGTAGATATCGATATAATTCAGCGGCTCGTCCCAGAGATACAGGTGGGCCTGCCGGCAGAGGCTGCCGGCCAGCAGCACCTTTTTCTTCTGCCCGGCGGAGAAATCGGCCATATCCTTTTCAAACTGCGCCCGGGAAAAATCCATCTTCCGCAGAATCGCCTTGAAAAGGCTCTCGTCGATCTCCCGCTCCCGGGCAAAGTCCCGGAGGGAGCCGCGCAGGAAGGCGGTATCCTGGGGGACGCAGGAGATACGCAGGCCGGACAGGCGTGTCACCGTGCCGGTATAGGCCGCCTCCGTCTCCCCCAACAGCAGCTTCAGCAGGGTGGATTTGCCGCTGCCGTTGCGGCCATGGAGGGCGATCCGCTCCCCCGGCTCCAGCTGGAAGCTCATCGGGCCGCAGACCGGCTTTTCGCCGTAAAGCAGGCAGACCTCCCGCAAATCCAGCAGGCGGCCCCGGGCTGTCAGCGGGCTTAGCTTCAGGCTCTCGTTCTGCTCCAGATCCTTCAGCAGCTGCTCCTTTTCTTCCACGGCCCGCTCCGCTCTTCGGTCAATGTTTTTGCGCTGCTGCTGGCCCTTGCGGGACTTTTCCCCCAGGTAGGGCCGCAGGCCGCTGCCGGTCTTCGCCCGCTCCACCGCGTCCGCCTTCTGCCGCCGCTGCTGGGATGCCTGTTCCAGACGCCGGATCTCCTTTTTCAGGCGCAGGTTCTGCTCCTGCTCAAAGGCGTCCCGCCGGGCCTTGTTCTCCCACCAGGAGGAGAAACTGCCGCTCTGGATTTCCGCCCCGGTTTTGTTCAGGGCCAGAATATGATCCACGCAGCCATCCAGGAAGGCCCGGTCGTGGGAGACCAGGATGTAGCCCTGCTTCCCCGCCAGCCAGCGGGAAACCCTTCGCCGGGCCTCCCCGTCCAGATGGTTGGTTGGCTCATCGATCAGATGAAAGCGGCCTTCCCGAAGGAACAGGGCCGCCAGCAGCGCCTTGGTCTGCTCCCCCTGAGAGAGACTGGCAAAGGGCCGCCACAGGGCTTCCTCGGGAAAGTCCAGAAGGGAAAGCTCCCGCAGCAGCTGCCAGTCCTCCGCCTCCCCGCACTGCTCCTGCAAGACCTCCATGGTCAGCCAGTCCCCATGGGCCACCGGATAGGGGAAGTAGTCAAAGGGCAGTGCGGCGGTGATTTTCCCCTCATCGGGGAACACCTCCCCCAGCAGCAGCCGCAGCAGCGTGGTTTTCCCCCGGCCATTGCGGCCGATAAACCCCAGCTTCCAGTCGGAATCCAGCTGGAGATTCAGGTTTTCAAACACGCTGTCCCCGCTGCCCGGGTAGCTGAAGCTCAGATTCTCTATTTTGATTTGTGACATAAAAACCTCCGATCAAAGTTTACGGTGCCGCAGGAAAATAATCAATCCTGCGGCACCGCAACACCACCTCCCGGATATGGTGATCCGGGCGGAGTTCTATGATCGGGGCTCGAAAATGGACAGTCTTTTCCTGCAAGCGGGGTTTGGCTTATTTGCAGGAAACACTTCTCATTTTTTCACACCTTTCTTGTCCTTTGGATTCAGTATAACACGGGCGCAGTGCTTTGGCAAGGCTCTTTTCACCGCAGCAGCCAGGCTTTCAGCCCGGCCATGTCGTCCACGATGGCCACGGCCCCGGCGGCTTCCAGCTCCCCTTCGGCGGCGTAGCCATAGCGCACCCCCAGACAGGGCACGCCGCAGCGCCTGGCGCCCTCCACGTCGTACTTGGTGTCCCCCACCAGAAGGGTATCCTCCGGCTTGGCGCCCAGGGCATCCATGGCCCGCTGCAAAACCTGCCACTTGGCGTTGTTATTGCCCATAGGCTCACTACCGCAGATCACCTGAAACAGGCCCAGCATATTCTCCCCCGCCAGCAGCTGCTCCGCCAGATTCTGGGGCTTGGAGGTGGCAATGCCCACCCGGACACCGGCGGCAATCAGTGCTTCCAGTACAGCCTGAATCCCCGGGAACACCCGGCATTCCGTGACGCCGATGGTATTATACCGCTCCTTGAAATCCCGGGTGGCCTGCTCCGCCCGCTCCCGGTCAAAGCCATAGACCTCCATGAATTTATCCACCAAGGGTGGCCCGGCAAAGCAGCGCAGCTCGGTCAGCTCCGCCTGGATTCCCTGCTTTTCCAGGGCGTACCGGACTGACTTGGTGATGCCCTCCACCGTGTCAAACACGGTGCCGTCAAAGTCAAAAAGAATATTCTGTACCATTTCTTCACCTCTTGGCGGATTCTGCATGAGACGCGCCGACGCACAAAGTGCGGCGGCTCCCATTAAAATGCTTCATTTTAATGGGAGAATAGCATTATATCATTCTTTGCCGGATAACACAAGGCCGGGGCAGATTGTCCCGGCCTTGTCAGCTTTCGTTTTCTGCGTTTTTACTTCTCGCCGCCACGGGCCGCTTTGGCTACCAGGCCGGACAGCAGCACCAGGGCGATGGCGTTGGGAATGACCATCAGCTGGTTAAACATATCCGCCAGTTCCCAAACCAGGTCGTTGGAAAGGACGGAGCCAAGGAAGATAAAGACGATGGCAATGACGGAGTAGATCTTCACGCCCTTCTCGCCAAAGAGATATTCCACATTCAGCTTGCCGAAGAAGTTCCAGCTGAGGATGGTGGAGAAGGCAAAGAACAGCAGGCAGATGGCCACAAAGCTGTTGCCGAAGCCCTGGCCAAAGACGCTGGAAAAAGCCAGCTGGGCCATGTTGGCCTTGTTGATGCCCTCAGCCGCACCGGCGGCCAGGGGGCCATTGCCGGCATAGAGGGTGGAGATCACCACAAGGGCGGTCATGGTGAGGACGACGAAGGTATCGATAAAGACGCCGATCATGGCAACCACGCCCTGATCGTGGGGCTTTGCCACATTGGCCATGGCGTGGGCATGGGGGGTGGAGCCCATACCGGCCTCATTGGAGAACAGGCCCCTCTTGACGCCCTGGCTGATGGCGGCCTTCAACGCGTAGCCGATGCTGCCGCCGATGATGGCGTTGGGCATAAAGGCATACTTGAAGATCATGCCGAAGGTCTCCGGGATGTACCGGTAGCGGCAGACCAGCAGCACCAGGCCGCCCAGCAGGTACAGCACGGCCATGACGGGCACCATCTTTTCCGTGACGCTGGCAATGCGCTGGATGCCGCCCAGGAAAACAAACACAGCTACCAGAGCCACCAGCAGGCCCACCACCCAGGAGGGGATGCCGAAAGCCGTGGCGCAGGTTTCGCCGATGGAGTTGGACTGCACCATGCAGCCCATGAAGCCCAGGGCCAGAATAATGGCGACGGCAAAGAAGCCGGCCAGGAACTTGCCCAGGCCGCCCTTCACAGCCTTGGTGATGTAGTACACGGGGCCGCCGGCGATGCTGCCGTCGGCCCGGACCTCACGGGTCTCCTGGGCCAGCACCGCCTCGGCATAGATGGTGGCCATGCCGAAGAAGGCGATGATCCACATCCAGAAGATAGCACCGGGGCCACCGATAAGGATGGCGCCGCAAGCGCCCACAATGTTGCCGGTGCCCACCTGGGCGGCAATGGCGGTGGTCAGGGCCTGGAAAGAACTGAGCCCGCTGTGGTTCTTGCCGCCGTTCATGCTGAACTTCTTAAAGACCGCCCGCATTCCTTCGCCGAAGCAGCGAACCTGCACAAAGCGGGTCTTAATGGTGAACAACAGGCCCGTGCCGATCAGCAGCACAATCAGGATGTAATCCGACAGGTAAAAGTTGATTTTCTGCACAATGCTGAGTATAGTGTCCATTTCTTTCTCTCCTCAAAAATCCTTCAACCAAACAAAAAAAGAGCTGCTGTCATAACAGCAACTCCAGAGAAAACAGACAAGTTCGCCTTCCCACACGGGAAAGGAATGGCCTCTGTCCTTTTGCCTGAGAGATTCGGCTGACGCCTTGCACCTTCGGCACTCATAAAATGAGATTCTCCAGAGTTCCCTCCCCTGCCAGTTTCCAAAGGATTCTGTCAGGTTCATTGGGTATCATTTGATTGTGAACCAATTGTAACACCAAGCGCCGCCGATAGCAAGCCCCTTTCCCTCTGCGTTTCCGCCAATAAATCAGATTATATTTCATATTTTTTATGCATAATGCAGATTTTTCCAAGGTCAAGCCGGTTTTCCCGCCTTTTTCCATATTCTGTGGCAGACGCGCCGCATATACTATTCAGAAAAGGAGGTCTGCGTGTGAACATACATTATTTTCTGGGTGCCAATTCCCGCCGGGGGTTTTATTCCCTCTATGACAGTTTTCCCCCGGGAGAGGGCAGCTTCCTGCACATCATCAAGGGAGGCCCCGGCAACGGGAAATCCGGCTTTATGCGCCGACTGGCGGTCGCCGCGGAGGAAAAAGGGCTGGACGTGGAATACGTCCTCTGCTCCGGAGATCCGGATTCCCTGGACGGCATCTATATCCCCGCCCTGCATCAGGCCTGGTGTGACGGCACCGCTCCCCATGTCACGGAACCTGCTTTCTTCGCAGTAGATTCAGATTATGTTAACCTCGGGAGCTTCTGCCGCCTGCCCATCTCCTCCCCGGATGGGGAGCGGATCCAGCAGCTGAACCGAACTTATAAGGGGCTTTACCGGCAGGCCTATGCCCTGCTCTCCGCCGCTGCCAGCGTCCGGGATGCTGTCGGCAATGGCAGCGTCCCAAGCTGGCTTGTCGGGCACATTGGCAGCATTCTGGATCAAAAGCTGTGCCAGGTTCCCGCCCGTCCTATCCCCGCAGCCCGCCGTTTCTTCAGCGCCGTCAGCTGCCGGGGCGTGCTGTATCTGAAAGAAGAAATTTTAAAGTTATGTAAACTTATCTATGCTTTTGACTCCCATGCGCCGGCCGCCCTCTCCCTGGTGGTACAGGAGGCCAAGGCCCGTGGGGCCAGTCTCATCCTCTCTTTGGATCCGTTGGATCCCGCAAGGCTTTCCGCCGTGTTGCTGCCGGACTGTGGGCTGGTCTTTGTGGATCCGGGTTGGGAACTGCCCGGCCAGCAGCTGATCCGGCTGAGCGACGCCCCGGAGCAGGATGCCCCGCAGTTTGCCCCGCTTATGGAGCAGGCCATCCACCGGCTGCACCAGGCCAAGGCCCTCCACGACGAAATGGAAGCGGTCTACCGCCCCTATATGGACTTCGCTGCCCTGGACGCCTTCACCGCCTTGCAAATTGAAACGCAGATTCTCGCTTGACTTTACCCGGGAGCGCCGCCAGCGCTCCCGGATGCCATGCCCCCTAAGCCTTGCAAACACTGGACTTTCCTAACGGTCGGGCAGCAAAATCGGGCATATCGGTTGACTTTTTTCTTCGGTTGGCATATCCTCAAGGCGAACTTGCAAGTTGAATTCGACCCAGCAAAGGAGAATCGACCATGGAACATAAAAAGACCTTCGGCAGCTTCATCCTCCAGCGCCGCAAGGAACTGGGCATGACCCAAAAAGATTTTGCCGCCCGTCTCTTTGTCACCGAGTCCGCCGTCTCCAAATGGGAGCGTGGGCTCAGCTACCCGGATATTACCCTGATCCAAAACATCTGTGAAGTGCTGGCCGTCTCCGAGCATGAGCTGCTCTCCGGCAGTGAGGACACCCGCCAGCGCAATTCCGACCGCTTGGCAGCGCGCTACATCAGCCTTTGCCGCCGCACCCGCCTGATCCAATTTATTCTCTACGGCACGGCGCTGCTGAGCTGCGCCATCGTGAATCTGGTCACAACTCACCGGCTGGACTGGTTCTTCATTGTGCTGTTCTCGGTGCTGCTGTGCGCCTCCATCCTGCTGGTGCCCAGTCTCTGCGCACTGGACAGCACGTGGGAGCGCCGACGCCCCCTGCTGAGTCTTGGCGGCTTCACGGTCTCCCTGCTGCTGTTGCTGCTGTCCATCTGTCTGTACTGCGGCGGAGACTGGTTTTTCATTGCCGCTGCCGCCTGCCTGTTTGCCATCAGCCTGCTGATTTTGCCCTTCCTGCTGCCCCGGCTGCCCATGCCGGAAAAATATGGTCGCTGCCGACTCTCTCTTTATTTGGCCGCCGCAACGCTGATGCTGCTCCTCCTGCTTCTGGTCTGCTGCCTCTATACCGGTGGCCGCTGGTTCCTGCTGGCCGCCGTGGCCGTGCTCTTTGGCCTGGGACTGGTGTTCACCCCGGTCTTCCTCCGCCAGTCTCCCCTGCCGGAGCGCCTCCAAAACTGCAAAACCAGTCTGTATCTGGCCATCCAGACCGGACTTCTGCTGCTGCTTTTGCTGGTTGGCTGCATTTACTCCGGTGGCCGCTGGTTCCCGCTGGCCGCCGTGGCCGTGCTTTTTGGTCTGGGTCTGGTGTTCCTGCCCCTGGTTTTGCACCAGGTAAAGCTCCCCGGAAAATGGGGCAAGCACCGGCTTCTGTTGTATTTTTGCGTGGAGTCCCTGCTGCTGTTTCTTGTGGTGTGGCTGGGCCATGCCGCCAGTGGCACCGGCTTTGACCTGCGGGGCTTCACTGCAGACACCCTGATCACTCTGCTGATGCTAACTCTGCCCTGGGGCCTGATGCTTTTCCTTCGCTACCTCCCGGCCAGCCGGTACTTCCGCGCCGCCGCGGCCTGCGCCTGGGGCAGCCTCTGGCTCTGGACTTCTCCCCTGCTGATGGACGCCATTCTCGCCCCCTTTTATGGCTGGCAGGACGGCCTGAATTATTACACTCTGGCCACTCCGTTTACCGCCGCCAACCTGAGCTTCGGCCTTGCCTGGCTCTGGGATGCGTTGCTGATCCTTGTCCTGGCAGCCGCTGCTGTGATCCTGGCCTTCCTCGGCCTGCGGCAGGCCCGGCAGCAGGAAGGGCAGGCAAGCTAAACTTCCCTCTCCGCTGTTTTTTCCATGCCTCTTTCGCGAAGGCAGAAAACGGGGCTGTAGCGAAACAGTCCCAAAAAAGAAGAGACCGAGACGGCTAAAAACAGTCGCCTCGGTTCCTTGTTTGTGGTAAAATGAAGGTGTGAAACAACATCTACCGCAAAAAGATTATGGCA
>Ga0129308_1001294_pt1 | contig 27157 bp, 19 predicted proteins | sample L827metagenome_FD_94440 | JGI IMG/M metagenome (GOLD analysis project Ga0129308, IMG submission 94440) | Ring-tailed lemur group fecal microbial communities from Wisconsin, USA - L827 metagenome | ecosystem: Host-associated > Mammals > Digestive system > Large intestine > Fecal | place: USA...
AGGCGGCAGCCCAGGCATTCCATAAACCAGTCCGTCAGCTCTTCCACGTCCTCCCGCCGCTCCCGCAGAGACGGCACCCGGACGGGCAGCACGCTGAGACGGTAATACAGGTCTTCCCTGAACGTTCCCGCTTCCGTCATGGCGTAGAGATCTCTGTTGGTAGCGGCAATGATCCGCACGTCCACATCCACCGCCTTGTGGGAACCGATCTTTATCACTTTTCGTTCTTCAATGACCCGCAGCAGCTTGGACTGCAGCACCAGCGGCAGCTCGGCGATCTCGTCCAGAAAGATGGTTCCCCGATGGGCCAGTTCAAAATAACCCGTCTTGCCGCCTTTTTTCGCTCCGGTGAACGCCCCCTCCTCGTAGCCGAACATCTCGCTTTCCAGAAGGTTTTCCGGGATCGCGGCGCAGTTGACCGCCACGAAATTATATTTGGCCCGCCTGGATCCATTGTGGATGCTCTGGGCAAAGACCTCCTTTCCGGTACCGCTCTCCCCCGTGATCAGCACGGAAGAATCGGATTTTGCCATTCGTCTGGCCGCGGTGACCGTCTCCCCCAGGGCCGCGCTGCTTCCCTTGATATCGGCGAAACGGTACCGCGCCTGATGCTTCTCCCCGCTGATTCTCGCGCGGATCCCATGCTGCTTGTCCTCCATCTCATCGAAGCTGTCCACCGTGACCACGAACCCGCTCCGCGTCCCGCCCGCATCCGCCTCCGTGGCGGTGACCACCAGCGTCTGACCGGCGGCCCTCACCACCTGTTCTCTGTCGCAGTGCTCCTTTGTGAGATAGACTCCCGGCAGCACGTCCGAGATATCGAATCCCTGAAGTTCATCCACGCGGGCCCTCAGCAGCGCCGCCGCCTTGCCGTTGCACAACACGATGCCCCCCGCCGGATCTGTGATGAAGATCCCCTGCTTCATCACGCGGATCAGACCGTCGATCCGTCCCGCCAGATTCAGATTCTCTCCCAGGATCCCCTCGATGCCTTCATTTCTGAAATACAGACTTTTCCGGCTGCGGAATACTTCCGATCCGCGGAACGCTTCCCCCACTCCCAGCCGGTCTGCGATGCCGATCACACAGTTCAGATCCACAGACCGCTGGCCGATGTTGATGACCCGCGGGATATCCTTTGGCACAAACTGCATCTCGTCCGCCGTGATCGCCAGACCCACGCTGCGGTCATACTCCCCTTCTCCGAAATAAGGGATCAGCTCCAACCCGCGAAAGCCCACGCTGTACAGATTCGTGATCACCTGCATGCAGGTCCTGTAATCCAGATTGACAAGCAGCGCCCGGGTACCTGCGGGCAGCTCCCACAGCTTCTCCACGTTTTCTCTGGTCAGCGTCAGGTTCAGGATCACCATCTCGGAACTCTCCTTCACCTTGCTTTTCACACTCTGAAACAACGTGTAGGCGGAAACCGCTACATATTCTTCCTCGAAACACTCCAGTTCTTCCGCCTCGCTGACGGAATAGGCCCGCAGCTCCGCATAAGAGCCCAGAAAACCCGCCAGGTTTTCCATGAGATACCGCGCGTATTTTTTCTCCCCCGCCACAACAGCGATCCGCTTCATGGGTCATCCTCCCGCCCAAATTCTTTTCGTCTCCCGTCTCCCGCCGGCGTGCGTCCCTGCCGGCGGGAGGTAATGACAGTATCATACCACAAACGGCGGCTTTGTGAAACCTCGCCTTCGCATCGCGGCAGCGGCTTTGCGATCATAGCATCGAAAACCTTCATGGCAGCCGGATGCGTGACTGCCTCTCCCCGAACCTGCGCCCAGCGCCCGACTACCCCCGCGATCCCGGCCGCCGCCCTCAACACGCCTAAAACAAAAAGATACTGAACCTAAAAAAGCTGCGGTCTTCCTCTTTCTCGATGAAAGACAGGAAAACCGCAGCTTAGCCGCTATCTGAACCGGGCCTGCGCGCCGGTCTGTACTTTCCGGGCCGCAGGCCCGCATATTCACCCCGCAGGCCCGCATATTCACTCCACGGGTCCGGCATGCACCGCCGTTCATACACCGCGGCGGCTCAGCGGGCGGGGCCTGATCCAAGACCGGCCCTGTACGGCTTTGGTCCGCCGGCCGCTACCAGTGGAACTCCTTTGTCTCCTGAATGAACGCTTTTGCCGCGGCGATCTGGCGATCCACTTCCTCCGGCGCCGTGCCGCCGTAACTCTTTCTGTTCTCGATGCAGGCCTGCACACTGAACCGGGACAGGTCTTCGATCTTCACCGGAAATTCCAGTTCATCCAGATCTTCTGCCGTCAGATCCTCGAAGACCTTGCCGTTCTTCTCGCAGTATTTCACCATATTCCCCACGATCTCATGCGCGTCGCGGAAGGGGATATCGCAGCAGACCAGATATTCCGCCACGTCTGTGGCCGTAATGAATCCTTTTTTCAGCTGTTCCGTCAATACGTCTTCTCTGAATTTCAGATTTTCCAGCATGCGGGCGAAAATATGCACGGTCCGGTCCAGCGTATGGATGCTGTCGAAAAGCGCTTCTTTATCTTCCTGATAGTCTTTGTTCAGCGTCAGGAATGTGCCCTTCAGCAGGGTCATCAGCGTGGTCAGATTGCCGATGGCTCTGGCTCCCTTGCCCCGCACCAGCTCCGCGATGTCAGGGTTTTTCTTCTGAGGCATGATGGAACTGCCCGTGCAGAAACTGTCGTCAATGTCGATAAAACTGAATTCCTGTGAATTGAAGACCACGATCTCCTCTGCAAATCCAGAGAGATGGCTCATGCACAGCGCGGCGTCAAACAGGTATTCCGCTATAAAGTCCCGGTCGCCCACCGAATCCAGTGCGTTTTCCGTGGGAGCCGCAAACCCCAGCAGACGGGTGGTCTCCATGCGGTCGGTGGGCAGGGTGGTCCCCGCCAGCGCGCAGGCTCCCAGCGGGTTCAGATTCAGTCTGTCGTAGGAGGACAGAAACCGCTGAACGTCCCGCTTCAGGCCCTGGAAATGCGCCATGTAGTAAAATCCCACCGTGATGGGCTGCGCGTGCTGCAGATGGGTAAATCCCGGCATGATCACGTTCTTTTCCCCCTCGGCCTTTTTCACCAGTACCTCCAGCAGATCGGTGAGATACTCCACAGTGCGCCGGGTAGCGTCTTTGAGAAACAGCTTTTCGTCCACCACGTTCTGGTCGTTTCTGCTCCTGGCTGTGTGGAGCTTTTTTCCCACGTCGCCGATCTCCGCGATGAGATTTTTCTCCACGGTCATCATAATATCTTCGTCCAGAATATCGAACTGGATCTCTCCCCGCTCCAGCTTGCCGCAGACGATCTGAAGCCCTCTGACGATCTCGTCCTTTTCCTCCGGCCGGATGATCCCCTGCTTTGCCAGCATGGTCACATGAGCGATGCTGGCCTGAATGCTGTGTCTGTATAAAATATTGTCAAAGCTGATAGACTCATTGTAATCGGCCGTATAGTGGTCCATCTGTTTGTCGAACCGGCCTCCCCAAAGATTTTGTTTCATGTTCTGCACCCCCATATTCAGCTGCCGCCGTTTCAATCGTTCTCCGAAATCACGTCATATATCAGATCAGACCGCCCCGTTCCGGCGCGTCCTGCAGTATTCCTCCATTTCGCTTCCCGTGGCGAACCACACATCGCCCGCCGCCTGCATATGATCCAGCAGTTCTTCAAAGATGCCGATGCGCCCGGGATTTCCGATGGTCTGCGGATCCACCTGCAGCACGTAGCAAAGGCCGTATTCGTGATAACCGTCGAATTCATCCTTCCAGTTCTGCAGTACCCCGGTATAATTGGCGATCCGCCCCTGTCCCGCCGGGAAAGCCGGCGCATAGTTGAAGGCAAAATAGGGCAGGTCGTACATGGCCCAGTGGATGGGGATCTCCAGCAGCGTTCCGTCTCCGCCCAGATCTTTGTAATAGGGCCGGTCGTCGTCGCTCAGGTTGCTGGAATACGTCAGGCCGGCAGCTCTGGCCGCCCGCAGGGTGTCCAGGGTCAGCTCCCCCTCCGGCGACCGGAATCCCCGGGGTTCGACGCCGCAGCAGCTTCTGATGGCGTCCACGCTCTTTTTCATCGCTTCGCTCTGTTCCGCGGGGGTGAGCAGCGCCATATTTTCGTGGGCATACCCCAGCGCCGCGATCTCGTGTCCCTGCTCTTTTACCAGAGCCAGCTTCTCCGGATACATCTCCGCCACCCGGCCCGGTGTAAAGAACGTGGCTTTCAGGCCTCTGGCCGCCAGCGCGTCCAGCACCCGCTCCAGACCTCTGTGCATGCCGTACTGGCCCATGGAAAGTGTCTTTGGCATATTGATGCTCTTCGGCTCCAGCTGAAGCCAAAACAACTCTGCGTTGAGATTTACCGTGATCATGGCCGCACATTTTTTCTCCTGGGGCCACACTGTTTTTTCTCTGTACATTTCCGTATCCTCCCCTCAATAATTCTTCCGAAACCACTGCGCCACGTGCTCGCCGGTGGTCACCCAGACGTCCTCGCGGGAGGTGATATTTTTCAGCAGATGGTCCAGAATGCGGATGCGTCCCGGACTTCCGATCACTTGCGGATGGAACATGAAGGAGATACATAGCCCGAAGCGGTGACAGCCCTCAAACTCGCGCATAAAATTATCCTGCACATTTCTGTAGCAGGAGATCCTGTCCTGCCCGGCCGGCTCCGCCGGGTACATATTGTAAGCCATCTCCACGTAGTCGTCCAGCTCCCATTTGGTGGGGATCTCGATGAAATCCGTGGCTGTTCCGTCGATGACCGTGCGATAGGGCCGGTCGTCGCCTCTCATGGAGCTGGAATAGGAAAATCCACGGTCGCAGAGCAGCCCGGGCGTCTCCGGACTCCAGTCGCCGGACGGCGTTCGGAATGCAGTAGCCCTTTTGCCCAGAAGTTTTTCAAAGATATCCTGGGTCTTGTCGATGATCTCGATCTGTTCTTCCACGGTCTTCGTCACAAAACGCTCGTGGGCATAACCGTGATGTCCCACCTCGTGGCCCGCGGCCGCGATCTTTTTCACCACCTCCGGGTACCGTTCCGCAGTCAGTCCCGGCACGAAGAAGGTGGCTGTCACGCCGTACTCCTCCAACTTATCGAGTATCATATCCACAGCCCGCTTGGGGCCGTATTGTCCCACAGACAGGGACTTGATGTATTTCTCGCCGTTGGGCATGCCCCTGTTTCCGTTTTCCCAGGTGGTATCGCCGTCCAGATCAAAAGTAAACATGGCCGCGCTTTTATATCCGTTGGGCCATTTCAGCTCGTTCATTTCATTCGCCTCCAGTCAGGTCTGCGGCGGCCGGCCTGCTCCCCTCCCGGGAATACCTGCCGGCCGCCGTTTGTTTCACTATCTTGATCAGCCTAATTTTTCGATCCTGTCTCTCTCTTCCGCGGTCCACACATCGCTTTCCAGTCCGATATCGGAAGCCACAAACCGCCTTCCGTCGCTGTGTTCATACTGCTTCAGCGCCTTGAAAGCGTATTTCGCCCCCACCAGAATGATCGGCGCGTTGGCGAACACCAGCGCGATGTTGATCAGGTCTGTTATATACCAGATCCCGTCCAGCTCCAGGCCCGCCAGTACAAACAGGGTGCCGATGGGAACGAAGATGAAGACGCCGATAATACGGACCGCATTCACAAAGGTCTTTCCCTTGGAGATCCGGGTGCCCGCGATCACCGCGAAGGAGACCAGGCCCAGTATGGATGTAAAGGCAAACAGCGCGTAGCAGATACAGACGATGACCGCCAGCGTATTGTCCAGCGCCGTGCCCGGAATGAGCTCCTTCAGCGATTCCAGGAACAGATCGATCTTGGACGCCTGCAGTACATCCCAGTTAGCCGTGCTTGCGTTCCACAGCTTGGCGGCGCCTACCACGAATCCGGACAGCGTACAGATGATGATGGTGTCCAGAAAAACGCCCAGGGACTGAATGAAGCCCTGCTCGCAGGGATGATCCGCATCGGATACCGCAGCGGACATGGTGATCGTACCCTGGCCTGCCTCATTGGACAGCAGCCCTCTCTTGATCCCCTGAGACAACGCTACGCCAAAGGCCCCGCCGAAAATGGCTTCCGGCTTGAACGCGCCCGCGAAAACAGAAATGATGAAGCCCGGGAACTGCGCGATGTTGATGAGCAGTACGCCGATGATAATAACGCCGTAGATGACGGCCATGACCGGTACCATGCGGTCCGTCACCGCCGTAACGCGCCTGATCCCTCCGAAGATGGACAGCGCCACGCCCACGATGAGCACGATGGCCAGCGCGTAGTATAGGGTGGACTGACGATCCGCCGGCGCTCCTGTCATGGTGGTGATCATAGTGCCGGTGGCGGTGAATACGTGGAAGGTCTGAGGCAGCAGGCTCAGCATGGCGTATACGGTGAAGGCGATGCTCAGAGCGGCTCCCACCCATTTTCTCTCGCCCATCAGCTTCTGGCCGTAGTAAGGCAGGCCGCCCACATATTCGTCTCCGTCCCTCTCTTTAAAAAGCTGGGACAGCGTGGATTCAATAAAGGAACTGGCCATGCCGAACAGCGCTGAGAGCCACATCCAGAACAGCGCTCCCGGTCCTCCGATGGAGATCGCACCGGTGACGCCCACGATGTTTCCGGGGCCCACCCGCATAGCCGTGCTGAGCATGAAGGCGGCCAGCGGACTGACGCCCACGTCGCCCCTCTTTTTCTTTACGAGAACCTGCACACCTCTCTTGAAGAAGCGGAACTGTACGCCTCTGGTCCGGAAGGTAAAATAGACGCCCATTCCCATGAGAAGCAAAATAGCGAAGGGGAACTGACCCAAAATCGGAATGTTTGCATACCATTCAAAGTTTTGGGGGAACACCCAGAGCATATCGCTGACCGGCGCAATGTAGACAAAGATGCCGTCGACCCGCTCTAAAATTTGTGCCAATAATTCCATGATGATTCCTCACTTTCTTTCCGTGATCCTGTGGCCTGGATAATTGCAGATCGGTACCCTGCGGCGGCGGATTGCAGACCGCTTTCCTTCCGCCCGCATAATTATATAAAGCAAATACCGTGCCAAGGACATTTCCGCCTTTTTTCGACATTTTCGCCCTGTTTTCATCCTTTCCGAAAAGAAAAAGCGGCTTTATGGGGTTTTCGTCGACCCACAAAGCCGCTTAGCTGTCTGTTAATTCTGTGAATGCGCAAGGCGTTTCCGCTTTGCAGAAGGGATCGCTGGGAAATAAACGCCTGCGACCGATCCTTCGCGCAGCTACCGCAGAAATCTCCGGATGCCCCTGAGAAGCTCTTCGCCCTCCGCCGTGATCACGCTGCCGCTGCGGCCGCTTCCCGTGCGCACCAGACCGTATTCACCCAGTCGGGCCAGCCCTCTTCTGATCTCCGCTTCCGAGTAAAATACGCCCGTCTCCTCCGCCCGCCGCAGCAGATTCAATCTGCCCGGCCGCTGGCGTCTCCCCTTGGCCGCCAAAAGCTCCTCCAGCAAAAACCGGTACAATTCCAGACTCTTGCCCTCCCTGAGCAGAAATCTGCGCGCCAGCTCCCCTACCGATTCCTTTTCCTCCTCCGGAATCATCTGCAAAACTGTCCCCGCCGCGGCCGCCGCGGCGTCCCCCGCTCCTTCTTCCTGTGTCTGCGGGCCGTACCGCACTCCATGGGAGCTGGATACCGGCCGGCCCGAAATGCCGTCCGGATCCCCCTGCGCGGTCATTCCTTCGAAACGGGGCAGATCTTCCGGTGCGATCTCGACCTTTTCCAGGCTGCTCAGGTATTCCACCACGTTGCGCAGCTCTCGGATGTTTCCCCTCCAGTGATAGCGCTGCAGCGCTTCCCTTGCTTCGGGGGTGAACGTCATGGGACAGCCCTGCTGTTTCATAAAGTGCACCAGCAGTTCCTGCAGGTCGCCCTTCCTCTCCCGCAGCGGCGGGATCCTCAGCGGCAGCACGTTCAGACGGTAATAGAGATCCTCCCGGAACGTCCCCTCTTCCACCATTTTGTACAGGTTCCTGTTGGTCGCCGCGATAATGCGCACATCCACGCTGACTACTTTCTGGGAGCCGATCTTGATGATCTCCCGCTCCTCGATGACCCGCAGCAGTTTGGACTGCAAAAGCAGAGGAAGTTCAGCGATCTCATCTAAAAAGATCGTCCCTCTGTGCGCCAGTTCAAAATAACCAATCTTCCCGCCTTTTCTGGCCCCTGTAAAGGATCCTTCCTCATAACCGAACATTTCGCTTTCCAGCAGATTTTCCGGTATGGCGGCGCAGTTGACCGCCACGAAATTGTAGCGCGCTCTGGCGGACTCATTGTGGATGCTCTGGGCAAAGACTTCCTTTCCCGTACCGCTCTCGCCCACGATCAGGATGGACGCGTCGGAGCGCGCCATGCGTCTGGCCGCAACAACGGCTTCCCGCAGCGCTCCGCTGCTCCCCCTGATGTCTTCAAAATGATAGCGGGCTACATGTTCCACCTTGCTGAGCTTGCTCCGCATGCCGTGCTGTTTTTCCTCGATCTCTTCAAAGTCGTCCAGCGTCACGATGTAGCCGTGGATCACGCCGTCGGTCTCGATGGCCGTCACTGCTGCGATGAGGTTTTCACCGTCCACGCAGATCAGCTCCTCCTTCTGCTCCATCAGCCACACATCGCTGCCCCGCCGCCTTCCCCTTCGAAGCTCCGGCAGGATCTCTCCGATATTGAAGCCTGTCAGCAGGCTGGAACGCCCCTGCAGCAGTTTCTGCGCCTTTTCATTGCATGTGTGGATATTCCCCACCACATCCGTCAGCACGATCCCCTGCTTCATCAATTTCAGCAGCGTATTGACCCGCTGCATCAGGCTCTCGTTTTCGCCCAGCACCCGCTCGATGCCGTAATTGGAAAAAATACCGGACTTTTTTGCCAGGATCCCTTCGTTGGCGGCGAAGACCTCCTGAACGCCCAGCGCCTCGGCGATGTGGTATAGACCGTTGAAATCCACTACGCTCTCACCGATGTCGATGACCCTCTGGACTCCCGGCGGCACCAGTCTCGCCTCGTTTGGCGTTATGGCAAGCCCGATGCCCCTGTCGTACTCCCGCTGCCCATAGTAAGGCACCAGTTCCAGATAGCTGAATCCCGCTCCGTAGAGATTGGTGATGGTCTGCACGCAGGCGCGGTAGTCAAAGTTCACCAGCAGCGCTCTCGTGCCCTTCGGCAGTTCATACAGTGGCCGGATCCCTTTCTTGTTCAGCGTCAGGCTCACGACGATCAGCTCAGAACCGCTGCGCATTTTTCGCTTGATGGCTTCAAAGATCGTAAAGGTGGTAATGACGACAAAATCCTCCCGGATAAACTCCATGGCTCCGATCTCCTCCAGCGAGTAATACCGGAAGTCCGCATAACGGGACAGGTATTCCGACAGATTGCCGCAGAGAATTTCCGCGTATTCCATTTCCATTGCCACTACGGCGATCGTCTTCTTCATTCCCCATCCTCAACAATGCGCGCCGCTCTGGCAAACAGCGCCTCCATCTCCTCTGTCTTTCCTTCCAGAAACAGGTAGCCAACCAGCGCCTCGAAGGCCGTAGCCCACTTGTATTCCACCGGGTCCGCATTTTTAGGCTTGGTGGCGCTCCTGTGGTTTCGCGCCCGCTTCACCAGAGCCTGCTGTTCCGGCGGCAGTTCGTCAAAGACCGCTTTTATGATCTTTGCCTGCGCGCCGGCCCGCACGTAGCGCACCGCAGAGTGGTGCAGCCGGTCCGCGCGCACCTGACCCGTATCGATGACCCTCTTTCTCACATAGACCTCATAGACGGAGTCTCCCAGATAGGCCAGCACCGTCGTATTCATCATCAGGGAGTTTGGCTTTTTCGTGGTGGATCCGCCGGTCACGGCTGCACCGCCTATCTTGGCTGCACCGCCGGTCATGGCCGGCCCGCCAGTCGTGGTTGTCCCGCTTGTCATTGCCGCACCACTGGTCATGGCTACACCATCCGTCATGGCCGGCCCGCCGGTCATAGCTGCACCATCCGTCACGGCCGGCCCGCCTGTCGTGGTTGTCCCGCTTGTCATTGCCGCACCACCGGTCACGGCTGCACCATCCGTCATGGCCGGCCCGCCTGTCGTGGTTGTCCCACTTGTCATTGCCGCACCACTGGTCATGGCTGCACCATCCGTCATGGCCGGCCCGCCGGTCATAGCTGCACCGCCGGTCACGGCCGGCCCGCCTGTCCCCGCTGCCGGCTGCCCGCCGCCCTCCTGTTGGCAACTTTTTTCTCTTTTCATCTCTCGCTCCAATTCCAAAGCTTGTCTCTCCATCCTTCCGCCCCCGCCCCGCAGACGTTTCACTTGTCTTTTTCCATCTAAGACAGGCAGAGCATCTCTCTGCCTGAAAGTGTATCCACGCCCGGAAGCAGGCCTCCGGCGCAGAAGCGTTTCCACGCCCGAAAGCAGACCTCCGCCTGAAAGAAGTCTCCGGCGCGGCAGCATTCTCACGACCGGCAGCAGTGTCCCGCGCGGCAGCATTCCTACGCCCGAAAACAGGCCGCCGGCCGGCAGCAGTCTTGTCTAGAAGCGGTCGCTGTAGTTCAGCATACTCCGCAGCTTGCCGCCCTGCACCTTCGGCGGACCCGGGTGGTAAAACAAAATGGAGGCGCGGAAATCCTCTTCTCCGGTAGTCACTACGGCGTAGGACCCTTCGCCGCCTCCGCGGGGCCGCGTCAGGCTGCCTGGATTCAGCAGATAGATACCGCCCGCATCCATAAAGCATGGCGCGTGGGTATGGCCAAACAGCGCCGCCCGGCATCCCAGTTCCTCCGCCCGGTAGAGCAGGTTCTGTGTGCCGAACTTTACATTTTCCATATGGCCGTGGGTCAGCAGCAGCTTTCCGTACTCCGTCTCCATGATCTCATATTCGTCGTCGGAATAAGCCCCGTCCATATTGCCCTTCACGGCGATGACCTGGGCGCCCAGCCGCGCCCGCAGCGCTCTGGCGTCGCTGATGAGATCGCCCAGATGAACGATGCAGTCCACGGGTTCCTGTTCCTGCACCTGGCGGTACACTTCCATGGCCGGCTGCACCAGACCGTGGGTGTCGCTTAAAACCAAAATACGCAATGTGTCTCCTCCCTGTCTTTTCGTATAAATCGCGCTGATATCCTTGTAGCACTTCGGTTATAGTAAAGTTTCCTTCGGAACCGTGTTCGCGCTTATTGTTTTGTCAGTATCCCTTCGCGATGTTTCCTTCGCAATGCAGATCGATCGTTGATCGAAAACATCAGAGGATCCATTTTTTCTTTTTGCCCTCTATTTACACCCCAAATAGAAAAAAACAGCGGATATAGCAGGCATATCAATCGTTTATCTTGTCGATTTATGTCGCTTTTTTCTTTTTGAACGCAATTAGTAGTAAATAAGAAAAAATATTTTCCATATTTTTATAAAAAAGAACGTTCATTCCATTTCTTTTTCGTTTTTGAGCTCTTTTTTGCTGCAAAAAGAAAAAATCCAGGAAACGATCCACATATTTTCCTTTTGAGCCGTCCGCAGTCGCTGAGTCTCCCCGGTCGCTGATTTTCCGCAGTCTCTGGACCGTCCGCAGTCTCTGGACCGTCCGCAGTCGCTGAACCGTCCGCAGTCTCTGGGCTGCCCGCGGCCTCTGGGTCCCCGTGCCGCCGTGCCTCCGTGGGCCGCCGTGTTTTTCAGTGTTTTTTGATACTGGAGTCATGAAGCTTCACAATATCATCTTCACAGAAATGAGGTTCCTTCGGAAATATGATTCGCGCTGAGGGCCCACGCTTACTTTCCCCATATTTGCTGCATAATGCGCCGAGGGCTCACGCTTACCTTCGCCACATTTCCAGCATAATAAAAAAGTTTCCTTCGGAAACATATTCGCCCTGCGGGCTCACTTTCACAAGGTGAACTTTTTTGAAACACACGGAAATATCTGTGGACGATATTTCCTATGTTATTAAAAAGCGGGACGGCCCGTGACCGTCCTGCCGTTTTCATCAGTTCTTTGCCGGAAATCCCGGATCTGTGTAGTCGTCGGTGTCCGGAGGCAGCCCCTTATCCCGCAGGAATTTCTCTGCCATGTACTTTACAAAGTGGTAGAACACCGCGAAGGTGGGTACCCCCAGCACCATGCCGGGAAAGCCGAACAGCCCGCCGAACAGGAGGATGGCGAAGATGACCCAGAAGCTGGAGAGTCCCGTGGAATCTCCCAGGATCTTAGGTCCGATAATGTTTCCGTCCACCTGCTGCAGGATCAGAATAAACAAAATGAAATAGAGACACTGCATGGGACTGACCAGCAGGATCAGCACCGCCGACGGGATCGCCCCGATAAACGGGCCGAAGAAGGGAATGATATTCGTCACGCCCACGATCACGCTGATCAGCATGACATAGGGCATCCCCATGAGCCGCAGACACACAAAGCAGATAATACCGATGATGAGCGAATCCAGCAGCTTTCCGTTGATGAAACCGCTGAACACCTTGTCCACAAACCGCACGGCGCGAAGGATCTTGCGGGCATAACCGCCGGGAAGAAATGCAAAGCACAGTTTTCTGGACTGGGCGCAGAATTTTTCCTTGCTGTTGAGCACATAGACGCAGACGATAAGCCCCACCACCACGTCCAGCAGCGCCGTGAAAAAGCCGATGACCCCCAGAGAAACGTTGGTCACGATGGATGAGATCTGCGGGATCATTTCCGTCTCCGCCCAGGTCCCCAGCTTAGTCGTGATCTCCGTCACCACATTCATTACGGGTTTTTCCCACTCCGGATGGTCCTCGAACAGCCGGGAAAGCCACTCGCTGAAATGCTTCAGATTGTCCGGCATGCTGTCCACGATGCTGTAGATGGTGGTCAGCAGCTGGGGAAGGATCAGTTCCACCAGTGTAAAGATGACGATCAGCAGCAAAGCCAGCGTCATGACCGTGCTCATCGCCCGGGCAAACTTTTTGACGCCGGACGGCACAGGTCCCGCCCCTTCCGGCACGCTGACAAAACGCCTCTCAATGCGATTGTACACCGGGCGCAGAATATAGCAGAGCACCAGTCCGTAAATGATCGGCGCGGCGATGCCCAGTATCATCCTGGCGGTCTGAAACACCAGATCGAGCTTCAGCAGCAGAAAGAAAAACAAAATAGCGGCGCAGATCACACAGAGCGCCGTTATTCCCCAGTTGACGTACTTCGAATCCCATTTACCTTTCAGCATCTCATCCTCTTTTATTTATCAGCCATAACGCAGACGCCGCTCAGACAGCGGTTCCGTGTGACCGGAACCGCTCTTTCCTGCTGTGGCGCTCCTTTTATTCCCGGATGATCTGTACGCCCTGGGGGGTATCTTTCAGCGTGATCCCCTTCGCCGCAAGCAGATCCCTGATCTCGTCCGCTCTTGCAAAATTCCTGGCCTTGCGGGCTTCCTGGCGCTCGTCGACCAGCTTCCGGATCTCGTCGTCCAGCTCTCCTGCGGAATCATCCTTCCTCAGCAGCCCCAGAACGGCGGTCAGTTCGTCCAGCAGTCCCAGGCATTTCTCAGCAAACTCTTTCGAGCTTCCGTCCTTCGTGTCCGTGTTGATATCGCGGATCAGCTCAAACACTGCGCTGATCGCGTCGGCCGTATTCAGATCGTCCTCCATGCACTCGATGAATTTATCCCGGTATTTGCCCAATTCCGCAAACGCCGCCGTCTCACGCTCCGTCATTCCCTCGCTGCCTGTGCTGATCAGGTGCTCCAGATGCAGCTTGGCGTTGCGCATGCGGGCAAGACCGTTCTTCGCCTGCTCCATCAGCTCCCGGCTGAAATTGATGGGGCTTCTGTAATGCCCGGAGAGCAGGAAAAAGCGCATGACCTCGCCGTCATAGTTCTGCAGAATATCCCGTACGGTAAAGAAATTGCCTTTGGACTTCGACATTTTCTCATTGTCGATGGTGATGTACCCGTTGTGCATCCAGTAATTTGCAAAGGCTTTTCCCGAATGGGCCTCTGTCTGCGCGATCTCGTTTTCATGATGAGGGAATGTGAGATCCTGCCCTCCCGCGTGAATGTCTATAGTCTCTCCCAGATACTTGGTGGACATCACGGAGCACTCGATATGCCAGCCCGGCCGGCCCATGCCCCAGGGGGATTCCCATGCGATCTCATCATCTGTCTTTCTGGCTTTCCACAGCGCAAAATCCAGCGGGTCCTGCTTCTTTTCACCCACTTCGATCCTGGCTCCCGATTCCAGATCCTCGATATTCTGCCCGGAAAGTTTGCCGTACTCCGCGAATTTTCTGGTGCTGTAGTACACATCGCCCTCCGCCTCATAGGCGTAGCCCTTGTCGATGAGGTCCTGCACAAACGCGATGATCTCATTCATATTCTCCGTCACCCTGGGGTGCACGGTGGCCTTCTTTACGTTGAGCGCCTGCGCGTCCCTGAAGTATTCTTCGATGTACTTCTCGCTGATCTCGCCGGCGGAGACGCCTTCCTCCCGGGCCTTATTGATGATCTTGTCGTCCACGTCGGTGAAATTCTGAACGAATTTCACGTTCTTTCCGCGGTACTCCAGATATTTTCTCAGCGTGTCGAACACCACGAAAGGTCTGGCATTTCCGATATGGAAAAAGTTATACACCGTGGGTCCGCACACGTAGATCCGGATCTCATTTTCATCGATCGGCACAAAGTCTTCTTTTTTCCGCGTCAATGTATTGTAAATCTTCATAATCACACGCTCCTTTTCTCCAGCTCTCTTATTTTATTTTCCATCATTACGATCCGGCGGCGCAGACATTCCAGTTCCACGGCCACTGGATCCGGCAGGTCCACCTGATTCAGATCCTGTTCCGCCTGCTTCTTTCCGCCCCGCTTCACGATGGCGCCCGGTATGCCGACAACCGTGCAGTTGGGGGGAACTTCTTTGAGCACCACGGAGCCTGCTCCGATCTTGGAGTTGTCGCCCACCTTGAATGGCCCCAGCACCTTCGCTCCGGAACTGATGACCACATTGTTCCCGATGGTCGGATGCCTCTTCCCTGTATCTTTACCCGTTCCGCCGAGAGTTACACCCTGATAGATCGTGACGTCGTCGCCGATCTCAGTGGTTTCTCCTACGACCACAGCCATGCCGTGGTCGATAAAACATCGTCTGCCGATGGCCGCGCCCGGGTGGATCTCGATGCCGGTGAGAAAACGCACCAGCTGAGACAGCAGACGCCCCAGGAGCTTCATATGATGGCGGTGCAGCCAGTTTGCCGGCCGGTGCAGGATCAGCGCCCAGATCCCCGGGTAGCACAAAAGGACCTCAAAGCCGTTTCTGGCTGCGGGGTCCCGGTTGAGCACCGCCTTTATATCTTCATTTACTTCTCTAAAAAACGCCATATCAGCCTCCGCATATGGATCCACCTGTTTTTCTCCCTTCGGCCGCCGCGCAGCGCCCGCCGAAAGTACCTGAAAAACAAGCAGAGCGAGTATTCGTCGAATACTCGCTCTAAATTATATACCATTTTCTATTCTTTATAAAGTTTTTTCTGGATTTTAGAGATAATTCAGCGGGTTCACATTGGTTCCATTTACAAGCACCTCGAAATGAAGGATGTAGCCTGTAGCGTTGCCTGTATTGCCCACTGTTCCGATCTGCTCGCCCTTCTGGACCTTCTGTCCCACAGACACGCCGATGGAATTGCAGTGCGCGTACTTTGTGGTCAGTCCGTTTCCATGGCTGACGACGATCAGCTTGCCATAGCTTCCATTGCTGCTCACCTTCGTGACTGTGCCGCTGTCGGCCGCGTAGATCGGTGCGCCCTTGGAGGAACGCAGGTCCACTCCCACATGGCGTCTTCCGCCTCTGCTGGCTCCGTACATACCGCCGTTCTGTGAAGGAACGACCGACGACAGAGGACTTCCCAGCACGCCGGACCCTCTGGCGCTGGCTGTCAGAACAACCGTCTTGGTCCCGCGGTACGCCACCTGCGCTACCGGCTCGGAGAGCACGGTCTCGTTGAGCACGGTGCTGGCAACCACTTTGCCGTTTTCCTTCACCACCTGAGAGACCACTTCCTTCTGGCCGTTCACACCGGCCGTCTTGACTTCTGTCTTCCCTCTGGTCAGCGTACTTTTATCTTCGTAGATCGTTTCAAAGGGGATCGCTTCCCTGGCCGTCAGCTTTTCCGTCATCGTCACGGTTAGATAGGGCTTGACTGCCACCAGATTCAGTACCTGGCCGATCTTCAGCTTATCCGGCTCGAAATCCGGATTTGCCGCTACCAGCTCAGCGGGCTTCATACCGTTGGCAAAGGCGATATCCCACAGCGTGTCTCCCTCGACGACCGTGTAGGTCTGCGGCTCCTCGGAACCGGTCAGGATGAAAGTCACAGCCTGCTCCGACGGCATGATCTCTCCCACGCCCACCGTGCAGGGTTCCACTTCCACGTCTTCTTTATAACCGAAGCTGATGATCTCGGAGCCCTCCGACTTGTAGCTGTCCGCCACATCAGCCAGGATCTGATCCGCCGCTTCCTGCGTGGCCGCGGCAACGATCCTCTCTCCGTTGACAGTCACGGCCCAGGCGTCCAGCTGACACACGTCGGCTTCCAGAACGGCTTCCTGGATCTCTTCCTCGTCCAGAAGGTTCAGCTTTTTCTCTCTGGTGGCCGTGCAGGCGATGACATCCTCGCCTATCACCACATTGCTGACGCCCTCGGATGCCAGCAGCTCCAGCTTCAGATCGGCTACCGCCTCATCCACGATCTCAGGAGCTTCCACGTACCCTACGGGCACGCCGTTGATCTCCAGTGAAAACGCGTTGGGCTGAGTCGCCACGTGGACGGTAAACGCGATCATACCTACGGCCAGAAGCGCTCCTCCCGCCGCGAAGATCCGTCTCGTATTCATGCGGTCCCAGGCGTCCACGCCACGGGCAAAGGTCTCCGCGTAGCCCAGTTCGGCCCAGATGGCCTTTTCTCTTTCCAAAAATGTGTGGATTGCGTTTCTTAAGTTTGCTTTCTGACCAAACAGCTTCTCGTCGTTCATCACATTGACGCCCATTGCGGGAAGCTTGTCCTTTATCCTATTAAATGCTTTTGAAATTTCATCTTTGTTAAAATTCGCTTTCAAGTTCATTTTTCCTCTCCTGGTACATGTTGCAACTTATTCTGTTTCATCCCACCTTTCTTCGGAGCCGATACGCTCCTTTTTTATTTTAATCTCCTTAAATCCCGTTTCATAAGCACACTGTCACATGTTGCTCCGCAGCATTTTCGCCGTTTTCACAGCGCATCCCAGGCCGCGGAATCCTTCTCTCACATGTGATTTTATGCACCCGACAGTACAAATGTTACAGTATTATTACAAAAAAGTCAAGTCAACCGGGGGTTTTTGCCTGAAACTTCACAGAGTCATCACATAGCCTCTACTCACACAAACGTTGAAATTTCAACGTTTTTAATCCAAGTTTTGTCTCCGATTCTAAATTTTCAGAATTGGATCGTCCATCCAGCAATTTCTTATATATGTTAAATAAATTATAATCAGCCATATGCTTCTGTTAAGGCGAAATTGTACCGCTAGGCAGGACGCCGCGGCAAGGGGGCAGGGCTTCTGAACGCGGGGGCTTCGGCGGCACACCAGCGGATCAGGAACCGCGGAACGCCCTCTAAAGCATATCCCCCTTCGCCCAAACAACGAAATGCGCCTGGATCCCAGGCGCATTTCACGACAAACTCATTGGCTGACAATTAAAGACAAAGCTGGATACTGCCTCTTATTCTACTTCCTCGATGGTGACTCTCACCATTTTCTGCTCTTCCTTCGGCTTGTCCCGCATGTCTCTTCTGACATTTACGATCTTCTGGGCTGTCTCCAGTCCCTCGATGAGCTTTCCAAAGGCCGCGTACTGACCGTCCAGATGGGGAGCGTCCTCCACCATGACGAAGAACTGAGAACCGGCGGAATTGGGATCCATGGCCCTGGCCATGGAGAGCACGCCCGCCGTGTGCTTCAGATCATTTTTAAATCCGTTGGCCGCAAACTCGCCCTCGATCGTATGGCCCGGTCCGCCCATTCCTGTTCCTGTGGGATCTCCACCCTGGATCATGAATCCGGGGATGACTCTGTGGAAGATCGTCCCGTCGTAGAAACCTTCCTTCACCAGTTTTTCAAAATTCTCCACGGTCTTGGGCGCGATCTCGGGATAAAGCTCCGCTTTCATCATATCGCCGTTTTCCATCTCGATCGTAACTATTTTTCTCATGTTTTTCTCCTTTTATCATGCGTCTTTTCTCTACGCTTGTTCCGGTCTCCGCTCCCGGACCCGAAAAGCGTCGTACATTCCGCCCTGTGCAGCGTTTTCCAGCACAGCCGGCAGTTCGGTCCTCAAAAATTCAGGATAGACGTGCGGAAGGGCTGCGATGGCCTCCGCGCTGAGAAACCGCACTTCCCGCAGTACCTGATGCGCTGCGTCGAACTCGGGATCCCTCCCCAGTTCCGGCTCCCCTCCCGCCGCGCGGGCAAAAAAGAAGTTGACAAAGCGTTGTCCTCTCGTCTCCGAGACCTCCTCCACATGCCACAGCATGGGACCGACCTCCACGCTGAGGCCCGTCTCCTCCAGGACCTCACGGGCGGCCGCCTCCCTGGCGTTTTCGCCCTCCTCGATCCCGCCTCCAGGCAGCATCCAGATATCGCGGTCCTCGTGGTGCTGCTTCACCATGAGCACTCTGTTCTCCTCATCGACAGCGATCACTCGCACTCCGCCAGACCACATACGATCCACCTCCCTGCACGGTCATAGAAATCACGGCTGTCAAAGCCTCCGCGGCCCGCGAAGGCTCCGCCGTCCCCGGCCTTTAACCGTGACGGTGCGTATTTACCATCACCACGGCCTCTTCCACCGCCGTGGTCGCATTCATATCCACAGATTGACTCTCGCTGCGCAGCTTGAATTCCACCACCCGGTCCCCGGCCTTCTTGCCCACAGTGATGCGGATGGGGATGCCCAGCAGGTCCGCGTCGTTGAATTTGACGCCGGGACGCTCTTTTCTGTCGTCCAGCAGCACCTCTACTCCCGCCGCCTGCAGTTCTCCGTAGATCTCCTCAGCCAGATCTTTCTGCCCCTCATCATTGCCGTTGACCAGCGTGATGATCACGTGGTAGGGCGCCACAGAGATGGGCCAGATAATGCCTTTGTCGTCGTGATGCTGTTCCACTACAGCGGCCAGCGTGCGGCTCACGCCCACGCCGTAGCAGCCCATCACCAATACCTGATCCTGCATGTTTTCATCTTTGTAATACGCGCCCATGGCCTGGCTGTACTTCGTGCCCAGCTTAAATACCTGGCCCACTTCGATGCCCCTCGCCATCTTCACCGGCGCGCCGCATACCGGACAGGGATCCCCTTCCTTGATCAGCTTGAGATCCAGCACCAGATCGCCTTTATAATCCCGGCCGTAATTCACATTGATCATGTGATGATCTTCTTTGCAGGCGCCGGCGCACATGTTCTTCGCTTCCACCAGCTCCGTGTCTACCACCATCTTGCAGTCGTGCAGGCCCACAGGTCCGGTAAAGCCGCCCACGCAGCCCGTCTGCTCGTGCATGGCTGTCTCGTCGGCAAATTCGATCTGATGCTCCGCCAAGCCCAGCGCGTTTATCAGCTTCGTCATATTCAGTTCGCGGTCTCCGCGCACGAAAGCCGCCACATAATCGTAATCCTGATCGCTTACGGCGAACAGCAGAGCCTTGATGGTCTTTTTCTTGTCCAGCTTCAGGAAGTTGGCCACATCCTCGATCGTTTTGGTCCCCGGCGTGTATACCGTCTCCAGCGGCAGCTCCGCTTCCGCCGGTGCCTTCTCATCCACACAGGCCGCCCGCTCCGTGGTGGCCGCCATGTCGCACTGGGAACAGTAAGCGATCTCGCTCTCTCCCACTTCGGACAGAGCGCAGAACTCATGGGAATTATTTCCTCCCATCGCCCCCGTGTCCGCCTCCACCGCCCGGAAGGTCAGGCCGCAGCGTTCAAATATTTTCGTATAGGCGTCGTACATATCCTGGTAGCTCTTGTCCAGACCTTCCCAGTCCCGATCAAAGGAATAGGCGTCCTTCATGATGAATTCGCGGCTTCTCATAAGCCCGAAACGGGGCCGCTTTTCGTCGCGGTACTTCGTCTGGATCTGGTAGAGGTTGAGGGGCAATTGACGGTAAGAGTCCACCTCATTCCTCACGATGTCCGTAAAGATCTCCTCGTGAGTGGGCCCCAGACAGAAATCTCTGGCGTTGCGGTCCTGCAGCCGGAACATCTCCGGTCCGAACACGGACCATCTGCCCGACTCCTGCCAGAGTTCCGCCGGCTGAATGGCCGACATCAGGATCTCCTGACCGCCTTTGGCGTCCATCTCTTCTCTGACGATCTGCTCGATCTTGCGAAGACTGCGGTATCCCATGGGCATAAAGCCGTATACTCCGGACACCAGCTTGCGGATCATTCCCGCCCGCAGCAGCAGAATATGACTGGGTAGCTCCGCCTCGGCGGGTACCTCCCGAAGAGTTTTCATGTGCATTTTTGAAAGTCTCATAGCGCTAACACTCCTTTATCTGTCACAGGCGGCTTCCCGCCTGCTGATTCTCTTTTAAGACCAGTCTTTTGCGACCGGCGCTGTATGTTCTGTTAACGGTCCCCGGCGGCCCGCTGGCCTGACTTCGGCGCGGTAAACGGCACGACAGTGGCCGCTGCCTGCGCAGCGATCCCCTCGCCCTGTCCGCAGAACCCCAGACCTTCCGTGGTGGTGGCCTTTACGCTGACCTGTTCCGGGCTGACCGCCAGCGCGCCGGCGATCTTTTCTCTTATGGCCGGGATAAACGGCGCTATCTTCGGCTGCTGCGCGATCACAACAGCGTCGATATTGCCTGCACCGTACCCTTTCCCGCGCAGAAGTTCCCCCACGCGTTTCAACAGCTCCAGACTGGATATGCCCCGGTAAGCCTGGTCGGTGTCCGGAAAATGCTGTCCGATATCTCCCAGCGCTGCAGCGCCCAGAAGCGCGTCCATGACCGCGTGGATCAAAACATCCGCGTCGGAATGGCCCAGCAGGCCTTTTTCCCATGGGATCTCTACGCCGCCCAATATGAGCTTTCTACCCTCCTGAAGGCGGTGGACGTCAAAACCCGTCCCCACCCGCAGAGTCAGCGTCTCTTTCACAGCAATTTCCTCCGCTCTTTCTGTCTTCTCCGGCCCGGCGGCGCGTTTCATGCCTCTGGCGATAGCCGCGCCGGTCTCCATATCCCCGGCCGTGGTGATCTTTATATTTTCGTACTCACCCTTTACAAGATACACTGTTTTGCCCAGTCTTTCAACCAAAACACTGTCATCCGTGCCATAAAATTTTTCTTCAAAAGCCCGTTCCAGCGCCTCTCTCAGGATGGGGACGGAAAAAGCCTGGGGCGTCTGCACCGCATACAGCTTCCCGCGGTCGGGAGTGCCGGTAAAATAAGAATCCTCCGGGCCGCCGCCTTCCCTTTCAGAGACGGGTTCCGCTGTCTTTATGGTATCCTTCACAGGAACGGCGGCCACTGCCGCGCCCCGGCAGCAGGCTGCTTCCACCGAATCGGATATGATCCGGCGGCTGACGAAAGGACGCGCTCCGTCGTGGACCAGCACCAGCGCCGTGTCCTCCGGCAACGCAAGCAGCCCCCTGTATACGGAATCCTGCCTCTGCTCTCCGCCTTCAACGATGCGGTTCACCTTGCGAAATCCATAGGGGGCTATCATTTCCCGCCGGCAGAGATCCAGACTGTCCGCCCTGGTCACCACTGTGATCTCATCGATCCAGGGGTGATCTTCAAAGGCGGCCACAGCCATGGAGAGCACCGGCATACCGTCTATTTTTCTGAACTGTTTTGAAATGCCGCCGCCCATCCGTGAACCGGATCCGGCGGCGGCAATGATAACGCCGATCTTTTTATTTTGATACATAAATAGTAACCTTTTTTACAAATGCGCGCCCTCCGGCGCCACTCGGTCCTACTGACCCCGGAAAGGACCCCTATCGTTTCGGCTTTGCGAAGATCATGCGGCCGGCTGAGGTCTGCAGCACGCTGGTCACGGTCACGTCGATGGTCTTTCCGATAAAGCGTTTGCCGTCTTCCACCACGATCATCGTTCCGTCGTCCAGATAGGCCACCGCCTGATTGTTCTCCTTGCCTTCCTTCACCAGGAAGAGCTGCATCTCCTCACCGGGCAGGACCACCGGTTTCAGCGTGTTGGCCAGTTCGTTGATGTTCAGTACCTCCACGCCTTTGATCATGGCCACCTTGTTCAGGTTAAAATCGTTGGTCACGACTTTGCCGTTCATGATCTGCGCCAGTTTCAGCAGTTTTACATCCACTTCCGGGATCTCCTCCAGCGCTTTTTCAGCGTCGGTGTTGTAGATCTCTATCCCGTAATCTGTCTGGATCCGGTTCAGGATATCCAGTCCTCTGCGCCCGCGGTTTCTCTTAAGGCTGTCCGAGGAATCGGCGATATGCCGCAGTTCCACCAGAACGAATTCGGGGATCACGATATCGCCCTCGATAAAGCCGGTCTTCATGATATCCGCGATGCGTCCGTCGATGATGACGCTGGTATCCAGGATCTTCGGCGTGGCCCCCTTGGCCTTGCCCTTGGCCGGCTTTTCCCGCCGGGCCAGAAGCCACTGAGACTGCACGTCCCGCCCCTTCTTCTGCATGATCGTCATGCCCAGATAGGCGCAGAACAGATAGATCAGGATCGACAGGATCGTATCCAGATAATAGGTATGCACAAATGGGATGCTCAGGCCGTAGATGATCTGGCTGACAAAAAAAGCCACGATCAGTCCGGCGATCATGCCCAGTCCGCCGGACAAGATCTCGTTGGCCGGCACCTTCTGCAGATCGGACTCAATGTTTTTAGCAACTTCCACACCATGTCTGCGGATCAGCGGCGTGATTTTATAAAATATAAGTCCAAAAATAAGCGAGAGTACAACATTGATGATATTTTCCTGTACGCTCGTCAGAACGATCTCGTCTCCCAGATAAGAGAACAGTTTCGCCGATTGAAGAAAAGACGCCACTCCATATCCGAACAATAACCCGCACAGTGCGAAAACCGCGCGGAAAAGTTTCATAAACATTGGTATTCTTCACCTCCTTTCTAAAGTTATTGAAAAGTTTTATATCGGCTGAAAATTGTCTGCAGATCCGAAAAATCTTCAGCCGAAAAAAACTTCTTTCACTGCTGCGGCAACCCACCCGCAGCCCTGTCTGTCCCGGAATATATCAATGACTGGGAACCATAAAGGCCTCAGTCATTTGATCGTTGCCGGTATATCCTTTAAACAGCCGCGGTTATCATATCGCTGGCTGTCTCCTGGTCTACGTTTTTCACCATGATGATTTCGCTGATGAGTATCTGTCTGGCGTTGGCCAGCATCTTCTTCTCTCCCGTGGACAACTTCTTTTCTCTGTCCACCCGCATGAGGTTCCTCACCACCTCGGCTACGTTTTCAATTTCTCCGGTCTTCAGTTTATCCATATTCTCCCGGAACCGCCGGTTCCAGTTGTTCGGCATGACGGAGGATCCTTCTTCCATCATGTCCAGCACCTGTCTCAGGTGCTCCTCCGATACTACAGACCGTATGCCTATCTGTCCGGAATTGTCTGTGGGGATCATCACTTCCATGTCTCCGCAGGGTATCTTCAGAACGTAATAGCGTCTGGTCTCGCCCAGTATCTTCCTGTCTTCAATTTTTTCGATTACGCCGGCACCATGCATCGGGTAAACGATCCTATCGCCTATTGTAAACATTCTCATTCCCCCAGTCTATTTCCATTATAGAACAGGGGACGAGTCTCTGTCAAGAAAACAATTTTTTAGTCTACCATAAAGCAAAAATTCTGTCAACACAAATATTTTATAAAAAAATCACTCAGTGTTCACACATGCAAAGGATTCTAATGTATAATCAAGCTAAACGGTAAAAACCTATAAATTTGTCGGCATAAAACGCGGCCGGGCCGTAATTCTTACCAAAATACATCGGCTTGCCGGTCAATTATTTCAATCAGAGACAAAATCAGATTTAAATTTTCGAAAGGAGACCTGCTATGGCCAGACTTTTAATAGTGGATGATGAAGCGAAGATCCGCGAGGTCATCAAAGAATACGCCGAGTTCAACGGCTATGAAGTGATGGAAGCCGCCGACGGCATGGAGGCGGTATCCCTGTGCCGGCTGCATTCCTTTGATCTCATCATCATGGATATTATGATGCCCAGGCTGGACGGTTTTTCCGCCTGCAAGGAGATCAAAAAAATAAAAGATATCCCCGTTATCATGCTCTCCGCCAGAGGCGAGGAGTACGACAAACTCTTTGGCTTTGAGCTTGGCGTGGACGATTACGTAGTCAAACCATTCTCCCCCAAAGAGCTCATGGCCCGGATCAACGCCGTGCTGGCCCGCGCCAGAGTTCCGGAATCCGGCGAGTCTCAGGACCAGCTGGTCTTCGAGGGTCTCGTCATCAACATTCCCGCCCGCACCGTCACCATCGACGGAGAGCGCGTGGATCTGACCCCGAAAGAGTATGAACTGCTCTTCTATCTGGTCCAGAACAGAAATCTGGCGCTGTCCCGGGACAAGCTCCTGCGCGACATCTGGGGCTACGATTTCTTCGGAGACGACCGCACCATTGACACCCACATCAAGAACCTGCGGAACAATCTGGGCAAATATCGGGACCATATCGTTACCCTTCGGGGAGTAGGCTACAAGTTTGAAGCTTAGACACGCGCTGGACAACTGCAGGACAAAAATAAGAAATTTTGACACAAACAGTCTGCGTTTTAAATTGTGGGCTTATTTTTTCCTGTTTGCCGTCTGTCTGATGGCCTCTCTCTGGCTGCTCCAGACTATCTTTCTCCAACCCTATTACCAAAACATGAAAAAAAAGGAGATCCTGCGTATCGCCCATGCTCTCAGCACCGATTACAGTCAGAGCGAGGATCTTGATCTGGACGACCTGATCATCGAGATCTCAACCACAGCCTACAAAAACGATATGTGGATCTTTTTTCAGATAAGCGACGGCAGTTCCTCTTTTCTGATCACCCCCGATATGGGCTCCAGCTCGGCTTTCAAAAAATTCCCGGAAGCCATGGATTTCATGGGCATCGTGGCTCAGATGGTCACGGAGAGCCCCTCCGGTTCCATACCGATCATCACAAAAAACGACCGTATGAACTACGGTCTGAATATCGAGAGCGAATACCGGCCCAACGCGGTGCTGTGCATTTCCACGCCCCTGACGCCGGTGGAGTCCACCATCAATATACTGGCCAGTCAGCTCATCATCGTGACGGCGGCCTCCCTGTTCCTGGCATGCGTGCTGTCCCTGTGGATCTCCGGCCGGGTGACCCGGCCTATTTTCGCCATCACCAGAAAGGCCGGCAAACTTGCCGTGGGCGAGTACAGCGTCACCTTCGACGGCGGTCACTACTCCGAGATCCAGGACCTGGCCAGCACACTGACCTACACGGCGGCGGAACTGGCCAAAGCCGACGACCTGCAGAAGGATCTGATCGCCAACGTGTCTCACGATCTGCGCACGCCGCTGACCATGGTAAAATCCTACGCCGAGATGATCCGGGATCTCTCCGGCGACAACCCTCAGAAGCGAAACGCCCACCTGCAGGTGATCATCGACGAGGCCGACCGGCTGAACCTTCTTGTCAACGATCTGCTTCTTCTGTCCAAAATGCAGTCGGGAGTGGAGACCATGCAGGTCTCCCGCTTCGATCTGAAGGAAAGCGTCTCCTCCCTTCTGAACACCTATGCGATCCTGGAAGAGCAGGACGGTTACCGCTTCCGTCTCCTGTGTCAGGAGGAAACCGTCATGGTGGAGGGAGACGAAAACCGGCTCAAGCAGGTGATCTCCAATCTGCTCAACAATGCGGTCCGCTACGGCGAGGACGGGCGCGACATCACCGTGACGCTGGAGCCCCTCCGTCCCGGTTCCGGACCGGCGGCAGCGGCGGCGGGGACCGGCGCCGGCGCAAAAGGGGGAGCCCCTTCAGCCGTGCGCGTCAGCGTCTCCGACAAGGGCCCCGGCATCCCTTCCGAGGAGCTGGAACACATCTGGGACCGCTACTATAAAGTCAGCCGCACGGGCACCCGCGCCGTGTCCGGGGGATCCGGGCTGGGTCTGTCCATCGTGAAGGAGATCCTCACGCTGCACCACGCCAGATTCGGCGTAGAGAGCGTCGTCGGCCAGGGCAGCACCTTCTGGTTTGAACTTCCGATGTAACGTACAGAAATATCAACGGACCATATTTCCTATGCTATCAAAAGGGACCCTGCCGCCGAAGGTTCGGCGGCAGGGTCCCTTTTGTTACGGCGGCCCGATCAGTCCAGGCAAAAAACTCACCCCTGCGGCGGCCGGTCCTCTTTCCCCAGCAGTTTTACGACAGCGTTCTTCGCCGTCTCGCAGGGTCTGTAGCACAGCTCCATAAACCCGTCGTAAACTCTGGCTGCCGGCGGGCTTGAGAACACGATCACGCACAGAGACGCGAAGCCGAACAGGCAGGCGTAATAGACGGGCTGGTTCAGGTCCGGCAGTCCGTGCACCTTCACCACGTATCGCACGAAAAGGTGAAAAATATAGACAGGCATGGTGGTCCTGCCCACATAAGTCAGGTAATTGTCTGTCCTGGGCAGCACGGCAAACAGAAACGCCATCCAGCCGCAGGCCAGAAAAATGATCAGCACGCGAAGCAGAATGTCTGTGTACCAGGCCATCCCCAGCTCCGACGCCGGACCTTTGAGCAGATAGAATCCTACCGGCGCCTTTACCCCAAAGGCCAGCCAGCAGGAGACCGCTGTCAGGGCCGTTCCCAGCAGCGCGCACTGCCATTTTTTCATCTGCTGTATCTTTTCCACCTGTTCTGTGGTGCAGTAATACCCCAGCATGAAAAACGGGAAATAGGAAACGGTCCGCCCCAGCGCCAGAAAATCGCTGAAATACGGGATCTGCCCCGCAAATATGTAGACGGCAAAACTGATGGCCAGTATGTGCGGTATCTTCACCAGATCCTTCAGAAAAAACCGGTAGAAAAACACGGAAAACAGGAACCACAGAGCGAAAGGCGGCAGCAGAAAGTTCAGATGCGCCTTACCGAAATACGCGTACCGAAACAGG
>Ga0129308_1001295_pt1 | contig 27149 bp, 24 predicted proteins | sample L827metagenome_FD_94440 | JGI IMG/M metagenome (GOLD analysis project Ga0129308, IMG submission 94440) | Ring-tailed lemur group fecal microbial communities from Wisconsin, USA - L827 metagenome | ecosystem: Host-associated > Mammals > Digestive system > Large intestine > Fecal | place: USA...
ATGAACGAGGCCCCTACGGACCGGCTGACTGCCTCCTTCCGCGCTCTGCTGGTGGGCGGCGCGGCTCTGCTGGCTTTCTCCTCGGCCTATGTGCGGCTGGCGGATTTTCTGACCCTCAGCCGGAGCGTGATTGAGGGCAACACCGCCGCCCGCGCCAGTGCGGTCTTTACCAATGTGGTGCTGTTCCTGCTGGCTCTGCTGGAGCTGGCCCCCGATCTGCTGGCCGCCCTGACCCTGCTGTGGGGGGCCGATCTGGCTGTGGCACTGGGGGATCGGACCTTCGGTCAGGAGACTCTGGACCTTTGCGGCCGGACGGCGGAGAGCTGCCGCCGGGTGGCCCAGGCCACTGTCCTGCTGGCGGTGGGGGCCAATCTCCTCCAACTGCTGATGATGAGCAGTCTGCTCAACAGTCACTTTTCCATCAGTCTGCCTCTGTTTCACCTGCTCCTGTCTGCCGCCCTGTTTCTGCTGTGCCGCTGTCTCCAGCGGGGCAAGGAGCTCCAGGACGACAGCGACTCCATCATCTGAGGTGGAGCCATGGCCATCAAGATAACCCTCAGCGATGTGCTGAAGGAGCGGGGCATGACCTCCAAGGAGCTGTGCGCCAAGGTGGGCATCACCGAGGCCAACCTGTCCATTCTGCGCTCGGGGAAGGCCAGCGGCGTCCGGTTCCACACCATCAACAAAATCTGCTACTACCTGGACTGCGACGTGGGGGATATCCTCCACTTCGACGGGAAATTGGAGGACGAAGATGAAAACGCTGAGACGTAAATGGTCGGTTCTTATAGCGGCGGCTCTGGCTTTCCTGATGACGGGTTGCTCCCTGGCCCGGCCCGAGGTCCAGGACCCGAAAGAAGACAAATTTGTAGGCTTCCACCTGGTCTATGAGCAACTGCCCCCCAGTATGGAGGAGCTTGAGGCCCACCCGGAGCTCTATCCCCCGGAGGACCGCTCCCAGTGGGTGGAGTACGGCAGCGAGGATATGGAGATCAAGGGCCTGGGAAAGGTGGCCTTCCCCAGAGAAATCCTCATTGGTCGGTTTGACTGGGGGACCGGAGACTACACCTTCCCCGGCCTGGAGGGGCGCAACTGCTTCCTGACCGTCGAGGAGGCGGAGGGAGGAGGGAACCGGTACGCCGGATACAACGGCCTGTCTAATGTCAGCATCGCGGAGGGCGGCGAGGAGGAGTCCCTCAGCGGCGCCATCTACATCGGCCTGCCCCTGGGCCAGACCGAATGGGACCTGAGCGAGGATGAGCCGGAATACTGTTGGACCGCCTACCGGGTGTACCAGATGGCCGACGGCACGGTCTATCTGGACGGTACCGGCAACAGCTACGCCGGGCAGGGGGGCATGTCCTTCTCAGAGAAGGTGGAGCGTACCGAGACTGTGGACGGGGAGGAGACCGGCCGGCACTCCTTCGAAGTCAAAGTGGAGATGAAGGAGGTCCCAAGGCTGGAGAGTGTCACCATCACCCAGTTCGGCCCGGAGAACAAGGCCCTGCTGGAGACTGCGTTCACAACGGCGGAGCTGGCCGGGGCGGCGGAGCTGACCCTGGAAGAGGATACCCTTTGGCTGCTGGTGGAGGAACAGAATATCGACGGCACGGTGAAGCGCACCGCCTACGATCGGGAAGAGATCGGGGAGGAGGGCCTGTCCCACTTCCTGGTCCTGCTGGACGAGCAGGGCATGGGGAACCCTGCCTATTTGAAGATCAAAGGGTGATCGGGAAGAAGGAGGACAGCCATGAAACAGAAAGGGTTCCGAATTTACGCGATCCTGGTGGGCCTGGTGCTGATCCTGGCTCTGACCAGCGGAAAGCTGGCCCAGCCCGAGCGGAACAGTCCGGAGCGGGACCGGTTCGTGGGCTTTCAGCTGTGCTATGAGAGCGCCCACTCGGCGGGAGACGGAATGTTCCAGGACCGCTCGGACTGGACGGTATACGGCAATGAAGAATTGGCGATTCCCGGGATGGGAAAGACCACCGTGGAGCGGCGGGTGCTTGTCGGGCAGTACGATGAGGAAAATGACCGCTACATCTTCCCGGGAATGGAGGGCCTCAACTGCCTCATCACCCGGCAGACCAGCCCCGACGGGACGGAGCACGTCAACTTCCAGACGGACCTGGCGGACGCCGACAAGGTCACCCATGTGAACCGGGTGGACGGGGACCGGACGGAGAACACCTGGTCCCTCTCTGGTACCGCCTTCTTCGGCCCGCCCCTGGACGACCGGAAGTGGAACACCGAGGATTCGGATTTTATATGGACGCCCTATGAGGTGTACCAGATGGCCGACGGCACCGTCTATCTGACGGGCACTCCCCTTGGCTCCTATGGCGGCGTGGGCGGCTTCACCATCTCTCAGGAGGAGTCCTATGACCTGGACCTGGGCGGCGGTCCCGAGGGCCACAGCATCCAGATCGAGGCGAAGCTGGAGTCGGTGGAGCGGGTCGTCTCGGTGGAGGTGAAGGCCTTTGACGAAAACGACCGGGAGCTGTCCACCCGGACCCTCACCATGGACGAGATCGGGGACGGCCTGGACCTGGAGCTGGAGGAACATGCTGCCTGGGCCCTGGTCACCGAGACCGACCGGAACGGCCGGGTAAAGCGGACCGCCCACTCCCTGGACAATGCGGACCAGAAGGCCAGCCACCGCCTGGTCCGTCTGGACGACGACGGCTTGGGCCATGTGGTCTACTTGGAACTGCGCCGCTGAAAACAGAAATTCCGGCCCTCCGAAGCGTGACTTTGGAGGGCTTCTTTTCGCTGGCGGAGGGCAGGTGCGCTCAAGTTTATCAAAGGCATGTAAATAAGTGAAAACTTTGGGGAAAATGATTGACAATCAGGACTTTTACAGATATAGTGTAAATCGCTATCCGTGAAAGCCCGGCCCCCCGGATGTCCACCAGAGATGGACACCGAACCGGGCGAATAAATCGAGGGAGCTGACAACCAGTTTTATAGAAATGGGGGAGGATATATGTCCAAAGAGCTGATCCGCCTGAAGGACTGTTCCATGGCCTTCGACGAAGAGGTCGTACTCGACAACATCAATCTGTATATCAAAGATAAGGAATTCCTCACACTGCTCGGACCCAGTGGGTGCGGCAAGACCACCACGCTCAGAATCATCGGTGGTTTTCAGACGCCCACCTCGGGAGATGTTTTATTCGACGGGGTGAGGATTAATGATGTTCCGCCCTATAAGCGGGCCATCAATACCGTATTCCAGAAGTACGCGCTGTTTCCGCACCTCAACGTGTATGAGAACATCGCTTTCGGCTTGCGCATCCCCAAGACCGGTCCCGACGGCAAGAAGGAAAAGCTGTCCGAGGAGGAGATCGACCAGCGGGTCATGGAGATGCTGGAGGCCGTCAACCTGAAGGGCTTTGAAAAGCGGCACGTCAGCCAGCTGTCCGGCGGCCAGCAGCAGCGTGTGGCCATCGCCCGGGCTCTGGTCAACCGGCCCAAGGTGCTGCTGCTGGACGAGCCTCTGGGGGCCCTGGACCTGCGTCTGCGCAAGGACATGCAGAACGAGCTCAAGCGCATCCAGCAGGCCATGGAGATCACCTTCATCTTTGTTACCCACGACCAGGAGGAGGCTCTGTCCATGTCCGACACCGTAGTGGTCATGGACAAGGGCAAGATCCAGCAGATCGGCACCCCCGAGGACATCTACAACGAGCCGAAGAACGCCTTCGTGGCCGACTTTATCGGCGAGTCCAACATTATCGACGGCATTATGCGCGCCGACGGCGTGGTGGAGATTTTTAAGCGGAAGTTCCAGTGCCTGGATGGCGGTTTTGCCAAGGACGAGGCGGTGGATGTGGTCATCCGCCCCGAGGATGTGGACATTGTCCCCGAGTCTGAGGGCCAGCTGAAGGGCACCGTCACCAATGTCACCTTCAAGGGCATGCAGTACGACATCATCGTGGACTTCTACGGCTTCAAGTGGCTGATCCAGACCACCGACTTCTGCCCCGTGGACTCCCGCATCGGCATCAAGATCGACCCCGACGGCATCCACGTCATGAAGAAGAGCGAATACTCCGGCATGTTCGGAGACTACTCCTCCTACTCCGAGGAGTACGAGGAGATCGGTGATGCCGCCTATGACCTGGAGGAAGAGGGTCAGGAGGGCGGAGATGAAGAGTAAACTGTCCCGTTTTTCCATCCCCTATGTGATCTGGATGGCCCTGTTTACCGTGGCACCCATCATCATGGTGGTGGTCTACGCCTTTTCCAGCGCCGAGGGGGGCTTCACCCTGGACAACTTCGCCCAGATGGGGACCTACGCCGTGGTCTTCACCCGGTCCTTCAAGCTGGCCATCATCGCCACCATCATCTGCCTGCTTATCGGCTACCCCGTGTCCTACATGATGAGCAAGGAGGGAGAGCGGTTCCAGCGGCTGGCCATGGTCCTCATCATGCTGCCCATGTGGATGAACTTCCTGCTGCGGACCTACGCCTGGATGTCCATTCTGGAAAACAACGGTCTGCTGAACCAATTTTTCCAACACATCGGGCTCATTGACCTGTACAACCGGATCTTTGGCACCAACATTGAGTTTTTCCGGATGATGAATACCCAGGGGGCGGTGGTGCTGGGCATGGTCTATAATTACCTGCCCTTTATGATCCTGCCCATCTACTCGGTCATCGTCAAGCTGGACCGCTCCCTCATCGAGGCGGCCCGGGACTTGGGAGCCAACACCTTCCACGTGTTCCGCAAAGTCATCCTGCCCCTGTCCCTGCCCGGCGTGCTGTCCGGCATCACCATGGTCTTTGTTCCCTCCGTGTCCACCTTCGCCATCAGCAAGATGCTGGGCGGTGGCACTGAGCTGCTGCTGGGCGACCTCATCGAGCAGCAGTTTTTGGGCAACGCCTACAACCCCCAGCTGGGCGCCGCCATCTCCTTGGTCATGATGGTCATCGTCGTGGTGTGCATGGTGGTCATGAACCGCTTCGGCGAGGGTGAAGAACAGGCGGTGATGCTGTGAAAAAGAACAATTCCGCGGGCAATCGCCTGTTTATGGCCCTGGTGTTCCTGTTTTTGTACGCCCCCATTTTTCTGCTCATCGTATTCTCCTTCAATAAGGGCAACAGCAACACCGTTTGGACCGGCTTCTCTCTGGACTGGTACAAATCCCTGTTCCAGAACCGGATCATCATGCAGAGCGTGTACACCACCCTGCTGGTTTCCCTGCTGGCGACGATTATTGCCACCATTGCCGGCACTTTCGCGGCCATCGGCTTTTACAGCCTGCGCCGCCGTCAACGCAATGTGCTGACCACGATCAATAACATCCCCATGATGAACGCTGATATCGTCACCGGTGTGGCTATGTGCCTGTTCTTCGTGGCCTTTTTCGGCGGCTGGAAGACCTTCGCCACCTGGTTCAACGGCATCCAGAGCGTCATCGAACTGCCCGTCCGTCTGACCCTGGGCTTTGGCACCCTGCTCATCGCCCATGTGGCATTCAACATCCCTTACGTCCTCCTGTCCGTGGGCCCCAAGCTGCGCCAGATGGACAAGAACCTGGTGGACGCGGCCCAGGACCTGGGTTGCACCTGGATGCAGGCCTTCTGGAAGGTCATCCTGCCTGAGATCAAGCCCGGTATCCTCTCCGGCGCCCTGACTGCCTTCACCATGAGCGTGGATGACTTCATCATCAGCTACTTTACCGCCGGCTCCTCCTCGTCCACCCTGGCCATGACCATCTACGGCATGACCAAAAAGCGGGTGACGCCGGAGATCAACGCCATCTCCACTCTGCTGTTCGTCACCGTGCTGATCCTGCTGGCCATCACCAACATTCGGGAGGCCCGTCAGGAACAGCGGGCCCTGCGCAGCCAGAGCATGCCCGCCGCCGCCCAGAGCGGAGACCGGCCTCCCATCCGATCCGCAGCCGCCCGCCGCCTGCCCAAGCTGGGGGGGGCCGTGGCTGTGGCTGCTCTGCTGATCGGTACCGTGCTGGCCGTGGGCCGGAACGCCGGACAGCGGGTGGTCAATGTGTGCAGCTGGGGCGAGTATATCGACACCGACCTCATCGACCAGTTCGAGGAGGAGACGGGTATCCTGGTCAACTACCAGACGGTGGAGAGCAACGAGGCCCTGTACTCCCTGCTGAAGAGCGGCGCCGGCGACTACGACATCATCGTCCCCTCCGACTATATGATCTCCCAGCTCATTGAGGAGGGCATGCTGGAGAAGCTGGATTACGAAAAGATTCCCAACTTCTCTCTCGTCGACGACCGATTTAAGAACCTGTCCTACGACCCGGAGAATGAGTACACCGTCCCCTACGCCTGGGGCACCATGGGCATCATCTACAACACCGCCATGGTGGACGAGCCCATCACCAGCTGGGACGCCATGTTCGACACCCAGTACGCCGGAAACGTGCTGATGTTCCGCAACTCCCGGGACGCTATGGCCACCGCCCTGCTGAAGCTGGGCTACTCCCTGAATACCACCGACGAGGGTGAGCTCCGGGAGGCCTTCCAGCTGCTGGCCGATGCCAAGCGCCAGGGAGTCTATCAGTCCTTCGTCATGGACGAGATCTTCCAGAAGCTGGAGGGCGGAAACGCCGCCATCGGCGCCTATTACGCCGGCGACTATCTGACCATGCTGGACAACAATGAGGATCTGGCCTTCGTGATCCCCGAGGAGGGCACCAACTGGTTCGTGGACGCCATGTGTATGCTGAAGGACGCCCCCCATCAGGAGGAGGCCCACGAATGGATCAACTTCATCGCCTCTACCGACGCCAGCTTGGCCAACATGGACTATATCTGGTACGCTTCCCCCAACAAGAAGGCGCTGGAGGAATACCCCGCCTACTATGAAGAGCTCTATGAGGAGCCTTTGGACCCGGAAATCTACGAGATCATGGCCGCCTCCCAGGAGACCCTGGATCAGTGCGAGCTGTATCTGGCCCTGCCCCGTGAGACCCGCATGCTGTACAACGATCTGTGGACCAAGCTGGGGATTGGCTGAACGACAATGAAAAGACCCGTGAAGCAGAAAAGCTGCTTCACGGGTCTTTCTTTATGCAGTTTAGGTTATGGCCGCCGGTTATTTTCAGGCCGGCTTCCGCCGATGGGCTTGGGGAGAAGGGGGAAGACCGCCGGTTCCTCTCTGGGTGGGCCGTTGAGGGCCGTTCGATAGTAGTCATAGTCCAGAATAACCGCCGAGTAGGCCACCCGGTTCTGGACTTCGGCCACCAGACTGGCCACCGCGTCCAGGTCAGGCTCCTGCCCATCCCAGCGGGTGAACTGGTCGGTGGTAGAGTTGTAGTAGCCGGTGGGGGAGATAAAGCTGTAATTGGAGAAGATGACCAGACCGGGCCGGTCGGACAAAATGTCCTCGCCCATGACCAGACGGGAGTCGTACTCCAGACCGAAGAGATTGGACAGGGTGGGCATCACGTCCAGGCTGGAGCAGTACTTGTCGATATGGACGGGTTCCTCCATATCGGCGCTCCACAGAATCAGGGAGTTCTCATAAATCTCGAAGACCGGGTCCACCGGATGCCCCAGCAGCTCGCTGTACTCCTCATCGGTGAGGCCGTAAGGGTAGTGGTCGGCGGACAGGACGATGACTGTGTCCTCCAGCTTGCCCGCCTCCTCCAACTGGTCCATCAGGCTGCGCACCGCCAGCTCCAGTTCCATCTGACTGGCCAGGTAGCACTTGACCGGGTCGCTGTACGGAAGGTCCTTGACCTCATCCCAGTGCCGGGCGGACATGGCGTTTTCCTCCAGGGTGTAGTTCAGGTGTCCGCTCACCGTCAGACAGTAGACCATGAACTGGTCTTCGCCTGCGAACATAGGGACAATTTTCTCCATCATCATCTGGTCGGAAGGGGGGAAGAGGGTGCCGGCGGCCAGGTCCTCGGCGGGGATGATGTCGGCCTCCTCCATGCCCTGGCCCAGGGCGTAGTACTCATAGCCCATATTGGGGTGGGACAGGTTGCGGTCGTAGTAATCATACAGATAGTCGTGGAAGGCAAAGGTGCGGTAGCCGCCCTTCCGGAACTGGGTGCCCAGGGCGAAGGGCATGTAGTTGCCCGAGGACTGGGAGTAGCTCCAGACGCCGGATTTGGGAACCAGACCGGTGGTGGTGACATATTCGCCGTCGGAAGTGGACACTCCCCACAGCGGGGTGTAGAAGTGATCGCAGACGAAGCCCTGGTGAGACAGCTGCCACAGGGTTGGGGTGCGAACCGGGTCCATGGCCTGGGTGGAAAAGCCTTCCGCCACGATCCAGACCAGATTCTTACCCTTAAAATAGCCGGTCCACTCATTTTTGGCGGTGGGCTGACGCTTGGCGAACCAGTGGTGGGCAGCCAGCAAGGTTTCGTCCTCCTCCTGACTGGCCAGGGCGTCGAAATCAATGTCCATGACGTGATAGCTTTCCTCGGAGGGAGGCGTCGGGACGGCAGGCTCCTGCTCCGGATAAGGCAGGGGGCGGCGCCGCTTTTCCAGGGTGCGCTTGGCCGGGTCATCCGGCTCAATGCCGAAAAGGACCCGGCGGATTTCCAGCTGGGTCTGGGTCATCATGCCGAAGTTCTGAGCCTCCAGCTCCGGGGTAGCGGCCTGGGTGTAGATGTACCGCAGGGAGAGAACTCCGCCGCCGCACAGCATGACGATGCCCATGGCAGCCAGCTGGATGGCGATGGCCAGAGCTGCCCATCGCAGGCGGAGCCCACGGACCTCCGGCTCCGTGGGCACGAGCTTCTTTCGGAACAGAACGGCCAGCACCACGGGAATGGCCATCATCAGTACCGGAAACCAGTTGAGCAAAACTTCCGTGGCGGCCATGTTGCCAAAGGCTCCGGCGACCATAGCCATCTTGGTCACGGAGAAGATGGTCAGAAAGGTCTTGAACAGATGGTAGTAAATCGCTTGGGACCCCAGCCACAGGGAGACAAGGGCGGTGCACGCCGGCAGCAGAAGCTGTCCCCGACGGGGGGAGACGCCGCCGCACAGCAGGCCAAGGAGCAGGCCCACCGGCAGGGTAAACAGCAGAGTGAACAGCGCCCCTGTCAGGGTGATGGATCGGAAACAGTAGAGCTTTAAAAATAGTTCCTCGTAGTAGATGACCCCGATGAAAAACAGGGATGGGATAGCCAGCCGGCCCCAGCGGTCCTGAGCACGGCCGCCGCCCTGGGCGAACCGGGTCACTGGATTCATCATAGTCGCTCCTCCAAAAAGGATGATAATTAAAATCTATTCTATTCCATCGAAAGCGTGGTGTCAATGAGCAGAAAAGAGGGCCGCCAAAAGTTGCTATAAAATGTTCGTGGTTGTCCGGATGAAAAAAAGACAAAAAAATACAGCGGATAGGCGGGGAGATTGGACACTTTATCATTGCAAATTGCTGAAGAATCTGCTATGATACTCCCAGCGTTAATAAATTATTCACAATTCCTCTGCATCGGTGCTGGGAACGTTTCCAGCCTGCCTTCGAGGCAAGCTGGAGCAACAGGGGTCCGAGATAGGCGTTGTTTCCAATTTGTCACGGCTGGAGGGGAAGAAAGCGAGGTTCCGGCATTGTCTCAACTGCACCAGGCCGTGGTCGAGCGGCTGAAAAACGCCTACGCGGCTTATTATGATATTGAAGCCGTCGACGACGGCACCGCCCTGAAAGCCATCTGTGCCTACCATCTGCGGGACAGCCAGTACGTGTTGGTGAAAAAGGCGGAGCTGTGGGCGGCGGAGAGCCATGAGTACCTCTATCTGTTTGACCTGGACCGGCTGGACCCGTCCGCGGTGGAGCAGATCTACCAAAGAGTGCTGGAGGACGGCGAGCCCCGGGTCAAGCCCCATGCCCAGCACATGTATACCTACCTGACGGCGGTCGTACTGTACGACAGCGCCGACCCCCAGGCCCTGGCCCAGCTGAAAAAGCTGAAGAAGCGCCGGGAATTTAAGCTATCGCTCCATGGGTGGATGGAGTTTCGAATAGCCGCCGTGGACCTGTCCACGGTCGAAGTCACCACCAACCGCAGTGGGAAACTCATTGCAAAGGACCTGAAGCGGCTGATGGATCGCATCATTTCCAAAGAAATAGGAGAGGAGAAACATCAATGAATGCAGTACTGATTCTTCTGATTGGCTGCGCCATCCTGATCGCTGGTTACATTTTCTACGGCGGATGGCTTGCCAAGCAATGGGGTGTTGATGATACCAAAGTCACCCCCGCCCATGAGCTGGAGGACGGCATGGACTATGTCCCCGCCAAGGCTCCTGTTCTGATGGGTCATCACTTTTCCTCCATCGCCGGCGCCGGCCCCATCAACGGTCCTATTCAGGCCGCTGTCTTCGGCTGGGTCCCCGTGGTCCTGTGGGTCCTGATCGGCGGCATCTTCTTCGGCGCTGTCCATGACTATGGCGCTCTGTTTGCCTCCATCCGTCATAAGGGACAGTCCATCGGTGAGGTCATCGCCGTCAACATCGGTGACCGCGCCAAGAAGCTGTTTATCATTTTCTCTTACCTGACTCTGATCCTGGTGGTCGCCGCCTTCGCCTCTATCGTGGCCAACACTTTCAAGGCCACCTATGTGGAGGGCGTGCTGGATGTGGCCGCCTCCGAGGCCAACGCCTCCGTGGCCATGATCTCCATGCTGTTCATCGTCATGGCTGTCGTGTTCGGCTTCTTCGTCTACCGGAAGGGTGCCCCCCTGTCCGTGGCTACCATCGTGGGTGTCATCGCTCTGGTGGCCTGCCTGGTCATCGGCTTGAAATGGCACCCCATCTACCTGGACGGCACCACTTGGATGTGGATCATCGGCGTGTACATCCTGATCGCTTCCGTGGCTCCTGTGTGGATTCTGCTTCAGCCTCGTGACTACCTGTCCTCCTTCCTGCTGTACGGCATGATGGTCATCGCCGCTGTGGGCGTTATCGGTGCCGGTGTTATGGGAAAGAACCTGAACATGGATATGCCCGCCTTTACCGGCTGGTACGATACCATGACCGTCAATGCCAAGGGCGATCCCGCATCCCTGGGCTCTGTGTTCCCTGCCCTGTTCGTCACCATCGCCTGCGGCGCCATCTCCGGCTTCCACTCCCTGGTCGGCTCTGGTACCACCGCCAAGCAGCTGGACCACGAGCGCGACGCCAAGCCCATCGCTTACGGCGGCATGCTCATCGAGTGCGCGCTGGCTCTGATCTCTCTGTGCGCTGTGGGTTATATTTGGGCCGACTATGAGGCCGGCACCCTGCGCGCTCCCACCGCTGTCTTTGCTACTGGACTGTCCAAGATGGTCGCCACCATTCCCGGCCTGGAGGGTACTCAGTCCACAGTCAGTGCTCTGCTGATTCTGGCTGTTTCCGCTTTCTGCCTGACCTCTCTGGATACCGCCACCCGTCTGGCCCGCTATATGTTCCAGGAGTTCTGGCTGAAGCCCGGCGAGACCTATAAGGATGTCACCGGCTTCAAGAAGACCCTGTGTAACCCCTTCGTGGCCACTCTGATCACCGTGGTTCTGGGCATTGGCCTGGGCCTGGGCGGTTACTCCACCATCTGGCCCCTGTTCGGCGCTGCCAACCAGCTGCTGGCTGCTCTGGCTCTGCTGGCCGTCTGTGCCTGGCTGGGCAACATCGGCAAGAACAACAAGATGTTCTACATCCCCATGCTGTTTATGCTGGTAGTCACCCTGTTCTCTCTGCTGCAGACTGCTACCGCCAAGTTTAAGGTCATCACCGCCACCGGCGCTGCCTTTGCGCCTGTGATTCAGCTGGTCCTGGCCGTGGTCCTGTTCGCGCTGGCAATCGTGCTGGCCATCGAGGGCTGCCAGACCATCTTCGGCAAGAAGAAGGCCGCCAAGTAATCCGTTCCATCCAAATATGCAAGAGAGCCCGGAATTTCCGGGCTCTCTTTTTTCTGTGCGCCCCTTGTATCTCGGGGCCATTGTGGTATGATAAGAAGGCATGTGAAACAGGAGGGATAGCGATGAGACGCCGCAAGTCCGTGTGGCTTTTTCTGCTGGTCCAGTGGTTGATCTATGCCGCGTTCCTGTATCTGGACCTGAGCAAAAATGGGACGGGGGGGTATTTGGCTCAAATACGGCTCCATCGCCCTGTGTCTGCTGTTCTCCCTGTATTGGAGCGGCAGGGGAGGGGAGTGGCTCATCACCGCCGCCCTGGCCTTTACTCTGGGAGCAGACACCTTTCTGCTCCTGCTGGATCGAAACTATGGGCTGGGGGTGCTGCTGTTCTGCGTGGTCCAGGGGCTGTATCTGCTGAGAATTTGGAGGGCCAACGGAGGGCAGGCCTTGTGGTTCCTGCGGCTGGGGCTGTTTGCTCTGGCGGCGACCCTGTTGGTCTGTCTGGGCCTGCTGACGCCCCTCAATATGCTGTCCCTATTCTATTTTTCCAATTTTGTGTGCAACGCCGTGCAAAGTTTGGCCCTGCCCGGAAGACGTTACCGACTGTTTTCCGCCGGGCTGCTCCTCTTTTTGTGCTGTGATGTCTGCGTGGGGATTTTCAACCAGCCTGGACTGTTCCTGGAAGCCCTGCATTCCTTCGCCCGGGTGGGCATGTGGCTGTTTTACCTGCCCGCCCAGATGCTTATTACGTTATCTGGACTCCCCGATTCTGATACTGCGAGGTCTTGACCATGAAAACCAATAAACCGCTGTCCGTCCTGCTGTCTATACTCACCGCCCTGACGGTTCTGTCCGGCTCCATCGCCGTCCCTCTGTTGTGCCGCCCCTTTTACTACGCACATATTGGCTCCATGGGGCTGACGGAGTACGGCCTGACGGTGGAGCAGATCAAAACTGCCTATGACCAGGTGATGGACTTCTGTCTGGGACTGCGGCCCGACTTTGCCGCTGGTGGGCTGATTTTTTCTGCGTCTGGGGCCAGCCACTTTGCCGACGTGCGGAGCCTGTTTCTCCTGGACCTGTGGGTGCTGGGCCTGTCCCTGGCGGCCCTGGCGGCGGCCTTCGTGTACTGCCGCGCAAAGCAGGTGCGGCCCCACTGCTTCAAGGGCCACGGCCCCGGCTTCTGGGCCGCCGTTGGTCTGGGCGTGACCTTCCTCATCGTGGGCGGACTGGCTGCCTTGGACTTCGACCGGGCCTTTGTCCTGTTCCACACCCTGTTTTTCCCGGGAAAGGACAACTGGCTCTTCGACTGGCGGACGGACCCGCTGATCCTGCTCCTGCCCGAGGCGTTTTTCCGCAACTGTGCCATTCTGATTCTGGCCCTGCTGCTGGTCTGGTGCGCCATCCTCATTGCCGCCGATCTGTGGGCCAACAAAAAGCGCAAAGAACGGCAGACGCCGCCCTCCTCCTGCGGCGGCTGTTCCGGGTGTCAAGGATGAAAAAACGGTGTGTTCCATAGCGGAACACACCGTTTTTTATGTTTCTTTGAAGGCGAAGAAGCGCTGGCCGAAGTAGTTCAGGAGGACGAACAATCCGGAGCCCGCCAGCATGGTCAGGTTGCCCTGGACCTGTTCGCTGAGGGCCAGACCGCCCAGAACCCAAGCCGCGGCGGGCTTGGCCAGACCGTAGGCCAGCAGATAGCACACCGAGATGTTGAGCACAAATCGGGCCACCACCCCGGCGCCCTTCTCCTGATTGCGGAAGGTGAAGTGTTTATTGAGAAAGAAGCTGACGATGCTGCCCACCACATAGTTGGCGGCGGAGGAAATCCAGTAGCCCGTGTCCCCGAACTTGTGGAGTCCGGCCAGATTGTACAGCCCGAACATAACCCCGTAGCCCACCAGGGTATTGACGCACCCCACAACGATAAAGCGGAAAAAGGTGGGGTCGAAGATTTTTTTCAGTTTATTCCCCATCCTGTTTTCCCTCGCAGTGGTCGGAGACGATATACCGGGGCCGGTCCTTGATCTCCTCGTAAATTTTGGCGATGTAGTAGCCGATGATGCCCAGGCAGATCATCAGAATGCTGCCGATGATGAGCTGGAGCAGGATGACGGTGGTGAAGCCCTCCAGAGCGTGGCCGGTAAATTTCTGCCACAGGGAGTGGATGCCCAGCACCACCGAGCAGAGAAAGACCACAATGCCAAGCAGCGTGACCAGCTGGAGGGGAGCGGTGGAGAAGGCGGCGATGTTGGTCATGGCGTAGCGCACCAGGCTGCGGATGGACCACTTGGACTCCCCCTCCAGCCGGGGCTGTACCTCGAACTCCACCTGGGTGGTGGAAAACCCAATCCAGGAGGACAGGGCCCGGAAAAAGGCGTTCTTCTCCCGCATAGCCAGCAGAGTGTCCACCGCCCGGCGGTCCAGCAGCTTGAAGTCGGAGGCCCGGGACATGTCGATGCCGGTGGCCCGGCTGATGATGGAGTAGAAGCTCCTGGCGGCGAAGGTGTGGAGGGGGCTCTCCTTGCCCCGGCTGAGCTTAACGCCCTCCACCACCTGATAGCCCTGCTGCCACAGGCGGTACATGTCCACCACCTTTTCCGGCGGGTGCTGGAGGTCGCAGTCCAGGACCACGGTGCAGTCCCCCTTGGCCTGGGCCAGACCGGCGAAGATGGCGGCCTCCTTGCCGAAGTTCCGGGAGAACCGGACCCCCCGGACCTGAGGGTGGCGGGCGGCCTGCTCCTGAATGGCGGACCAGGTGCGGTCCCGGGAGCCGTCGTCCACGAAGATGAGCTCGTGGTCGATGCCGGCCTGGGTGAGAATGGCGGTGATGGTGTCCGCCGCCCGGGGGATGGAGGCCTCCTCGTTAAAGGAAGGCAGGACCAGGGAAACCAGGCCCTGTTTTAAAGTCTCTGACATGGGTTATCTCCTGTTCTCGTAGGCGATTTCAAAATCCGACTTGGGGGTGTATTTCTCCTGGAGCTTGACCACCACCCGGTCGTCCAGCACCCGGATGCTGCCCTCGTCGGGGTAGAGGGGCATGGCCTTGAACTCCGGGGCGTCGGAAATGGCGAGCATGGTCTCCTCGGCGGGCTCCTCCAGGGGCACATTGAGCCAGTCGTTGAGATAGTAGTAGATGTGCTTGTTCAGGGGAACTACGGTGTTCAGGGGGACGCTGTAATGATCCACCTGAGCATAGCTCTCGATCTGGGAGTAAATCTGGTCCGTGGGGATGGCGCCCACGATGGCCACCTCCATGTCCTTTTCGTAGCCCGGACAGTCCTCTACCCGGGTGAGCAGGCGGGTGAGGTAGCTCTCGGTGGCCCGGTGGGCCTGGGCGGAGGCGGTGTACAGCAGGTTGTTGGTGTTCAGACAGAACAGCAGCAGCGCCGCCGTCCAGACGGCGATGGCGGAGGCTGCTCCGCTCCGCTTTTTGACTGGGACTGACCGGCGGTCCGCCACATCGGCCAGCAGCAGCACCGCCAGATAGACGGTGACGAAAGCGTACTTCATGATGGGAGTGGGGACGGAGTAGGGGCTGAGAATCTGGCCGAAATTGATACCCAGGGGGAAGAGGGCCAGCATGGCCAGAGCGCCCACAGGCCGCCAGGCTTCCTTCCAAAAGCCCTTGCCCAGATCCAGGGCGCAGCCTACGCCCAGAGCCAGCGCCGCCGCGTCCAGAATCGCCATCCAGCCGTTGGCAAAGCCGTTGGCGGAGCCGGGGACGAAGAAGAAGGCCACCACCTGCTTGTAGGCGGTAAAGATGAGCCGGGGCAGCTGGAAGAAGGGGTAACCCGCGTTGGCATCGGCCATCCCTAAGTAGGACAGCAGCTCGAGGTCCTTTACAGTCAGGAAAAGCACGAGGATGACATAGTAGAGAACGGCGCCGACAGCCAGATAGGCCACCAGCTGAAGTCCCAGCCGGAGGGTGCTCTGGAAGGTGGACTGGGGGTCCAGAATCTCCCGCAGGACCACCAGCAGGGACAGGCCAATGGCTACGGTGACATAGGCCTGGTAAGTGCCCATGGCCATGGCCAGGGCCAGCACGGCCAGAAGCCAGCTCATTCTGCCTCGTTTTGCCAGCCATACGGACAGCACCGCCAAAAAGATGGCCAGACAGTAAGCGGCGGCGGTGAACATGTACAGGAAGGTGAAGCCCAGGGAAGGAAAGGCGGCCATTACCGCGCCCATCAGACCGGCCAGCGCCTTACTGCGGACGGCCAGCAGGTCCACCACAAGGGCGGCGGCCAGCCCCAGAAAGAGCAGGGACAGCAGTCCGATGACCGCTGGCATTTGGGTGAAATGATTGAAGGCGGAGGCGTAGTGGAGAAACCACCGGCCCGAAATGGTCATCTGCTGGGGGTCGAACACCCGGCTCAGACCGTCGGAGTTGGGGATCAGATTGGTAAAGGCGTAGAGATGGACCAGATAGCCGGTGATGAGACAGCTGAAAAAGGCGGCCTTTTGGGTGGGGGCCGCCCGCCGCCACAGGCTGCGGCCTCGTTCGTCGATGGACATAGTATTCCTCCAGTTCGGGAGCGGGATATTCATAAAATTCCAGTTAACATTATAGGCTCTTTTTCGAGGATTTGCAAGAGAGGTATTCAGAACAAATGTTCCGCTTTCTCTTGCGAAGGAGAGACGGTTATGGTAGAATAAAAGAACAGAGAATAGGGGGGAAATCTGTGCCGTTTGACTTTAAAAAGGAATATAGGGAGTTTTATATGCCCAAAAACCGCCCGGAGATTGTGACGGTTCCGGCCATGAATTACATTGCGGTGCGGGGCCGTGGGGACCCAAACGAGGCGGGCGGCCCCTATCCGCAGGCGGTGAGCATCCTGTATGGGGTGGCCTATACCCTGAAGATGAGCGATAAGGGAGGTCACCGGATCGAGGGCTTTTTTGAATATGTGGTGCCGCCTCTGGAGGGATTTTGGTGGCAGGACGGCGTGGATGGGGTAAACTACGGCGATAAGGCGGGGTTTCAATGGATCGCCGTCATCCGCCTGCCCGACTTTGTGACCCGGGAGGAATTTGACTGGGCCGTGGCCGAAGCCACCCGAAAAAAGAAGCTGGACTGCTCCGGGGCGGAGTTTTGGACCCTGGAGGAGGGGCTGTGTGTACAGATGATGCACATTGGACCCTACGACGGGGAACCGGTCACCGTGGCGGCTATGAATGCCTTTTTGGCGGAAAACGGGTATGAAAACGACATCTCGCAGGAGCGGCTGCACCACGAGATTTACCTCTCCGATCCCCGCAAAGGGGACCCGGCCAAGCAGAAGACGGTGATCCGTCATCCCATTAAGAGGAAATAACACGGGGAGACCACCCAAGGACGATCTCGTTTCTACGGCATTGGAAGAAGAAAACCGCTTGAAATTTTATAAACCCTCCAGTATAATAGGTTAAAAACAGGAGGAGGATGAGGACCATGATGGTTTCCACCAAGGGCCGCTATGCCCTGCGGGTGATGATCGAGCTGGCCGACCGGATGTCGGAGGGCTATGTTTCCTTAAAAGAGGTGGCGGAACACCAGGAGATTTCGGAAAAATATCTGGAGGCCATCATGAAGAGCATGGTCCAGGCGGGCCTGGTGGTGGGCCTGCGGGGCAAAGGGGGCGGCTACCAGCTGGCCCAGCCTCCGGAAGCCTGCACGGTGGGCAGCATTCTTCGGGCGTCGGAGGGGTCTCTGGCCCCGGTGGCCTGCGCTGGGCTGGAGGCGGAACAGTGCCCGCGCCAGAATAAGTGTGCCACGCTGCCCATGTGGCGGGAGCTGGACGGGCTCATCAACCGCTTTTTCGATGGGATCACCCTGGCGCAGCTGGCCGACCAGGCCAGGGAGCTGGAGGACGGCCAGAAGCTGGTATAATACAAAATCAGATGCCTGGGGGCGTACAAGGGCAACAACAAAACAACGGAAGAGTATTGCTGTATGAGAGCTGACAAAAATTAATTATCCGGCAGCGCACAACTGGTGTGTCAATGCAAAACAAAGCGGACAAGGACTCAAACCCTTGTCCGCTTTTGTATATTAAAAAATTTTTTCTACAGCTGAAGGATGCAGTCATGACCTTGATCTGGGTTAGACCGCCGGATTGCTCAGTGAGGGGAACTTAATGACTGTCAATCCCGGCGTTTCCATAAATGTCTTATATAAAATTATGTATGAATCTGTTCCACGAGGCCACGGACGTAAGACACACAGCGTTCCCAGTCCTCTGCTGCCACGGCATCCTTGGGCATTAGGCTGCTGGCAAGTCCCACGGAAATACAGCCGGCATCAAAGAATTGGCGAATGTTCGCTGGGCTGACACCGCCGATGGCCATGTAGTTTGTATCGTCAAAAGGCCCCTTCAGATCCTTGACATAGTGCATAGGCATACTGCCTGCCGGGAACAGCTTCATGGTTTTGTAGCCGAATTCCAGACTGGTTGCCACATCGGCGGGAGTAGACACACCCGGCAGCAGGTCGACATCGTTTTTGGCGCAGTAATCAAATACATCCAAAGGCGTACCAGGGGTCAGCAGGAACTGTGCGCCAACATCCAGAGCTGCCTTGCAGAGGGGAACGGTGATAGCGGTACCCGCGCCCACCAAGCAGCGGTCCCCAAAGTGCGAGCGGAGCATAGAAATCTGCTGCAGAGCATGGGGGCTATTCAGAGCCACTTCAAAGAATGGCGCGCCTCCTTGAACAGCTGCCTCAGCATAGTCAATGGTTTTTTCCAGAGGCACATTGCGCAGAATGGCCAACAACGGGTTTGCCGCCACGATTTCATACATATCCATTGCGTTCAACTTCCTTTTATGATTTTATTGATAGGAAACCGTGCTGTCCTTGAGCAGAGTATTGTCAGCAGCAGAAAAGAGCTTGCTTAACTACGTAAGTATCGCTCATTTTTACTGCATGTTAGGCATCCACCTGCCGAATGCGGGTACTCTTTACAATTACTTTCTGGCTTCCTTTACAACTTCAACAGACTTTCTGCACAGTTCGGTAATTTCATCCCACTTGCCTTCGGTGATCAGCTTTTCGGGGCACATGTAGGAGCCGCCGCAGGCCGCAATGACGGGGCAGGCAGCGTACTCTGCCAGATTTTTGATGGAAATTCCGCCGGTAGGCATGATTTTGAACATGCCGAAGGGTGCGGCCAAGGCCTTGATCTTGGCGAGACCGCCGGACTGCTCGGCGGGGAAGAACTTAATGACTTCCAATCCCAGCTTGTAGACTGTGTGGTAGTCGGTGGGAGTACTGCAGCCGGGGAAGCAGGTAATGCCCTTCTCCTGGCAGTACTTGACGATTTCAACGTCCAGACCGGGGGTAACAACGAACTTGCCGCCGGCCGCGATGGTCTTATCGACCTGCTCGGTGGTCAGTACAGTGCCTGCGCCCACCATCATATCCGGATGGCGCTCCAGCATAATGCGCATCGCCTCGTCGGCGCCGGCGGCACGGAAGGTGATCTCGGCAACGGGCACGCCTCCGGCGCACAGAGCGTCAGACAGAGGGGCGGCGTCGCGCTGGGGATTGGTCAGCTTGATGACCGGTACTACGCCGATCTCACTGATGTGTTTCTGTAACTCGTTCATTTTATACTTCCTCCTTGTATTTTCCCAAGCAGAGACCGCAGAAAACCAATGTCTGCTGTCCTCTGTTTGATTTACAGATATTCACGGACCGAGCAGAAGCAGGACTCCTGACTCGGCTAACGATTACTCGATGGTCAACACCTTATAATTCTGGTTTTCCACCGCAGTCTTCAGCACATGATCCGAAACAGCGTCGGTCAGCGTCACCACCGCAGTGCCGGACTGTGCGCTGGTCACAGCCTGAGCCACCCCGGCAAGTTCCTCCAAAGCGCTCTTAACGCGGGCCTCGCAGTGATTGCACATCATGCCTTCGATCTTCAGGGTCTTAGTCATAAGATTTTCCTCCTTACAAACGGACGTATTATTTGTGATGACAGCGGATGAAATACGGTTTTTGATTTGCTTATCTCTTGACGCATCATGGATCTTAAACAGATTCAGCCGCAGTGCATTGGTCACAACGCAGAAGCTGGACAGGCTCATAGCCGCCGCACCGAACATAGGGTTCAGCTTCCATCCCATAACCCCCACAAACAGACCAGCGGCCAGAGGGACACCCACGGAATTATAGAAAAACGCCCAGAAAAGATTTTCATGGATATTGCGCAACGTGGCACGGCTCATGCGAATTGCCGCAGGGACATCGGAAAGCCGACTCTTCATCAGGACAACATCGGCCGCATCAATGGCAACATCTGTGCCAGCGCCAATGGCAATACCAATGTCAGCCCGTGTAAGGGCGGGAGCATCGTTGATTCCATCGCCAACCATGGCCACCTTGCCGTGTCCTTTCAACTTCCGAATGACCGACTCCTTGCCATCTGGCAGAACGCCTGCAATGACCTCATCCACACCGGCCTGCTTACCGATGGCCGTTGCTGTACGCTCATTGTCACCAGTCAGCATAACGACATGGATACCCATGTGCTGAAGCTCTCTCACTGCTTTAGGGCTGTCCTCTTTAATTATATCTGCAACTGCGATAATTCCCGCCAGTTCTGTTCCCTTGCCGAAAAACAGCGGCGTCTTACCGGCTGCAGCCAGTTCTTCGGACTGACGCTTTACGGTTTCCGGCACATGCGTCTGCGTGCTGATGAAATTATAATTTCCGCCAATCAATAAGTCGCCGTTCCGCTTTGCCGACAGACCGTTTCCAGGAAGGGCAGTAAACTCAGTTACTTCATGTGCAGACAGATGCAGCGCCTTCGCCTTTTTCAGAATTGCCTTTGCCAGGGGATGCTCACTCTTCTGCTCCAGCGCATAGGCAAGGTCAAGGAGTTCTCTTTCGTCTTTCACCGCCACGGGAATAATGTCAGTGACGCTCGGCTCCCCCGATGTAATGGTGCCAGTCTTGTCGAGCGCAACGATCTGCGTTCTGCCGGTAGCTTCCAAAGAAGCCGCCGTTTTGAACAAGATGCCGTTTTTAGCGCCCATACCATTACCCACCATGATCGCCACCGGAGTTGCCAGTCCCAAAGCACACGGGCAGCTGATGACCAACACCGCAATACCAAAGCAAAGCGCATTGCCGACACGCTCACCTGCCAGCATCCAGCCAACGAAGGTCACAAGCGCAATCGCCAGAACAGTGGGAACAAAAACGCCGGATACCCTATCTGCGATTTTCGCAATAGGAGCTTTTGTGGCCGCCGCGTCACTGACCATCTGAATGATCTGGGAAAGCGTCGTATCCTTACCCACGCGGGTAGCCTGACAGCGAATAAAGCCGGACTGGTTAATGGTTGCCGCCGACACCGTGTCGCCGGACTGCTTGTCCACCGGAATGCTCTCTCCGGTCAAAGACGCTTCATTCACCGCACTGCTGCCCTCCAGCACAACGCCGTCTACGGGGATATTTTCGCCGGGGCGGACTACGAAAATATCGCCGTTCTTCACCTGCTCGATGGATACGATCTGTTCAACCCCGTTCTTTACGATAGTGGCGTTTTTCGGAGTCAAGCGCATCAGGCTCTTGAGTGCATCTGTTGTTTTTCCCTTGGAATGTGCCTCCAGCATTTTGCCGACCGTAATCAAGGTCGGAATCATGGCAGCCGTTTCAAAGTAAAACTCATTTAAATAGGGCATTGCAGCGTCAGCGCCGCCGTTTACCTGTGCCGCGGACATGGCAAACAACGCCCAGGTGCTGTACAGGAAAGATGCCGACGAACTCATCGCCACCAATGTATCCATGTTCGGCGAGCGGTGAAGGATCGCGTTGAAACCGCTGACGAAAAATTTCTGGTTGATCACCATAACAAGGATCGCCAGAATCATCTGAAGCAGACCCAGAGCGACGGGATTATTCTGGAAGAACGCGGGAACAGGCCAGTTCAGCATCACGTGGCCCATGGAAAAATACATCAATACCAAAAGGACTGATGCGGAAGCGATCAGCCGTTTCATGAGGATCGGTGTCTCGTGGTTTGCCAGCGCATCTTCCTCGGCACCCAAAGACGAAGAATGGGAATTTTCGGTTCCTTTCGCCTTGGCCTGATAGCCGGTGTTCGTGACTGCCGCGATCACATCACAATCAGAAGCCGTACCTTCCACACCCATGGAATTTGTCAGCAGGCTGACCGTGCAAGAATCAACGCCCGGTACTTTTGATACGGCCTTTTCGACTCGTGTCACACAGGCCGCACATGTCATACCGGTCACAACATATTGCTTCATCTTTGTGACCTCCTTCACTTCATTAGTCTCTCAAAAATGGCAATAAGCTCATCGATCACGTCATCATTGCCTTGCCGGATATTGTCCGTAACGCAGGTCCGAACATGGTTTGCCAGAAGGACCTTGTTGAAGCTGTTGAGCGCTGCATTGACCGCCGCAACCTGCACCAGGATGTCTATGCAGTAGGAATCTTTTTCCAGCATGTTCTGTACCCCGCGAACCTGACCCTCGATCCTTTTCAGGCGATTCATCAGATTCTGATATTCTTCAGCCGAACGCTTTTTGGTCTTTCCGTGAACAGGTTGACGGATGCAGTTGTCCTGAGACAGCGGCTTATTATTTTTACGTTCCATGACTGCCTCCTTCTTCTATTGGTCTCTTATACTCCCCGGGGGTATTACATGCGCATTATATACCCCTAGGGGTATATTGGCCATATCGAGTCGGTTGACGGTATACAACGGACTGTTGATGGACAGACATGCTGCCCCAGCGTAACATCATGTTAATAAAAACAAGAAGAGACAGCCTAAGCAGAACATGTCTCTTCTTGTTTATATAATCAGAATTTTGTGTGGGAATTCAGGCCTAAGAACAGATGTAAAACATAAAAAAGGGAGCCGATCATTATGAAACGAGCATTCAATTTTAGCGCAGGACCAGCAGTGCTTCCGGAACGCGTATTGCTGCAGGTACAAAAAGAACTTTTGAATTACGGTGGAACCGGCATTTCCATCTTGGAAATGAGTCATCGCTCCAAGACCTTTGACCAGATTATAAATGATGCGGAAGGCTTGCTGCGGCGGATCTATCAGATCCCTGAAAATTATAAGGTGCTGTTTTTACAGGGGGGCGCAACCGGAATGTTTGCGGCACTTCCCCTCAATCTTGCGCACACAGGCGCTGCGGATTATGTAATCAGCGGACATTTTGCAGGCAATGCATTCAAGGAAGGAAAAAAGTATCTGAGGGATGCAAGGATCGCCGCAAGCACAGAAGGCGAGGCATTTGCACGAGTTCCAAAGCAGAAGGAGCTGAAGCTCAACCCAAAGGCCGATTATGTCCATATTTGTGATAACAACACTATCTTTGGTACCAGATTCCATTATATTCCGGATACAGGAGCGGTACCGCTTATTTCGGATATGTCATCGAATATTCTATCCATGCCGGTTGATATATCGAAATATGGCGTGATCTATGCAGGAGCACAGAAGAATCTGGCTCCGGCAGGGCTGACCATTGTGATCATCCGAGAGGATCTTTTAACAGATGCGGATATTCACACGCCGGATGTTTGGAATTTCAGGAAACAGGCAGAGAAAAATTCCATGCTGAATACGCCGGCAACTTTTCCAGTTTATATTTGCAAGCTCGTATTGGAATGGATCGAAAGCATCGGCGGTTTGACGGAGATTCAAAGAAGAAACGAAGAAAAGGCAAAGATTTTATATGACTGCTTGGACGCATCTGACTTCTATCAGACCGCGGCAGCAAAGGAAGACCGCTCCATAATGAATGTGTGCTTCAGAACGGGCAGCGAGGCAATGGATACCAAGTTTGTGGAGGATGCTCTGAAGCATGACTTGGTTGGACTGAAGGGACATAGACTGGTGGGCGGAATGCGGGCCTCCATCTATAACGCGATGCCAGTGGAAGGCGTCCTGAAATTAGCGGAGTATATGAAAGCATTTGAGAGAGGCAATAGATAAATCAAGTGAAAATGAGAGGACAATAGATATGCAGTCATATCAGAAAATGACAATCGAAGAATTACAGGAGCAACAAGCAACCCTGGAAGCTGCATATAAAAAGTATCAGTTAAGCGGCTTGCATCTGGATATGTCCCGCGGGAAGCCTTCCGTAGAGCAGCTGGATTTGTCCATGGGTATGATGGATGTATTGCGCGGCGGAGATGATCTAAAGTGTGAAGATGGAACAGACTGCCGCAATTACGGCGTTTTGGATGGAATTCAGGAAGCAAAGGTCTTATTAGGAGACATGATTGAATGCAATCCGGATAATATCATCATCTATGGCAATTCCAGCCTGAATGTCATGTATGATGCCATTTCTCGGTCTATGACGCATGGTGTTATGGGGAGCACACCATGGTGTAAATTAGACAAGGTCAAGTTTCTGTGCCCCGTACCGGGATATGACCGACATTTCGCCATTACTGAGCATTTTGGCATTGAAATGATTAATGTTCCAATGCTTCCGACGGGACCGGATATGGACCTCGTAGAGAAATTAGTATCGGAAGACGATGCAATCAAGGGAATTTGGTGCGTACCCAAATACTCCAATCCGCAGGGGATCACATACTCCGACGAAACGGTACGCCGATTTGCACGACTGAACCCGGCGGCAAAAGACTTCAGAATCTACTGGGATAATGCCTATGGCGTACATCATTTATACGAGGACGACCAGGATCAGATCATGGAAATCTTGGCAGAGTGCAACCGCGTTGGGAATCCGGATTTGGTCTATAAATTCTGTTCCACTTCCAAAATCAGTTTCCCTGGTTCGGGAGTAGCCGCCATTGCCGCTTCCGCAAACAACCTGGAAGACATCAGAAAACAGCTGAAGGTCCAGACCATCAGCTACGACAAGGTAAATCAGCTTCGTCATGTACGATTTTTCAAGGATATGCACGGCATCACAGAGCACATGAAAAAACACGCCGACATTTTGCGGCCCAAGTTTGAAATGCTTTTGGACCTATTTGACCGAGAGCTTGCGGGGCGCGGAGTTGGTGAATGGCTGAAACCCAAGGGTGGGTATTTTATCTGCTTTGAGGCATTGGAAGGCTGTGCGCAAGAAATCGTCGCGAGAGCAAAAAAGGCAGGTGTAATCATGACGCCTGCCGGAGCAACATTTCCATATGGGAAGGATCCAAAGGATTCGGTCATTCGAATTGCTCCATCTTATCCCAATATTGAGAATCTAAAGACAGCCGCCGATGTTTTTGTACTCTGTGTGAAATTGGTCAGTATCGAAAAACTATTAAATGAAACTACGGCGGCAAAAGCAAAGTATGATGAAATATTACATGGAATGTGGTACGAAATGGATTGAAAAGAAGCTGAAAAGGGAAGCAAATAAAGAAAATAGCTGCGGAATGAAAACTCTCATCCCGCAGCTATCTTTTTTTCTGGAATCTAACGCGCAATTTCGCCTGTTTTGATTTTGCGCATCCAATCAAGAACAAAGTTCCGGAACAGCGTAACATCGGGGGTCGGTCTTTCACCCTTTCTTGACAGCATATAGGTCTCCCACTCATATGGACCGTCCTCAAACGGTATCATAACCAGATCATCGCTGCCCATATCATCAAAAACAAAATCGACTGTTACGGAGATTCCTTTATTTTTTGCGACCATCTTATGACACAGGCTAAAACCGCTGGTTTCAAATGCGATATTTGGAATAATACCAGCCTGTTCACATTTTTTCATAATCAAGTGAGAAATATTGAACTCTGAGCTTTCGATATAGAGCGGATAGTTGGCCAAGTCGCCGATCGACGCAAACTTCTTTTGTGCCAAAGGATGGTTCTTATGTACCAGCAGCTTTATCTCAAACTTTTCCATCGCCACTGCATCGACGTGCTTCAGCGCATCATTTCCGACCGTAAAAGCGACATTTCCTTCTCCATTTAGAAAATGTCGCTCTACCTGTCGGTCGGGATATTCTCGGTAGAAAACGTGGATATGAGGGTACTTTTCCCGAAAGGCCAACAGGCACTCCGGGGTGACCAGCCGCAGAATTCCGTATGCAGACAGCAGATGAATTTCGTGGGTTTCACGCTGTTCGATGCAGCGGATCTCATTGCAAATATGCTGATAGGTATGCAGAAATTCCGGAAGATGTGCATAAAGGTACTGTCCCGATTCCGTCAGCGTAATCCCTGTTGCAGTTCGCCTCAGGAGAACTGCTTCCAATTCAGCCTCCATGTTTTTTATGATTTTGCTCAAGCCCTGCGGGGTCATATAGAGGGAGTGGGCAGCCTTTGTGATGCTCGTTTGTTCGCAGACAGCCTTAAAATATTCCAGGTCTTTCAAGTCCATTTTATCTTTCTCCTTTGTCTGCAGAATTCTGTCTATGAGGAGTACCACTGATTTGTACAATCCTTACCGATACTCGCTTATTTGTCAAGCTCAAAGCGTTTGATCTGTTCCAAAGCAATATGCCGGTTCAAATAAACATAGTTAAACTCCCGCACCACCGTGACGTCTTCAAGCTCGAAGCAGGCAAGGCCGCTGTCGGCATCTGCGACGGGCTGGTATGCAAAAGTGATCCCCAGCCCGCTTGCCACGAAATAGCGGATTGCGGCAAAGCTGTTTATGGTCATAACCTTTTTGAAACTGTCCAGAGAAAAACTGCGGTCTTTCAGGAGCTGCTCCAGAATCCCACGGGTCCCGGAGCCGTGCTCCCGGACGATTAGAGTCTCCTCAAAGATTGCTTCAAGAGGAACACATTTTCCGGAAAAGGGGTGGCCTTTCGGGCATATGCCCATAAAATGTTCCTGTTTGAACAGGTGATGATCGAACCTGTTTTTATCAAAGGTCCCCTCAATCAGGGCGAACTCCAACAGCCTGTCATCCAGCATGGTCAGCAGAACTTCGGTATTATCAATCACAAGATCCAGCCGATTTTCAGGTTTTTCAGCGAAAGCGGCCGCCATGGGGAGAATCACAAATTCGCCGATGGTTTTTGTTGCGCCGACTCTCAGGCAGTACTCATCGGAAGTCTGGAATGCGGTCTTGAGGGCTGATTCCTCTGCCATCATCCGCTCGACGCTCCGCTTCAGCAGATCCGCACTATGGGTCTTGGACAGAGTTTTTCCGTCATACTGGAAGAACTTGGTGTTATAGGCCTTTTCCAGAAAGTGAATATGCTGCGTCACACCGGGCTGGGTCATGTTCAGCAGTTCTGCGGTTCTGCGGTAGTTCATCTCTCGATACAGCGTCAGAAAAGTATTTACTCTGTAATCTACCATGGCTCCTCCAATAATACTATATTATCAAATAATAAAAT
>Ga0129308_1001296_pt1 | contig 27147 bp, 21 predicted proteins | sample L827metagenome_FD_94440 | JGI IMG/M metagenome (GOLD analysis project Ga0129308, IMG submission 94440) | Ring-tailed lemur group fecal microbial communities from Wisconsin, USA - L827 metagenome | ecosystem: Host-associated > Mammals > Digestive system > Large intestine > Fecal | place: USA...
AAATCCCGATACAGATATTAAAGCTGCACTGAACACGCCAAAGCAATCCGATGATATTATTTCTGCCTGCGACAGGCTTATTGTTTCTTTATCCAAAGCAGAGGAAAATGCTTACATAATATTATCCATACTGCAGAACATGAAAGTCAGATTTTTATAACCCTCCATTTTGCCACCAATGTTTTTGTTGGTGGTATTTTTATATGCGAACACAAAACAAAGGAGGAATTATCATGGAAACAGCAATCAAAGTTGAGGGATTGTCAAAATGCTATGGCAATCTAAGGGCGATAGACAATATAAGTCTGTCTGTAAAATGCGGCACTGTTTTTGGTCTGCTTGGAGCAAACGGAGCAGGAAAAAGCACTGCCATTGAATGTATTTTGGGTACAAAAGCTGCAGACAGCGGTACAGTAACCCTATTGGGCTGTGACCCCAAAAAGGACAGGAAAAAGCTATTTCAAAGTGTAGGCGTTCAGTTTCAGCAGTGCGATTATCAGACAGAAATTAAAGTTTCCGAATTGTGTGAGGAAACCGCATGCCTTTATAAAAGTGCGTCAGATTGGAAAGAGCTTTGCGTACGATTTGGAATAGGAGATAAGCTTAACAGCGCAGTAAAAAATCTTTCCGGCGGTGAAAGGCAGCAGCTATTTATTGTGCTTGCGCTTATTCCAAACCCAAAGCTTGTATTTCTTGATGAACTGACAACAGGTCTTGACGCAAAAGCGAGAAGAGATGTATGGAAAATTTTATCCGATTTAAAAAGCAAAGGACTTACCATTTTACTCACTTCTCACTTTATGGACGAGGTGGAGGCTCTTTGTGATGAGATATGTATTCTAAAAAAAGGGAATGCGGTTTTTTATGGAACAGTAGAACAGGCAAAGGAGAAAAGCGGCTGCGAAAAATTTGAAGATGCTTATCTTTTGCTTTCAGGCGAGGAGGTTATGGAGAAATGAAAGCTTTTGTAGTACTTTTGAAAAATGAGCTGAAGCTTAATATACGAAATATGAACATGGTGATTTTTGCAATTATTATGCCGTTGGTGGTTTTGGCAATACTTGGCTTTATATATGGCACAAAACCTGCTGCAGATGGCGCTTCATATACTTTTTTGGAGCAGTCCTTCGGTGCGCTTTGCACCATTTCCATTTGTGCCGGCGGTCTTATGGGTCTGCCCCTTGTTGTATCAGATTATAGGGAAAGAAGAATATTAAAACGCTTTAAAGTTACGCCTGTCAGCCCCTTAAAGCTGCTTGTGGTTGAATTTACAATTTATATATTGTACTGTCTTGTGTCTATGCTTACCCTTGCTGCTGCGGCAATGCTTATCTGGAAGGTGAGAATAGGCGGCTCATGGCCGGCATTTTTGGGAAGTTGGCTGTTGACTATGGTATCAACCTTAAGCATTGGCATGATGGTTGGCGGCATTGCAAAAAATTCAAAAACCGCAAGCGTTATTGCCTGTATATTATATTTCCCAATGCTTATTTTTTCGGGCGCAACACTTCCCTTTGAAGTGATGCCTGATGCAATGCAAAAAATTGTAAGGATATTTCCAATGACACAGGGAATTTGTCTAATGAAGTCAGCCTTTCTTGGCTTGCCTGTTGACAATGCTTTATTTCCTATTACGGTTATGTCAGCTGTTACGGTTATCTGCATAGGGATTGCGGTTAAATTTTTCAGGTGGGAATAAGGGCTTATGCTGAATTTTGGAAAGCGCTATGATATAATATTTGACGAGGGAAAGAAAAGCCTTATAGCTTATTTCATAAAGTAAATTCAGAAATTCCCGTTTTTATTATTGCTGAGTATATAAGTGTTGCATGCAGTTGCATTAAAATACTGTTGTGCAACACTATTTGAAACAAAACTGTAAAAAACATGTGTAAAACCGGCTATATTTATAACAAAAGGGCCTTTTATAATTGGCACAAATTTTGCTGTTATATATAACGTAGATGTCTTTTGTGTTGGAGACTTCGTAATTTTATTTTAAAATTAAACATTTATAGAAGGAGAATTGCCATGGATTACACAAATTTGTTAAAAAACAGCAGCAAAAAGTCAAGGGTGGGTATTATAGGTGCCACACGTGGATACGGTTATACTCTTCTTGCTCAGATACTTAAGGTAAGCCTTATAGATTTAAGAGTTGTCTGCTCACGTCATCCTGAGGAATGTTTTGCTGTTTTGGAGGAAATAGGCTACAACATGAACAGTGTTGTGCTTTGCGAAACAAAAGAGGATATTTTAAAAGCAGGCGAGGACAAAATAATCATCGTTAAGGATTACAAGCTTGTTATGGAGTGCGGTGTTACATCACTTGTTGAATGTACGGGCAACACAGCGGTAGGCTCTGATGCGGCGGTTTCCGCACTTAAAAGAGGAATTAATGTTTACATGGTTTCAAAGGAAACAGACAGCGTATGCGGACCTATGCTTAACCGCATAGCGGCTGAAAACAACGCAGTATATGCCCTTGTAAACGGCGACCAGCCAAGAAATATGATTGATTTATTCTCATGGGCAAAGCTTCTGGGCCTTGAAATTATAGCTGTGGGCAAGTCAAGCGAATATGATTTTGTTTGGGACAGAGAAACAGGCGATATGCACTATCTTGACGGCACAAGCGAAAAAGAGCCTATGCCTGAAATGCTTGACTGCTGGTATTATGAAGGAAAAGAAACTCTTGAGGCAAGAAGAAAGCTGCTTGGAAAATATGCCGAGGTTATTTCTGCCGACCTTTGCGAGCTTAACCTTGTGTCAAATGTTACAGGCTATGTTCCTTCATCTCCGTTTTTAAGCTATCCGATAGCAAAAACAAGCGAGCTTGCAAATATATTTATACCTGAAGAGGACGGCGGTATATTAAAGAAAACAGGCGTTGTGGACGTATTCTATAACCTTAGAGGAAAAGACGAGGCAAGCTTCTGCGGCGGCGAGTTTGTTATAATAAAGTGCGAGAATAAGGAAATGTGGGATATTCTTGCGGGAAAAGGCCATGTTGTAAGCCAGAATAAAAAATATGCCTGCATTTATTATCCGTATCACTTTATGGGTATGGAAACGCCTACATCAATTATTTTGGGCGATATTATGGGCATCGGCACACATGACGAATGCAGACAGGTTTCCGTTTTGTCGGGCGTAGCCAACAAAGACCTTAAAAAAGGCACTGAATTAAAGGTGGCAGGTCATCATCATGCCATTGACGGCTTAACTCCTGAGCTTCTTGAAAGAAAAAATGCACAGAACGCCGCGCCGTTTTATCTGCTCAACGGAGCAGTTCTTTTAAATGATGTTAAAGAGGGCAATGCGGTTACATTGGAGGATGTTGATTTGTCGGCGCTTCCTGCCTATGAGCTTTTCAAAAACGGATTGGAATTAAAATAAAAACAGGCATGTAATGCTTAAGCAAACATTCCCCAAAAAATAAATTTATTTAACCGTCGCTGAATATTACAGCTGTTTAATTTTAATTTACAATAAAAAATTTACTTTTAATATGTAATGCTGTGCATTTGTGTATTAAAAGAAATATTACTGCAAAAACAGAAGCCTTGGTTCGCCGGGCTTCTGTTTTTGTTGCAGAGTGTTGCACTTTTTGTTGTAAAACGATATTATTTTAATAAAGTGTTTTATCAGTGCATGCTAAGGAGTTGATTCGCTAATGCTGAAGCTTATGTTTATAGTGCCTTATCCCGAAATTAAGGACACTGTGGCGGATATTTTTGAAAAAAAGTTTAATAAAAACGAAATTAAGCTTGATATAATTCCCATGTCTGTTGAAAAGGTTGCAGAGGTTGATTTCAGCGACATTGATGCAGACGTAATTGCGGCAAGAGGGTATTCGGCGGCTCTGCTTAAGGAAAAAAAGCTGGATATTCCCGTTGTAACCATCAATATTTCGGTTTATGACGCCATAGCCACCATTGATACATGTATTTTGAAGTATAATTCCCGAAAAATAGGCTTTGTGGGATACTATACGGCTTTTATGGGCCTTGAAAAATTTTCCAAATACTTTGGCTGTGATATAAAGGTTTATTCGCCAAAGGAATATATTGATGTTGAAAAGGCAATGCGCCGCAGTATAGAGGACGGCTGCGATACCATTGTGGGCGGCTATACCGCCGAGCAGACTATGCAGAAATACAGCTTCAGCGTAAATTTTGAGCTTATAAAAACCGGTGAGGAAACAGTGTATAATGCCTTGAGCGAGGCTGTGCGCACGGCAGAGGCAATAAGAAATGAGCGTATTAAGGCGGGTATGTACCAGATTATTACCCAGTCGGCGCCAAACGGAATTTTGTATGTTGAAAATAACGGCGTTATACAGGTAAGCAACCCTGAGGCACAGAGAATAACCAAAACCTCACTTAACGGCAAAAGACTTGAAAATGTGATACCCCATGCCGCAAAAAGCTTTCGAGAAGCCATTGAATGCAGAAAAATAATAGAAACCGAGCTTATAACTATAAACGATGTAACCCTTTCGGTAAGCTATACGCCTGTTATGGATAAAAATAATGTTGCAGGTGTTGTAATAAGGCTTGAAAATGTAACAAAGGTGCAGCACCTTGAGGGTATGATAAGGCAAAAATTAAGCAAAAAAGGTCTTTTTGCCAAATATACCTTCAATGACATACTCCATAAAAGCGCCATAATAGATGAAACCATAAGCATGGCAAAGCTGTATGCGCTTTCCAACTCAAATATTATGATTGTTGGGGAAACAGGAACGGGAAAGGAACTGTTTGCCCAAAGTATTCATAATGCGGGATTAAGAAAGTCGGGGCCTTTTGTTGCCGTAAACTGCGCCGCACTGCCTGAAAATCTTCTTGAAAGCGAGCTTTTCGGCTATGTGGGCGGAGCCTTTACAGGGGCTGAAAAGAAGGGTAAAACAGGCTTGTTTGAGCTTGCCCATAACGGAACTATTTTTCTTGATGAAATAGGAGAAATATCCTTAAATATGCAGAGCAAGCTTTTAAGGGTTATTCAGGAGAAGGAAATAAGGCGTATAGGCGACGATGGCATAATAAATGTTGATGTGCGTATTATATGTGCAACAAACAAAAATCTTGAGGAAATGACAAAAAACGGACTTTTCAGGCAGGATTTATTTTACCGCCTTGACGTTTTGAGAATTTATATACCGCCTTTAAGAAAAAGAAGCGAGGACATACCGCTTATATTTGATAATTTTATACGGGAAATATCAGGCGGCAGAAAAAGCGTTGATTTAAGCGAGGACGCCAAGAAGCTGCTTAAAACTCAGGAGTTTTTGGGCAATGTAAGAGAACTTAGAAATGTTGCTGAAAGGGCTTTTGTTATAAAGAAGAATGAGGATATTATAACAAGAGATGACTTGGAAAAGGCAATGTTTCCGGAGGGACAAAAAGCATCTGAATATAATGAAAAACTGCCGGAAAAAGAAGATATGCCTTTTTTGAGAAAATCTGAGGATGAAAAAGAAAAGATATTAAAGGTTATTGAAGAATGCGGAGGAAACAAAACAAAAGCGGCTGAAATTTTGAAAATGGACAGAAGCACACTTTGGAGAAAGCTGAAAAAATACAATATCAATTTATGATGCATATAATTATACTGTTGTACAAAAAACTGCAACGCTGTGCAACGGTGTTGCAGTTTGAAAAAATGATATGGTTATATAATGTGAATATATAAGTTTATAACGGTATAATTTGCGGATTTTTTGGTTGTTTTATATAATTTTGAATTTTTGTTTTTGTAGTAAGTATCAAAAAAATCTAAAAACTTAAAAGTTGGCACGTAACTTGCTGTTATATTAAGCATACAGATACTTTTAATCTGTAATTGCATTGGGCCCAAAATGCAGAATTTATAAAAATAATATAAGGGAGGACAAAATTATGTCAACTGGATACATATTAGTAGTGTTCGCAATATGTATTATCGCAATGATAATTCTTATTACAAAAGCAAAAGTTAACGCTTCATTTGCCATTCTTTTAGCAGGCATTGCCCTTGCTATTGCTCTTGGCACACCATGGGAAGAAATTGAGGGTACTATAAACAGCGGTTTTTCAGGAACCATCAAAAGTGTTGCAATAGTAATTTTCCTGGGCTGCTTCCTCAGCAAGGTTATGGAGGAAACAGGAGCAGCAGTAAAGATTACCGAATCAATGGTAGAAAAGTTTGGAGAGAAAAATGTTGAGTGGGCTATTGCCGTAAGCTCATTTATACTTGGTATTGCTATTTGGGGCGATACAGTAGTTATTCTTCTTATCCCTATTGTTTCAACTCTTGCAATAAAAACTAAAAAATCAATGGTAAGCTTAGGTACTATTACATATCTTGGCGCACTTGTTACAGCATCGCTTGTACCACCTACACCCGGCCCTGTATCAGCGGCTGCACTTCTTGAGGTGCCTGTGGGACAGGCTATAATCTGGGGCTTAATTGTTTCTGTTCCTTCGGTTATTGCGGCAACTATTTACTGCAAATATGTGCTTACAGAGCCTCTTCTTCCAAAGGAAGAGTTTGTTAAGGCGGCTGTTGAAGCGGCTAAAAACAGAGATAACCTCCCATCATTATTCAACTCACTTGCACCTTTGGGTCTTGCAATAGTGCTTATAATACTTAATACAGCAATAAACCTTATTATGCCGGAAACAGCTGTTGCTAACTTCTTCTCATTTATCGGCTCACCGCTTGTTGCTCTTCTTGCGGCTTGTATTTACTCACTTACACTTACAGGCAGCAAATGGAAAACAAAAGAGGTTCTTAATAAATGGCCTGAAGATGCCATGGTATCAGCGGCTATGCCTATTATAGTAACCGGTATGGGCGGTGTGCTTGCGGTATTTATTAAAAACGCAGGCGTTGCCGATCAGGTTGCGGAAATTATTGTTAACGCAGGTATTCCTGGTATTATAGTGCCTATTGTTATTGCGGCTATTATACACATTGTAACAGGTTCAAACTCACTTGGCGTTATGACAGCGGCAGCACTTGTACAGCCAATTCTCGGTCAGATTGGCGTATCACCGCTTGCGGCATTTCTTGCATGCGGAACAGGTGCGCTTATGTTCAAACATGGCAACTCATCAGGTTTCTGGGTAGCTGTTTCTATGTCTAATATGGATATTCGCCAGGGTATGAAGGGCGTAAGTATCGGCGCTACGGTAGCAGGTTTTGTTGGCGCAATTATTACAATTATACTCAGTACAGTAGGAATTATTTAATTTGTTGGTATAAAGGACAAAGGCTGTGGTTAAACATGGCTTTTGTCTTTTTTATAAAATGACAGGAAAGGGTGTTGCACATTGGAGAAATTTATTACAAAGGCCGCAAGGCTTAACGGGCCATATGACATTGAGCTTATAGAACGTGAGCTTGAGTGCGGAGAAGATGATATTATTGTAAAAAACCATCTTATAGGCATATGTGGAAGCGACAAAAATTTTTACAGAGGTTTCCTCCCTCCTAAAACAGCGGAATTTCGTCAGGACCCTAAATTTCCTTTTTTGCTTGGACATGAAAGCGGAGGAACAGTTGTGGCGGTTGGAAGCAAAATAAGCAATTACAAAGTTGGCGATAAGGTTATGGCTTTCGGCTGGAACAATAATTATGCCGAGTATTTTAAATCAAAAGAATTTCAGCTGCAGCCGGTTCCATATGACCTTGATATGGATATAGCAGCCCTTGGCGAGCCTATTTCCTGTGCAATGTATTCGGGAATGAACAGCAAGGTTCAGCTGGGAGATACGGTTGTTGTTATGGGCGGCGGCTTTGCGGGTCAGATTATAGCACAGTGTGCCAAGCTTAAAGGCGCGTACCGCGTAATTGTGATTGATGTGCTTGACGGTAAGCTTGAGCTTGCCAAAAGGCTTGGTGCAGATATTGTTATCAATTCCTCAAAAGAAAACCCTGTTGAAGCTGTTATGGCTCTTACAAACGGAATTGGAGCTGACGTTGTGGTTGAGGCGGCAGGAACTGCAGAGTCATACAATATGTGCAGCGAAATTATTAAGCATAACGGTAAATTTGTTTTTTACAGCTGGGTAACAAAGCCTGTAACATTAAATATAAGCAGATGGCATGATGACGGCCTTGAATTTGTAAATACATGCCTTGTACACCATACATGGCAGCAAAGGTATGTGTGGTGTCCGGACACATTAAGACCTGTTGCGCAGGGGCTTGTTAAAATAAAGCCGCTTATTACAAATGAATTTAAGCTTGATGATATAAAGGCAGGCTTTGAATTGGCTGATAAGGATGATACGGCAATAAAAATTGTATTCAGACCATAATTTTAAAAAAGGTACAGTATTGGCTAAGCAATATTGTACCTTTAAAATTTTTTATTCACTTCTTTTAAACCCGCATTTGCTTTGTGCTCCGCTTGAAGCAATACATTCCAAATCCTTTGTTACAAATACAGCCTCTGTGTTGTCAAGGCTTTCTATAAGCTTCATTCCTTCATCAATGCCAAGGGCAAAGCAAGCTGTGCTAAGCGCATCGGCATCGGCGGAATTTTCGGCTATTATTGTTACCGAATATAAATCGTTTTCAACAGGGCGGGCTGTTGATGTGTCAAGTATATGGTGATATATTTTGCCGTTTTCCTCAAAATATCTTTCATAAATGCCTGAGGTTACAACGGTTCCGTTTTTTATGTTTACAGTTCCCAGCAGCTTTCCCTGTTGGGCAAAGGGCTCCTGTATGCCTATTGTTGCGCCTTTTTTGTCGCCTTCGGGCGTAATTACAAGTATATTTCCGCCTAAATTGATAATTGCCTTTTCAACGCCGTTTTCCATAGGAAAATCCCTTGCTCTGTCGCCGATATAGCCTTTGGCGATGCCGCCCAAATCTATTGATGTGCCGTTTCCATTAAGAAAAACGGTGTTGCCTTCAACATTGATATTTTTGTAATTTATTTTTTCAAGAGCCTCATCAATTTCGCTGTCGGTAGGAATATGAGGGTTTTCGCCTGTAAAATCCCACAGCTCTGCGGCGGAATTTACGGTTATATCAAATTTTCCGTTGGAAAGCCGGCTGTAATTTACGGCAAGGTTTATAAGCTCAGCCGTTTCCGAATTTACCTCAACAGCCTTGCCGCCGGAAGAATTAATGCGTGATACATCGCTGGTTTTTATAGTTTTGCTCAGCATATTTTCATAATCTCTGCAAAGAGAAAAGCACTCGTCTATTATTTCCTGTGCTTTTTTGCCGTTCATGTTGTAAACCGTAATTGTAGATACCGTATTAAGAAGAAAATCCGTATCGGAAACCTCCTGCGGCGTACAGCCCGTAAGCATAAAAACGGCGGCTAATGCTGCCAATATTTTTTTCATTTTCATCACTCCAAAACACTGATTAATAAATTATAACTTAAAAAGGAGAGAATAACAACGGTATAATTGTAAACTTAAAATGCAAATATTTAGTTGACAATAAAGCAATGCAATGCTATAATCGGTTTACAATTTACTTAAACGGAGGTTTACAATGACTACAAGAGATTATTGCATGTGCGGTTTATTTGCCGCAGTTATTTGTGTAAGCGCTTTTATCACTATACCGCTTTTCTTTACACCTGTCAGCTTTACCCTTCAGGTTATGGCTGTTTCAGCGGCGGCTGCTGTTTTGGGCGGCAAAAGAGGGGCTTTATCTGTTATAATATATGTTCTGCTGGGCGCTTTTGGTTTGCCTGTTTTTTCGGGAATGAAGGGCGGAATAGGCGTGCTTGCCGGCGCAACAGGCGGCTACATATGGGGCTTTATACCTGAGGCATTTGTTTCCGGATGCATAATTGAAAAGTTCTGCAAAGGAAACGGCAGCTTTACCAAAAACTTGGCTGTAAGCATTGCGGCGCTTATTGTGGGCTTGGCAATAGTTTATGTATGCGGAACATTTCAGATAATGTATGTGGCGTCAATGGATATTAAAACGGCGCTTGGAGCGGCTGTGCTGCCTTTTATACCCTTTGATTTGGTTAAAATTGTTATTGCGGCAGTAATTTCAATTTCAATTAAAAAAGCTGTAAATTTGTATGAAAATATATGAAAAAAGCTATTCAATAAATTGGATAGCCAGATTTTAGACAGAGTAATTATTGAGCAGCGGAAAGGTTTGGAAAACAAATTTTCATCACTTTGCTTCGCAAAGTCGGCTTTGCCGACCGCCCCATCTTGGGCGGTGATTGTTTACCAACTGGAATCCGCAGGCGGAATTCATTTCCGCCGAGGAAAATACAGGGTTTCAAGGCATTTATGCTGATGGAACCCTTTGTTTATTCTTCTGTTTAAGCTCGTCGAAATCCTGATTTCGACGAAAGGTATCTAATTTAGATACCTTTTTTTATGCTCTCGGGTGTGATGAAGAATACACATCCATAATTCTTTTTTTATTCATTTTTCCGTAGGCGTTTAGGGCGTTTATATCGGCAAAGCCCATAAGCTCCTGCACGCTTTCCAAATCAGCACCGTTATATATCATGTGTGCGGCAAAGGAATTGCGGAGTATTGACGGGCTGATTGAGCTGTCAAGTCCTACCTTCTGGGCATATTCCTTTATTATTTTCCAAAAGCCCTGTCTGCTTAGGGGCTGACCGTTGGTTTTAGAGAAAAGATAGCTGTCATTTGCTATCTGCGAAGGATCTATGTAATTTTTAAGTGCCTCGCCGGCTTTTTTTCCAAAGGGGATAAGGCGATTTTTTCTACCGGATGAGCATATACAATAGTTAAGTGATAAATTTATGTCGCCAACTTTCAAAAGTATAATTTCGCCTGCTCTCATTCCTGTGGCATAAAGCAGTTCAAGCATTGCCTTGTCACGTCTGCCTTTTTTTGTTCCTGTGTCGGGGGATGAAAGCAGATTTTCTATTTCCTGCGGAGAAAGTATCTGCGGCGGTTTCTTTTCATCACGTGCCACCTTAATATCTTCGCATGGATTGGAGGACACAATTTTTTCAAGCATGAGAAAATGAAAATACAGCCTTACGGCGGCTATATAACGCGCACTTGTGGAGGATGATTTGCCCATTTTGCGCAGATAGGAAAGATAAGACATAATTGTGTTTTTTGTAACCTCTTCAACCGAAATGCCTTCCTCGCTAAGATAGCGCAGAAACAGACCTATATCGGAAATATAGGAGTTTACGGTGTTTTGTGAATAATTCTTTTTTAATGAAAGAAAGCTTTTAAATTCTTCCTGATAATTTTCCACGCTGTATCATCTCCAAGGGTCAGCTTTTCTTTAAAAAGCAGTATAAAACAATAAGCAGTGTTGATGCTGAAAAAACAATTATGTTTTCAGCCATGGTCTTTGCTTTTTCTCTTTTAAGGTAAGGCTTTCTGCAGGAAGGAGTGCTGAATTTTTTTATTACTCTGTTTATTGAAAACACAGAGGACAAAAAGCAGCACAGCAGAAGCAGAAACTGTTCCGCAATATTTTTTATAAGCAAAAAGCTTGAAAACCCCGAATTTATGGCTGTGCATATAATGCATGCGCTTAAAAAGGACTGGCACAAAAGCAGTATAAGGGATATTGCTATGCCGAAATTAAGGGCGGAGGAAAGCAGAATAAGGTAGGGCAGCACACATGACGCCGCAAAGGTATAAAGGCTGTTTTTGCCGTTTAAAAGCGCCTTTGCCGCCGCTGAAAAGGGCGAGGCGGGCTTTATTATATATATAATGCTTCCGCAAAGCGACCCCGCAATTATGAAAAGGCAGGATAAAAATATAATAAGCTGTCCTTTTTTTTGGCCTTTTATGCCCTTATTCATAAACAAATCACCTCAGAACAATATATTGCTCTGAAAAAGGGATATGCTTATTTTCCGTAAAATTCCTTTATTTTGTCCATACGGGCAAACATGTTGCCGAATATAAGGTCAACAAGTGTAACTGCCGCCATTGCCTCAACCACTATTACGGCACGCGGCACAATAATAGGGTCATGTCTGCCGAAAATTTCAAGGGTAGTGTTTTCTCCGTCTTTTGTAACGGTTTCCTGTGCTTTAAATATTGAAGGCGTTGGCTTAAAGGCGGCTCGGAAAACAATTTCACTTCCGTCGCTCATTCCTCCCAGTATTCCGCCTGAATTATTTGTCTTTTTTGAAATATTTTTTTCATTGTCGGCATAAAAGCTGTCGTTATTTTCACTGCCGCGCATTTTTGATACGGCAAAGCCTGTGCCTACCTCAAAGCCCTTTACTGCGCCAAGGGACATAACAGCCCTTGCAAGTGAGGCGTCAAGCTTGTCAAAAACAGTTTCGCCTATGCCTGCCATAACGCCTTTTATGCGGCATTCAACAATTCCGCCGGCGGAGTCCTTTTCCTCCATGCATTTTAAAAGCTTTTCCTGTGCGGCATAAGAAGCGGCTTTATCAGCCATATAAAGAGGGTCGGAAAAAATTTCTTCTCTTGAAACAGGTATAATTTCCGAGGATATTCCCGCAATTTCCTTTGAATAGGTTATAAAGCTTATTCCAAGCTGAGAAAGTATTTTTTTTGCAACAGCGCCTGCGGCAACACGGCAAAGCGTTTCACGCCCCGACGAGCGTCCGCCGCCTCTGTAATCTCTGAAGCCGTATTTTTGGTCAAAGGTATAGTCTGCATGACCGGGGCGGTAGGTGTAGGCTATATTGCCGTAGTCCTTAGAGTGCTGATCCTCATTGTAAACCACAAGCGAAATAGGCGTGCCGGTTGTTTTGCCCTCAAAAACGCCTGAAAGAATATGCACCGTATCGCTTTCTTTTCTTTTAGTTCCGAATTTATTTGACCCGGGCTTTCTTAAATCAAGGTCTTTTTGTATATCCTCCTCACAAAGGTCAATGCCTGCCGGACAGCCGTCTATAACAACGCCCAGTGCCTTGCCGTGGCTTTCTCCCCATGTGGATATTGTAAAATTTTTTCCGTAAACCGAACCTGACATATTGCTCACCTCTGATATAAATTAATACATATTTTAGCAAAAAAAAAATCCATGCACAACAAATAAAAAATATTTACACCTGATATTTGTTGTGGCATACTAAATTTTGATGAAAGGCGGTAGATTAAATGGGTATCAAAAGGGGTACGGCAAGGCTTTATAAAAGCACAAAGGCGCTTAAAACAAAAAAGGAAAGAGATAAAGAGTGTCTTTTTGTCTGTGAGGGCTTGCGTTTTGTTGAGGAAATAGTAAATGATTGGAAAATAAAATATTATGCCGTAAGCGAAAGCTTTGAAAGAGAAAACAATTTGCTTGCCTTTGAAAAAAGGGCTGATGTTTATGTGTTTTCTGATAAGGAATTTTCCGATATGAGTGATACGGAAAATCCGCAGGGAATTATGGCGGTGTGCGAAAAAAAGCAGTTCAGCCTTGAGGATATTGTGAAAAAGGCAGAGGGCGGCTTTTTTGTGGCGGCGGAGGAGCTTAATGACCCCGGCAATTTAGGCACAATTATAAGAACGGCTGACGCCTGCGGAGTTGACGCCGTTATACTTTCAAAGGGAAGTGTGGACGTATATAACGGCAAGGTACTTCGTTCCACAATGGGCTCGGTGTTTCATGTGCCTGTTATAACCGACGTAAATATAAGGGAAGCAATAGAAATTTTGAAGGAAAACGGCATAAAGGTGTATGCGGCGCATTTGAAGGGCAAAAAAACGCCGTACAAGTTTAATTTAAAAACCAAAACGGCATATCTTATAGGAAACGAGGCAAACGGCTTGAAAGAAGAAACGGCGTCGCTTGCCGATGAATATGTGAAAATACCTATGCCGGGCAGAGCCGAAAGCCTTAACGCATCTGTTGCGGCGGCGGTGCTTATGTATGAAACGGTTCGCCAAAGAGAGGAAGAAAAATGATAAGCTTTGTTAAAAAAGAGCCTGTGCTTTGCGCAGCGGCGTTTCTTGCGGTAATTACGTGTTTTATTACATTGCCCAATATGGATACATTTTATGCCATAGATTTCAGAACACTTGGCATACTGTTCTGCCTTATGACTGTTACCTCAGGCCTTGACGAGGAGGGCATGCTTTCGAGGGCGGCGTCGGCAATGCTTTCGGGCACAAAAGGATGGAGAAGTGTTTATTTAATACTTGTTTTGCTGTGCTTTTTTTCCGCAATGATAGTTACAAATGATGTGGCGCTTATAACCTTTGTTCCCTTTGCCATAAAAACCTGCCGCATGACAGGCAAAAATGACAGGCTTATAAAGCTGATAGTTATGCAGACCATAGCGGCAAATTTAGGCAGTATGCTTACGCCCATAGGAAATCCGCAGAATCTGTATCTGTATTCTCTTTCGGGAATGGGCGCAGGGGAGTTTATGGTTAAGCTTTTTCCTATGTGGGCAGCATCGTTGGTGTTTATTCTGCTTACGGCGTTTACCGAAAAAAATGACAGGGCGGAGGAAAGTGTGCATGGGGAACATAAAAGGCTGAAAATAAAAAATATAGCCTTTTACAGTGTACTTTTTATTGTTTCACTTCTTTGCGTAATGCATGTTGTGCATTATGCGGCATCATTTGCTGTTGTTGCGGCGGCGGTATTTGTTAAAAACAGAAGGCTTTTTATAAAAACCGATTATACTCTGCTTTTGACATTTATTTTCTTTTTTGTGTTTATACATAACATAAAATCAGTTGATGTGATATGCGTGTTTTTGCAAAGCGCCGTAAGGGGCAGAGAGTTTTTGTTGGGCTTTCTGCTTAGCCAGATAATAAGCAATGTGCCTGCGGCAGTGTTGCTTTCGGGCTTTACGGATAAATATATGGCTCTTGCGGCGGGAGTGAATGTGGGCGGTTTGGGAACGCTTATAGCGTCGATGGCAAGCCTTATATCATATAAGTTTTATTCCGTAAGCGAAAAGGCAGATATAAAAGCCTTTATGGTTTCTTTTACAAAATGGAATGTTATATTTATAGCTGTGCTTATGCCTTTTGCGTATATGGCGCTTAAGGTTATGGCATAAATAAACAGCCTCGGATTTTTCCGGGGCTGTTTTTAGGGTTATTACTATTTTCTTTGATGTTTAGATTCTTCGTCGCTGCACTCCTCAGAATGACAAAGGGAATTTTATCTTCTTTTTTTAACCTTTGTTTTAGGCTTTTTGGCTCTTTCAACAACAATTCTTTTTCCTTTGATTTTTTTGTTTTTCATGCCCTCTATAATGTCTTTGGCATATTCATAAGGAACGTCAACATATACAAAATCATCGTAAAGGTCAATTTCGCCTATAACATCGCCGGGTACATTGGTTTCGCCTGAAAAAGCACCCACAATGTCTTTGGCTCTTATTTTATTTTTCTTTCCTGCGTTTATAAAAAGACGCACCATATCCTGGGCATATTTTGCACTGCCATTATGAGGATTTTCAACATTAAGGTCGTCCTCGCTTCTGCTGTAATCGCTTACTGTGTTTCCAAGCTGCATTCTTAAAAGCGCTGCGGCAACATCAATTACTGCTGTTTCGTCATCGCATATGCTTTCCACATATTCGGCAAATTTTTCAAGTCCGCCCTGTGCGATATTAGCCTTAACCTTTTCAAGGAATATATCTTTTTTTGTTCTTTCAATGTCGGTAACGGTTGGCAGCTTCTGCTGAACAATTTTTGTTTTGGCATAGGTCATTATATCTCTCAGCTTATAAATTTCCTTACCAACGCAGAAGGTAAAGGCTTTTCCGCTTTTTCCGGCACGGCCCGTACGTCCTATACGGTGAACATAGTATTCCTCGTCCTGCGGAATATCAAAGTTAAATACAATATCAATGTCGTCAATGTCAATTCCTCTTGCGGCAACGTCTGTGGCAACAAGTATTTCAATGGCGCCGCTTCTGAATTTCTGCATAACCCTGTCGCGCTGTGCCTGTTTAAGGTCGCCGTGAAGTCCGTCGGCAAAATATCCTCTGCCCAAAAGCTGTTCCACAACATCATCAACTCTTTTTTTGGTGTTGCAGAATACTATTGAAAGCTTAGGGTCATACACATCTATAAGTCGGCAGAGGGCTTCAAGCTTGTCCTTTTCCTTAATGTCAAAATATATCTGCTCAATTTGCGGCACTGTAAGCTCTTTTCTTGAAACCTTGATGTATTCTGGGTTTTTGAGGTATTTTCCCGAAAGCTCAAGCACCTCGTCATTCATTGTGGCTGAAAACATAACCGTCTGGCGTTCCTCGGGGGTTTTGTTAAGTATAAACTCAATGTCGTCCCTAAAGCCCATGTCAAGCATTTCGTCAGCCTCATCAAGCACGGCATATTTTACGGTTTCCATTTTGAGGGTTCTTCTTCTCATGTGGTCCATAACTCTGCCGGGTGTGCCTATTATAACCTGAGCGCCTTTTTTAAGGGCAAGTATCTGTCGGTCTATGGGTTGACCGCCGTAAACAGGAAGAACACGAATGTTATCCTTGAACTTAAGGAGCTTTCTGAATTCCTCGCTTACCTGTATTGCAAGTTCTCTTGTAGGGCAAAGTATAATAGCCTGAAGGCGTCTGTCATCAGGGTCAATCATTTCAAGGCAGGGTATGCCGAAGGAGGCTGTTTTTCCTGTTCCCGTCTGGCTTTGACCTATAATGTCATGTCCGTTTCGTATAAGTGGTATTGCCTGGCTCTGTATAGGTGTTGCCTCTTCAAAGCCCATGTCTGTAACAGCTTTCATTATCCATTGGGAAAGCTGTAAATCTTCAAATCTTAAATTTTCCATTTATTTTTCCTTTCTTATATTATGTTCCCTAAAACGCATTGTCTTTTACTATAACAATAATATGGTTTAATTGCAAGAATTTATTGATTTTTAAGATGTTTTAAATTATCAAAATACTGTGCTGATTTTTTTCATCATTCTTTGCCTATATGGCTCATTTATGGTATTATAAAATATTATAACAATTAAAATACGGTCGGGTGGCTTATATGTATAAAATGGCAGTATGCGATATAGACGGAACACTTGTTGACAAAAGGGGAAACCTTAGTGCAAGAACCGTTGAAACTATTAAAAAAATAAATGACGGCAGGGGAATAGTAACTCTTTGCACAGGCAGAAACATAACAAAGGCAATGCCCATTGCCAAAAAGCTTGGGCTTAAAGTGCCTTTTGTATGTATAGACGGCATACTGCTTTATGACCCCATAAAAAAATGTCCTGTTATGGACAAAAATATGCTTAAAGAGGATATTATGAAAATTGCCCGCTACGGCTTTGAAAAAAGCATGTATGTTGAGGTTTCTGACGGATACAAATATTACAAGTTTTTTCCCACAAAGGCGCATCAAAAATATGACCTTTACAATAAGCACACCTTTTTTGGCAGAATAAAAAGCTATTTTGGCGGGATACGCTATGTAAAAAGCATTGACGAGTTTGAAAAAATAGAGGGACATCTTTATCAGATTGCCCTTGGCGGAGAAAAAAACGAGTGTGCCCAGGCAAAAAAAGAACTTGAAAAAATGAATTTCAAGGACGTTGAAATAAGAGATTTTATAATGGACTGCTTCCTTTTTATAAACCACACAGGTATGGGAAAGGCAAGGGGAGTAAGGCTGTTATGTGATTTTTACGGAATATCAATGGACGAGGTTATAGCCATAGGCGATGAGATGAATGATATTGATATGCTTGAGCAGGCAGGCTTGGGCGTGGCAATGGGCAATGCGCCCGAAAAGGTGAAGGAATATGCTGACATTGTGGCAGACACAAACGAAAACGACGGAGCGGCAAAAATTTTGGAAAAATATTTTTTAAGCTGAGGACAAAAATGGATTTATTTGAATATAACATTGAACAGAATATGAAAAAAAACGCTCCCTTGGCGGCAAGAATGAGGCCTGAAACCCTTGAGGAGTTTGTGGGTCAGGAGCATATTGTGGGCAAGGGAAAGCTGCTTTACAGAGCCATAAAGGCAGACCAGCTTAATTCGGTGATTTTTTATGGCCCGCCGGGAACGGGAAAAACCACACTTGCTAAAATTATAGCCAAAACAACAAAAAGAGCTTTCCTTCAGCTTAACGCAACAACCTCGGGCATAAAAGACATTAAGGATGTTGTAAGCGACGCCAAAATGAGAAACGGCATGAACGGCGAAAAAACAATACTTTTTATAGACGAAATTCACCGTTTTAACAAAACTCAGCAGGACGCACTTTTGCCCCATGTGGAGGACGGAACAATAGTGCTTATAGGCGCTACAACGGAAAACCCCTATTTTGAAGTAAATAAGGCCCTTGTAAGCAGAAGTATTATTTTTGAGCTTAAACAGCTTGAAAGCAGTGATATAGAAAAGCTTATAAAGCGTGCCGTTACCGACAGCCAAAAGGGCTATGGATATTTTGACATAGACCTTAAGGAGGACGCCTTAAAGTTTTTGGCAGATATGGCAAACGGCGATGCAAGGGCGGCACTTAACGCTGTTGAACTGGCTGTGCTTACAACCGACAGCGACGAAAATGGAAAAATTGTTATAACCCTTGATGTTGCACAGGAATGTATACAAAAAAGAGCCCTTAACTATGAAAAGGACGGAGATAACCATTATGACACAATTTCTGCCTTTATAAAAAGCATGAGAGGCTCAGACCCTGATGCGGCGCTGTATTATCTTGCCAAGATGATTTATGCCGGTGAGGATCCTAAGTTTATAGCCAGAAGAATTGTTATTTGCGCCAGTGAGGACGTGGGAAATGCCGACCCTCATGCACTTCAGGTGGCGGTTTCGGCGGCTGAGGCGGTAAACTTTATAGGCATGCCCGAAAGCCGTATTATTTTGGCTCAGGCGGTTACATATATAGCCTGTGCGCCAAAAAGCAACGCCGCTTATATGGGAATAGATATGGCGATGAGCGATGTGAAAAAAATAAAAATAAAATCAGTTCCCAATCATCTTAAAGATGCGCATTACAGCGGAGCCAAAGAACTTAACCACGGGGTAGGATATAAATATGCCCATGATTATCAGGGGCATTATGTAAAGCAACAGTATCTGCCTGACGAGCTTGTTGGAAAAAGGTATTATGAGCCTTCCGACAACGGAGTTGAAAAGAAAATAAAGGAATCTCTTAAAAGGCTGAGAGGTGAGTAAAAGGACAGTGAAAAATGCACTGCCTTTTATTTTGCAGATTGTTACACTTTAATTGATAATATTGTGCGATTTTTTTGACAAAACGGATAAAAAAATATAAACTGTTAATATGGCTTACTGCGTTATATTGAATAAAAAAATAAATTTTTGTCAGATAAACGTATATATAAAACGAAGCCTGAAGCATAAAAATCAGTCTGCGGCTGATTTATATAATATAATAAATTTAGGAGTGAAAGTACTTGAAAATAGGACTGGACGTAGGTTCAACTACAATTAAGAGCATAGTGCTTGACAAGTGCGGAAGCATAGCGTATTCGGCATATGAAAGACATTTTTCTCAGATTACGTCAAAAACCGTTGAAATGCTTACAAAAATACGAAATCATTTTTCAAAGGAAAAAGATTTCAGCCTTGTAATTTCGGGCTCTGCAGGCATGGGTATGGCTGAAAGCTGCAAAATTGATTTTGTTCAGGAGGTTTATGCCACAAAGGTTGCCACTGAAAAAAATGCGCCTGATACAGATGTAATAATTGAGCTTGGCGGAGAGGACGCAAAAATAATTTTTCTTCAGGGAGCTATGGAGGCAAGAATGAACGGCTCATGCGCCGGAGGAACGGGAGCCTTTATAGACCAAATGGCTACGCTGCTTAATATTACCCCTGACGAGATGAACGAATATGCCAAGGAAAGCACAAAGCAGTATACAATAGCCTCAAGATGCGGCGTTTTTGCCAAAAGCGATATTCAGCCGCTTATTAATCAGGGTGCTGACAAAAGAGATATTTCCGCAAGCATATTCAGTGCCGTTGTTAATCAGACAATAGGCGGTCTTGCACAGGGCAGGGCAATAAAGGGAAATGTGCTTTATTTGGGCGGGCCTCTTACATTTATGTCTGAGCTTAGAAAAAGCTTTGATACCGCCCTTAAGCTTAAGGGAACATGTCCTGAAAATTCACTTTACTATGTTGCACTTGGTGCGGCGTTAAGTGCCAAAAACAGCGTAAATCTTGATGAGGTTATAGCGGCACTTTCAAAATACGAGTCAATAAGCAGCTTTGCAACACTTCCTCCTCTTTTTGAAAATGAGCAGGAATATGAAGAATTTAAGAAACGCCATTCAAGGGCTGACGTTGCCTACGGAACCCTTGACGGCTACAAGGGAAAAACATATATAGGCATTGATGCAGGCTCAACAACAGTTAAGGCTGTTATAATAGGCGAAAATAAGGAAATACTTGACAGCACATATCTTTCAAACAGCGGAAACCCTGTGCCTATCGTAAAAAGATACCTTGAAAGCGTGTATGAAAGATTTCCTGATATTAAAATTGCCGGCTCATGCGTAACGGGCTACGGCGAGGACATAATAAAAAATGCTTTTTCAATAGACAGAGGTCTTGTTGAAACAATGGCTCATCTTAAGGCGGCACAGCAGTTTATGCCTGATGTTGAGTTTATTATAGACATTGGCGGACAGGACATGAAATGCTTTAAAATAAGAAATTCAGCCATAGATAATATTTATCTTAACGAAGCCTGCTCATCAGGCTGCGGCTCATTTCTTCAAACCTTTGCGGGAGCACTTAATTATTCTGCTGAGGAATTTTCAAAGCTTGGTCTTTTTTCAAAAAATGCCGTTGACCTTGGCTCACGCTGTACGGTGTTTATGAATTCCTCCGTTAAACAGGCACAGAAGGACGGCGTAAGCACAGAGGATATTTCGGCTGGGCTTTCCATAAGCGTTGTTAAAAATGCCATTTATAAGGTTATACGTCCTTCAAGTATGGAGGAGCTTGGCAAAAAAATAGTTGTTCAGGGCGGAACATTTTTAAATGACGCAGTTTTAAGAGCCTTTGAAAGGGAGCTTGGGGTTGAGGTTGTAAGGCCTGTTATAGCAGGGCTTATGGGCGCTTACGGATGTGCTCTTGATGCACTTAACCACAGCCTTGAAAAAAGCAAAATTATAACTGCCAATGAGCTTAAAGGCTTTAAGCATGAGGTTAAAAATGTAAACTGCGGACTTTGCAGCAACAACTGTCTTTTAAGTGTAAATACCTTCAACGGCGGCAGAAAATATATAGCCGGAAACAAATGCGAAAGACCTGTTACAAAAAGAGTTTCGGATTCGGCACACAACATATACAAATATAAGCAGGAGCTTTTGGAGGCATATAAGCCCATTAAGGGAAGAAGAAAAGAAATTGTAGGGCTTCCTATGGGGCTTAACATGTACGAGCTTATACCATTTTGGCACAAGTTTTTTGAAACACTGGGCTTTGGTGTGCTTGTATCGCCGTTCTCAAACAGAGAGCTGTATCTTTCGGGTCAGCACTCAATACCAAGCGATACGGTGTGTTTCCCGGCAAAAATGCTTCATGGTCATGTGGAATATTTAAGGGAAAAGCAAGTTGATGCAGTATTTTATCCGTGCATGAGCTTTAATTTTGACGAGGGCTTGGGCGACAACAACTACAACTGCCCTGTTGTGGCATATTATCCCGAGGTTATAGCCGCAAACATGGAGTTCGGCGGAAAAACAGAATTTATAAACGACTATGTAGGTCCGCATAAAAAGAAATTTTTCCCTGAAAAAATGACGGAGCTTTTAAGCAAATATTTTGAAAATATAAATTTAAAGGAAGTTAAGCGTGCCAGCAGCCTTGCCTTTAAGGAAAGAGATATTTTCCTTGAGAAGGTGAGAAAAAAGGCGGCGGAGATTATTGAAACCGCAAGAAAAGAGGGCAGAAGAATTATAGTTCTGGCGGGACGCCCTTACCATGTAGACCCTGAAATTAACCACGGAATAGACATGCTTATAAACGGCTTTGGAGTTTCTGTTATTTCCGAGGATTCCATAAGCCACCTTGTGTCAAAATTTCCTGTAAGGGTATTAAATCAGTGGATGTATCACTCAAGGCTTTATGCCGCGGCAAAATATGCATGCACCCAAGAGGATATGGACGTTGTTCAGCTTGTAAGCTTTGGCTGCGGACTTGACGCCATAACCACCGACGAGGTGAGAAGTATACTGGAAAACGCAGGAAAGATTTACACGCAGATTAAGATAGACGAAATTACAAATTTGGGTGCGGTAAAGGTAAGACTAAGAAGTCTGCTTGCCGCACTTGAACAGCAGAGAGAGAATGAAAATGGCAAAAATTAAGAGAGCTAAAAACGGAAGAATTTTATTTACAAAAGAAATGAAAAAGGATTACACAATTCTTGTGCCTGATATGCTTCCTATTCATTTTGAAATACTTAAACCCATTTTTATAAACGCAGGATACAAAATGGAGCTTTTAACAACGGCAAGAGATGAAATGAAGCAGCTTGGCTTAAGATATGTGCATAACGACACATGCTATCCGGCGCTGCTTGTAACAGGACAGTTTCTTGACGCCCTTAACAGCGGAAAGTATGATGTAAACAAAACAGCCCTTATTATAATGCAGTCGGGCGGCGGCTGCCGTGCCTCAAACTACATTCATATTATAAGAAAGGCCCTTGAAAAATCAGGCTACAGCCAGGTTCCGGTTATTTCCTTCAATCTTTCGGGAATGGAGTATAACCCCGGCTTTACAATGACGCTGTCTGTAATAAGACGTGCTACGGCAGGCGTTATATACGGCGACCTTATTATGCTTTTAAGCAATCAGACAAAGGCATACGAGATAATGAAGGGCAGCACCCAAAAAATGGTTGAAAAATGGACCAAGAAGATTACGGGTCAGTTTAAAAACTCAAGAGGCTACAGCTTTAAGCATATGAAGGAAAATTTTGATAAAATTATAGCCGATTTTGCCTCCATTCCTATGAATAAGGTTCCAAAGGTAAAGGTGGGCATTGTAGGCGAAATTTATGTTAAATACGCAAGCTTTGCCAACAACAATCTTGAGGAATTTCTTGAAGAGCAGAACTGTGAGGTTATGGTTCCGGGGCTTTTGGGCTTCCTTATGTTTAAGGTTGACGCAAGAATTCAGGATGTGCTGATATACGGCGGCAGCAAGGTTAAGCTTGCCGTGGCAACGGCGCTTTTAAACTATTTTAAAAAGGTAGAAAAGGCTTTTATGGAGGCTATTGACAAATATCCTGTGTTTACACAGCTTTCGGCATACGAGGACACAAAGCCTCTTGTAAAAGACCTTATAAGCGTTGGAAACCGTATGGGCGAGGGCTGGTTTTTGCCTGCTGAGATGATAGAGCTTGTAAAGCACGGCTATGAAAATATAGTCTGCACTCAGCCATTTGGCTGTTTGCCAACCCATGTGTGCGGAAAGGGCATGATACACAAAATAAAGCAGATGTATCCAAAGGCAAACATTGTGCCAATAGACTATGACCCCGGCGCAACAAAGGTAAACCAGGAAAACAGAATAAAGCTTATGCTTTCTGTTGCAAGAGAAAGCCTTGAAAAATAATTTTACTGATTTTGGAGATAAAAATATGGAATACTGGGATATATATGACAGCAATAAACAGAAAACAGGCCGCACAATGAAGCGCAACGACTGGATACTTAAGGACGGAGAGTATCATCTTTCTGTTCTGGGTGTTGTAACTCGCCCTGACGGAAAATTTCTTATTACAAAAAGAGTTATGACAAAGGCATGGGCTCCCGGCTGGTGGGAGGTTTCAGGCGGCGCCGTTATGGCAGGCGAAAGCTCTGAGGAGGCCGTAATAAGAGAGGTAAGGGAAGAAACGGGTCTTGACGTTTCAAACTGCGAGGGCGGCTTTGTATTTTCCTATCACAGAGAAAACCCCGGAAAAGGTGACAACTACTTTGTGGATATATACTGCTTTGTGCTTGATTTTGATGAAAGCGATGTTAAAATTCAGAAAGAAGAGGCGCTTGATTTTAAAATTGCCACGGCGGAAGAAATTAAGGCGCTTGCCGACGAGGGAATATTTCTTCACTACGACAGCATAAAACAGGTTTTTGAAACCCAAAATTAAATGTAAACAGGGTTAAAAAATTTTTCTTGTATTAATTAAAGAAACATGATAGAATATTTTTCGGATTTTCAAGTCATGTTTCTTATCTTTGCCGAAATAGCTCAGTCGGTAGAGCAGCTGATTCGTAATCAGCAGGTCGCGTGTTCGAGTCACGTTTTCGGCTGTAAAAGGCTTCGCTTTTAGCGGAGCTTTATTTTTTGAGTACAGGGTTGTACGGTGCGGATAGGTTTGTGTAAAGCAATCTATCCGCTTCGTTTGTATAGCCCAAAATTCCCACTGCAAATATTTTCAGCATATGAACGGTTAATTTTTGTGAATTTGAGAATTTTTAACTTGAATTATTTTATAAAAGCATTTATCATAGGTGTCATATTAACTGTTAAGAGGTGTTTGCCGTGAATGAAAATGAATATATGATGTGGCTTTCACGTTCACTGCATCAAAATGGGCGAAAAATATATCATATACTTGGTCATTTCGGCTGTGCTGCCGAGGTTTACAGGGCTTCGGAAAGCATGATAACCTCTGTGGGCGGTATTTCGCAAAAGGATATTAAAAGCCTTGCCGAAGGCAAAACGCTTTTAAAAGACTGGATTGAGGAAACCGAAAAATCGGGTGTGAGCTACGTATGTATAAACGACAAGTCATATCCGTATTTTCTGGGCAAAATGAATGAGCCGCCTGTGGTTATATATTATAAGGGAAGTCTTCCGGCGGAGGAAGATATATGCATAGGCATGATAGGAGCAAGAAGATGCTCCGAATACGGCGCACAGAGCGCATATTCCCTTTCAAAGGCTTTGGCAAAGGAAGGCTTTGTTATAGTAAGCGGCATGGCGCGCGGAATAGACTCCATGAGCCATAAGGGAGCCTTGGCAGGCGGCGGAAAAACCGTTGCTGTTCTCGGTTTTGGCCATAACCACTGCTATCCAGCCGAAAACAGAAGTCTTATGGAAAAAATAAGCAAAAACGGCTGTCTTATAAGCGAATATCCGCCGGATACGGCGCCAATGGATTATATGTTTGTGCAAAGAAATCGTATAATAGCCGGGCTTTGCGAGGGGCTTATAGTGCTTGAGGCGGCAAAGAAAAGCGGAACACTTTCAACCGTTGATTTTGCCCTTGAAAACGGCAGAACCGTTATGGCTGTGCCGTCAAACATAACAAGCCGTACAGGTGAGGGAACAAACGAGCTTATAAAGCAGGGCTGTCCTATGGTTACATGCGCCGAGGATGTATGCTTTGAGTTTGGAAGAATTAAAAAGGAAAAAACCGAAGAAAATATTGAAGCGCTTACGGAGGATTTTTCCGAGGAAGAGAAAAAAGTATATCAATGCATAGGAAAAGAACCTGTGGGCATTGAATATATTAAGAATAAATCGGGCATGAGCTATCAGGATGTGCAGTATATATTGGCGGTGCTTGAAATAAACGGAGCGGTGAACAAGCTGCCCGGAGAAAGATATATAAGGGCTGTTTAGGCTTTAAACAGTTAACAGAGGTGTGAAATGGCAAAGTATTTGGTAATTGTTGAATCACCTGCAAAGGCAAAAACAATTAAAAAGTTTTTGGGAAGCAACTACAAAATTGAAGCGTCAATGGGTCATGTGCGCGACCTTCCCAAAAGCCAGATGGCAATAGATATAGAAAACGATTTTGAACCGAAATATATTACAATAAGGGGAAAAGGCGATCTGCTGGCAAAGCTGAGAAAAACCATAAAAACCGTTGACAAGGTTTATCTGGCAACTGACCCTGACCGTGAGGGAGAAGCCATAAGCTGGCATCTTGTTCACGCGCTTAACCTTGAGGATAAAAATTACAGCAGAATTACATTTAACGAAATAACAAAAAATGCCGTTAAAAAAAGTATAAAGCAGGCGCGCGATATAAACATGAACCTTGTTGACGCACAGCAGGCACGAAGAGTGCTTGACAGAATAGTGGGCTATTCCATAAGCCCTCTGCTTTGGAGCAAGGTTAAAAAGGGTCTTAGCGCAGGCCGTGTTCAGTCGGTAGCCCTTAAGCTTATTTGCGACAGGGAGGATGAAATAAATTCCTTTATACCTGAGGAATACTGGACAATAGAGGCAAAGCTTGGAAAAGACAAAAAAAATCAGATTACTGCAAAATATGTGGGCAAGGGCAGTGAAAAAGCCGAGCTTAAATGCAAAGAGGATGCAGACAGGGTTCTTGAGGAAATAAAGAACGTTCCTTTTGTTGTGTCTGAGGTAAAAACAGGCGCAAGAACAAGAAAAGCGCCTGCGCCTTTTACAACAAGTACGCTTCAGCAGGAGGCAAGCAAATATCTTAACCTTACGGCGCAGAAAACAATGATGATTGCACAGCAGCTTTATGAGGGCGTTGACATAAAGGGCGAGGGTACAACAGGTCTTGTTTCATATATCCGTACCGACAGCGTAAGAATTTCGGATGAAGCCTATGCCGACATAAAGGACTATATAACAGGCGAATTTGGCGAGGATTTCCTCAGCCCGGAAAGAATTGTATATAAATCAAGAAATAACGCCCAGGACGCCCATGAAGCCATAAGACCTACACATGTGGCTTTGTCGCCTGAAAATATCAAGGATTCACTTACAAAGGATCAGTATAAGCTTTATAAGCTTATTTGGGAAAGAACTCTTGCCTGTCAGATGGCGCCGGCGCTTTACAGCACTCAGAGTGTTAAAATAACCGCGGCAGACCATGTTTTCAGGGCTTCGGGCTCAGCGCTTTCTTTTGAGGGCTTCCTTAAGGTTTACAACAGGGTAGACCCTGACGAGGAAGCAGGAAAAATGCCCGTTATGGAGGAGGGCGATGTGTTTGACAGCGTTGAGAAAAACGCTTTGCAGCACTTTACACAGCCGCCTGCAAGGTATAACGACGCAACCCTTATCAAAACCCTTGAGGATATAGGCGTGGGACGCCCAAGTACCTATGCGCCTACACTTACAACCATTTTGGCAAGAAATTATGTAACAAAAGAAAAGAAGCTTTTTTATACCACAGAGCTTGGCGAGGTTGTAAACGATATTATGAAGCAGTATTTTAAAAATATTGTAAATATCGACTTTACGGCAGCCATGGAAACCGACCTTGACAGCATTGAGGAAGGCAAGCT
>Ga0129308_1001300_pt1 | contig 27107 bp, 20 predicted proteins | sample L827metagenome_FD_94440 | JGI IMG/M metagenome (GOLD analysis project Ga0129308, IMG submission 94440) | Ring-tailed lemur group fecal microbial communities from Wisconsin, USA - L827 metagenome | ecosystem: Host-associated > Mammals > Digestive system > Large intestine > Fecal | place: USA...
CTAAGTCCTCTTTAGCAAGGAACCTCTCCCCAAGGTTCGGCCCCGGCCCAATACCCCGGGCCGGGGGCCAATGAGAAAGGGCGCGTCGGGACCAAGCGGCCCCGGCGCGCCCTTCGCGTTTTGTGCCCCGGGCGGCAGGCAGACCTGTTGCCCGGGGCACATGCATGTATGGTTGACTTCTCAGCCTACCAAGCCGGCTGCCTCTGTCTTAGAGGTTGGCAGCGGCGTGGCGAACGGCGATACGGTCGGAGTTGACGTTGTTGCCGCAGCAGGTGGCGCCGATGTTGAAGGGGTTGGCGCAGTCGCCGATGGCGTAGGTCTCGGCGACGCTGACCTCGTCGAGCAGGCCGGTGTTGGCAGCCATGTCGGCGGCGTTGATCACCTGGCTGCACGGCACCGTGTAGTCCACGCCGGCGCTTGCGCTCGTGACGGTAATCTGGCCGTCGGCCACGCCGGTGATGCTGGCCTGGGTGTAGGCCTGCAGGCCGAGGGCGTACAGGGTGGTGGTCATGAAGCGGTGCTGGGTGTGCGCTATTCGAAAAAGCCCAAAAGTATGCGCTTTAACTTCGCGCGGGAGAATCTGTCCCATTGCCCGTTTACATCATCCCAGGTAGATTGGGTGCCTGTTTTGAGGCTACTTGGGCGGTCAGAGTTAAAGCGCATACTTTTGGCGTTTTTGGACGCGTGGGGGTCGGAGGGGGCCGTCACTTGCCTGGCAAAATACAATGGTGGGGCGAAAACGTACGATTGGCGGCGCCTCGGTGCCGCGCCTTACGAGATTGGCGGGCTGCACGCATGGCTATCCAGAGCATTCAAGAGCAGGGGAGCGTTGTCGTTCCCGACGAGTTCGTGATGGGGTCGTGGTGGGGCAGGCCGCTCAAGTGGCGCGTGCTTCGCCTGGAGGGGTCGTGCGCCCTCGTCACTACGACGCGCGTTCTGGATGCCATGGCGTATCACAGTGCCTCGCAGCCTGCGGAGTGGGAGACGAGCAACGTTCGTACCTGGATGAACGGCGAGTTTTTCCAGGACGCCTTTACCGATGAGGACCGCGCGGCCATTGTGGCGCAGGAGGTGCAGACCCCTGGCAACGACGAGTACGAGGCCAGGGGCTGTGCCGCGACGACCGACAAGGTGTTCAGCCTGAGCGTGCAGGAGGTTGGCGAGCTCTTTGCCAGCGACGACGCTCGCAACGTCGAGGGGGACAACCCTTGCTGGTGGCTGCGCTCCCCGGGCGGCGCGGACGGCTTTGAGGCATACGTGCACCTGAACGGCTGGACCAACGGTTACGGCTACAACGTGGACGAAGCGAGCGTGCGCACCCGTCCCGCCATGGTGGTGAACCTCGCCGCCCTCGGCGTGCCGTGCGGCGACGCTCCCCTCATGCGCGCCTCCGACTTTGGCTCGGAGCTTCTGCTTGAGGCCGAGCAGAGCGGCGATTATGCGCAGTTTGGCGCGTTTGCCAGGCAGTTTGGCATGGACGTCTCCTGGCAGCCGCTGCTTGTCGAGCACCTGGGCAAGCTTTGCGAGCGGGGAGACGCCGGCCCAGTGGAGGAGTTCCTCAACACGGTGGGCGACGTTGAGTTTGCAAGCGACTCGCTGGCGCAGGCAGTGGCCTGTGGCAACCTCTCAGTCGCGCGCCTGCTTTTGAGGCACGGCATTGGCTTTGGAGGCAAGTGCCGCGAGCTCGGCTTGGTAAACGACACACCTGCCCTGCGCAAGGCGCGCGCCGACCAGTACTGCGGCGGCGTGCGCAACTTCGCCAGCATCGCCGTCGAGGACCCCTCGTCTGAGATGATCATCCGCCAGCTCGTGCGCCAGGACGCCCTCGCTCCCCAGGATTATCGCCTGGTACTTAATGCCCTGGGGCGCAACGGCGGCCAGGAAGAGCTCTTTGCCTGGATGCTGAACCCCGACTTCGCTCCCGTGGGTGGCGTTGTGGCCCGCTGGTCCAACAAGCGCCTGAGCGTCTCGTCGCAAAACATCAAGGACGGCTACCCCGTGAGCGTCAAGGCGCTGCGGATGCTCTGGCATGCGGGCCTGCCCAAGGAAGACCCCTCAACCGCCCGCTGCATCGCTCCCTACCTGGGCAATCCCACTATCCAAGACCGTCAGGAGTTGCTCAACGCCTGCATCGTGAACGGCTGGGACGAGGAACTCCATGCGCTGCTCGACGGCAAGCGCGTGTTCACGCCCAACATGCTCGCCGAGGGCGCCCGCGTGGCGCGCGGCGCAGGCAAGAAGGCCACCGAGCGCATGCTGCGCGACATGCTGCGCAGCATCGGCGCCGGCAGGCTTGCCCAGGAGGGCTAAAAAGCAAAGGCGGCGCGCATGCCGATTGGTGTGCGCGCCGCCTTTTGCTTTTGATTGCTGCTCGTTTGTGCGTTTCCCCTGCTACTGCACGGAATACCAGCCGCCGGCTTGGCCGCGGCCGTCGCCGTACCAGTCGCCGCCCACGCCGCTGGTGATGGCCCAGAAGCGCATGCCCTGCGAGCCGTAGGCGTAGCTGCCGCTGTAGGCAGGCTCGCCTCCGTTGGGGCTCAGCCACGCCGACTGCACGTTGATGTAGCTCGTCTCGTCCTCAATCGGGGTGACCTGGATGTTTGCGACCTCCATGGTGCGCACCTCTCCGCAGGTGGAGGGGTCGTAGTTCTCGAGGAAGAAGAAACCGGGCGCTGCCAGCGTGGCTCCCGGAATGTTCGTGTCGTAGCAGCACAGCTGGGTCCACGTCTCGGTTTCTAGGTCGCAAATCCACTGGTCGACGAGGGTCGTGCCGGCATCGGAGGTGCTGCAACGCAGCTGCATGCGATACCAATGGCCTTCCTGCCAGGGGTATTGCACGATGCGGTGCACGCCCGTGCCTTCACCCCCGAACTGGCTGTTCTCATCGGGCTCGGGGTAGACGAGGCTTGCCTGGATGGTTTGGGTCACGCCCTGCTCGTCGGTGTAGTACACGTTCCAAAACGACAGGATCGAGACCCAGTCGCCCTGCGAGCGGTGCTGCAGGCCTGCGTAGCCGCCCACGTAGTCGTAGTCGCAGTGGGCGTCGGGGTAGCTGTACCTGAGCACCGTAAGGTCGGGCGCCCACTCTGCCAGGCAGCAGTACGTGCCGGCGGGTGCGGCGTCGGCCTTGAAGTCGATGCTGTACGAGATGTAGCGCTGGCCGTCTTGAAGGCCCAGGCAGCCTGCGATGTAGGGTGCCTGGCAGCGCGCCTCTTGGTTTGCCTGCTGAATCTCCTCCTGCGAGGGGAAGGGGAAGACGTCGCCCCAGCTCTGCCCGCAGGTGATTGTGAAGGTCGCCGAGCACACAAGCTCGCCGTTGATGTAGAGCGCCGCCGTGTGGTTGCCCTCGGCAAGGACGCGCTGCATGTTCTCGTAATACACGTGGTAGAGCGTGTCGCTTTGGGCCGCGATGGTGTGCTCCGCCCAACCCCAGGGCTCGCTGCCGTCCACCGTGACGTAGGACTCCCATACGTCGAGCGCGTCGGCGGCGTTGTTTTGGACCACAAAGCAATACGAGGGATACTCACCGCTGGCGATGCTTGCCAAATCGACGCTCGTGCCCACCTCGCGCAGCGAGGTTTCCGTTGCCCGGTCAAAGACGGTGATGCAGGGGCGCGCCGTGAGGTCCTGCACGGTGGCCGCGTCGGCTGTCTTCGCAGAGAGGCCCAGCGACCCTGCGCCCATCATGCCGAGTGCCGCCGTGGATGCCGTTGCCGATGCCAGGGCGATGAGCGAGCGCCTGCTGACGGAAGGGTTGTTCATGGGGGCTCCTTTGATTGGGCTCGGGCAGGCCGGCCGGGGTGGCGTCGCTTACGGGGACGGCCGCGGAGGATGATTCTGTCGCAACCTCGCACAACATAGCACAAGCGCCCGCGCCATTTGGTAGCATAGTTCCGCCAAAGTCAACTTTTTAAGGAGCCTGTTGCCATGAGCTGCTCAGAGCGTGAAGTCATCCAATCCAAGGTCGTGCAAGACGCCGTGGTGTGCCCCTCGTGCGGTGCGGCCGATCAGGTCGACGTGTGGGAGCGCATCGAGGCGACCTGCAACCCCGAGCGTGCCGCTCAGCTGGCGTCGGGTCAGATTTTCGTCCATACTTGCTCGAAGTGCGGAGCGATAGTCCCTCTGGACTACCCGCTCTTCTACATCGACCGCGACCGCCACGTCGCCGCGTTTTACCCGGCCGGCGAAGGCGAGCTCGAGGAGCTCAAGCGCGCCTTCACCCAGCTCGTCATCAAGTTTCGCGGCGTCGAGCTCTCGGCGCTGGGCAAAGGGGAGTTCGAGGTGCGCATTGCCCCCGAGCGCTACGGCCTCGTTGAGAAGGCCGCCGTGTGGGGCGCGGGCCTCAACGACAAGGTGATCGAGGTGCTCAAGGCGAGCCTTTTGGAGGAGCTCAACAGCCGCTACCCCGAGCGCGGCTTCGTCGATGCCCAGTTCAGCGCGCTGGTAGAGCGCGAGGGTGGCGAGAAGGCCATCGAGGTCCTGCTCTTTGACAAGGACAACACCCCCGGCACGGGCATCCAGGTTCCCTACGCCGCCTACCGCACCCTGGCAAACGACGTGGAGGTGCGCACCCAGTTCGACAAGCACCGCACCCCCGTTGTCGACGCCGCCTGGGGCCGCGAGGTCCTCGCCGCCGTCAGGGCCGCCGCCAACTAACGGGAAACCGATGAACAAGTAGGCCATGTGGCGCTTCGCCATTGCGGCACTGCAGGCAGAAAACGTGCGCGATGAGGCCGAGTGGACTCAGTCGCCGTTTTCTCAGATGCTGCAAGGGCGCGACTTGCTGCCACGTGGCCGCACAACATACGGAACACCGAGAGCCGGACGCGAGCGTTTTGCCTGCGTCCGGCTCTTTTTGCATGTGCAAGGCGCTCGGCATCGATGCGAGATGCCTGGCCATGCTGGTTGGGGGCGCCAGCCGGGGATGGCGTTCGAGAGCGCGGACAAGGTCGAGGGGGCATAGTATAGCCGTCGTGGTTTCAGGCTGCGGTGAGGCCACCTCCTTCGGGGCCGAGCCTTACGCCAACACTCGACGCCACCGCGTTCGAAACCTGTGTGAACCATCCTGAACTTTTCCGTCTCATGTAACCTTTTGCCTGCCGGACCCGTGTATAGGGTAAGGAGGTGACGGGCTTATGGAAAGCCGAGCAATGAGAACCGAAGAAGAGATCGAGCAAGCGATGCGCAGGCACGGCAGTGCGGTGTACGTTGTCGCGCTTGCGCAAACACGCTGCCGCGAGGACGCCCAGGATGTGGCGCAAGATGTGTTCGTAAGCCTTTTGACCTGCGGTAAGAGTTTTCGCGATGAAGACCACTTGCGGGCGTGGCTTTTGCGGGCGACCGTCAATCGCTGCGCCGACGTGTACCGGTCGCCTTGGAAGCGCAAGGTGCAGGCGATGCCTGAAGGGGAGTCCGACATTGGCGGCGTGGAAGCGGGTCCTGAGGATGCGGCCCTGCGGGAGCTTGAAAGAACCCAGGTATGGCGGGCATTGAAGCGTCTGCCAAAATCGCTTCGCGCCACGGCGGTGCTTTTTTACATCGAGGAGCACTCGGTGCGGGAAATCGCAGAGATCATGGAATGCAGGCAGGGCACGGTGAGGGTGAGGCTCGCACGTGCTCGCAGGCAGATGCGCGACGTGCTTGAAGGCACGGCCGAACCAAGCGAAAGGGGTGGGGCATATGAAGCGCTCTGAGCTTGATGTCGCTCGCAACTTGGCGAAGAGCGTCAAGTTGCCCGAGAACCTGCGACAAGGGGTGCTTGCATCTGCGCGTCGGGAAATGCAGGATTCAGAGGGGCAAGCAATGCCACAGGTCAATCCGAGGGCGGGGAAAGCGACTGTTGTGTCGGGCGGGCATCCCGGTGGGCCGCGCGTGTCAAGAAGGTTTGCGATTGCAGCGGCGCTGGCGTCGGCAGCAGCCTTGGGCACGGCGGCATATGCCGCCATCGAGACGAACTTCTTTACGGTTGGCTTCGGTTCGAAGGGCCATGAGGACGTCGAGGCCCACGAAGAGACGTTCTATTCAAAAGACGGCAGCGATTCCTTTACGGCTCCGCAGGCTGGGCGCACGTGGTATGAGACTGATTCTGCGGTTGTCGAGGGTCTTTTGGACGATTGCGTGCAACAGGTCAATGAGTCTGTCACAGTCGGCGACTATACGATGACGCTTGAAAGCTTCGCTATGGATGAGAACGACCTGGGCATTGCCTGGGTCGTTGTCACCTGCCCAAAGGGGTTCAAATACACGACCGAGGCTGGAGCTAACGAGTACGGCGAGCCTGCCTTGTCGCAGGACTCAGAATTTAGGAGTATCGGCCTTGCTTGGGAAGAGGATAGGCATCCAAACTACAGGTCCGAGGTCAACGAGGAGTTCACTACGTCAACCGAGTTGCATCTGCTGCTGCATTTTGATGCAAATCCCGACGGGAAAGATTTGACCAAGCTGACCTTGGGAATGACTGTGATGGGACATGAGGATGATGAGGGTGCCATCGTTGTAGAGCCTCCCGAGAAGCGGGTGGAGGCCATTCAATGTATCTCGGACGAAAGCGAGTTCGTGGTTTCGGTGTCCCCGTTCGGATACATCGTGGACAAACATGCCGTATTGCAGAAGTACTCTAGCGCATCGCTGAATAAGGCAGTGTTTATGATGGAGGATGGCACCGAGCTCGTTGCGCTCGAGGAGCTTGAGGAGCTGGATGGATACAGCCTCGTGACGTACAACCTCTTTTTCTCAACGGCATCGGGAGATCGTTGTTCCTCTCGTGCGCTGACGACCTTTTTCATCGACACTGATTCGTTAGAATCGGTGGCCTTGCGGCACGCACTGTATGACAACGGAGAACGGGTTGGCATGGACGACGCGGTCTTCTATCCAGAGCGATAGGAAACGATGATTACGTCCGACCGGCCTCGTTGAACACGGTTTCTGCCTGCGGTGTTGCAATGGTAGAGCGCCGTGCGGTTCGCTTGTTCATCGTTATCGCCTACCGTGACCTTTCCAGGGCCGGAGGGCGGGAGGCTCCTACGTGATTAAGTTCGCGTCACATCGCCTAGAGAATGAGAGAAGGACCCCGTCGCGTCTCTTGGGGAGGCGGCGGGGTTCTTGTTGGCTGGTAGCCAGCGGGCACTTGTGCGGCTAGCGAATGGATGGTATCAGCGTGCCCACGCAGACTATGCGGAGCGGGCGGTGCGCAGGCACGGCAGCGCAGGCTAGCTAGCTGGAGCAAGCGATGCAGAGGCATGGCGGCGCTGACTATGTGGAGCAAGTGATGCGCAGGCACGGCGGTGCGGTGTATGTTGTCGTGCTTGCGCAAACGCGCTCCCGCGAGGACGCCCGCCTGTTCGAGCTAGCTCGCCTTTCGGCTGCGCACCAGGCCGATTGCCAGGCCGATGGCGGCGGGGACGACCCAGCCCAGGCCCAGCGTGTAGAAGGGCAGCCACCCGGCGATGAAGTCCACGACGGGCTGCGTGCCGGCCAGGCCGCTTGTCCTGATGAAGTCGGCGACGGCGGCGACCACGGTGAGGCCAATGGTCCAGCGGTACACGCTGGGCTTGTCTTTGACCAGCTTGTGGCCCAGGCCCAGAAGGATCAGCACGATGGCCAGCGGATACAGGAAGTAGAGCACGGGGGCCGACAACGAGATGATCTGCGCGAGGCCGACGTTGGAGATGACAAACGAGACGACCGTGAATGCGATGGCGTAGGCCTTGTAGGAAATCTTGAACGGCAGCATGTCGACGAAAGCCTCGGAGCACGAGGTCACAAGGCCGATGGCGGTCTTGAGGCAGCACAGGGTGACGGTTGCGCCCAGAAGAATCTGGCCAGGTCCGCCGAAGTAGTGCGCGGCGATGATCGCGAAGGCGTCGCCGCCGGTGAAGCCGGCCTCAGCCAAGCGGTCGGCGTACAGGCCGTAGCTCTGGGCGCCCACAACGGCGATGGCGATGTAGATGAGGGCCATGCCCGTCATGGCGAAGGCGCCGGCGCGCACGGTGTTGGCGCCCACGGCGGCAGGGTCGGTCACGTCTTTGGAGCGGATGGACTGTACGACGATGATGCCGAACGCAAGCGAGGCGAGGGCGTCGAGCGTGTCATAGCCCTGCAGGAAGCCGGCAAAGAACGCACCGTCGGCATAGGCGCCCGAGACGGGGACGCTCGAGACGGCCTGCAGGGGGTTGACCAGCGCCGTCACAAGAATGATGCCCAGCAATACCAGGAAGAACGGGTTGAGGAACTTGCCCAGCACGTCCATGATTTTGGTGGGCTTGAGCGAGAAGAACAGCACAAGAAGGAAGAACGCGAGCGAGAACAGCGCCTGGGGCAGCATCCCTTGGCCTGCGAACTGCGGCAACGCGATGGAGAACGAGGTGGCCGCGCAGCGCGGGATGGCGAACAGGGGGCCGATGGTGAGGTAGAGCGCGCAGGTGAAGAAGAAGGCGTAGCGCTTCGACACCTTGCTCGCCAGGTCGAAGAGGCCCTCGCTTCGCGAGACGCCGATGGCCACGATGCCCATGAGCGGCAGGCCCACGGCGCTCACAATCATGCCTGCCATGGCCGCGCCGAGGTCCTGTCCTGCGGTGGCGCCCAGAATGAGCGGGAAGATGAGGTTGCCTGCTCCGAAAAACAGGCCGAACAGCATGGACGCAAGCGTCACGAGCTCGGGTGCGGTCAAGCGGGTCTTCATGTGGTGCTCCTCGAGAGGGATCGTTTAACCCTCCCATGGTAACGGCCGTGGAGCCGGAATCTGAATACTCCCTTAAATCTGGACAATACGCCCTTGACCAGACTGCTCGTAGAGACGGTGCGAGATGGAAAGCACGGCGCGGTTTTGGCTGGCGCGGCGCAGCGCCTCCATGACCTGCTGCTCGGTGCCGGAGTCGAGGTTGGCCGTGATCTCGTCGAGAAGCAGCAGCTTTGGATTGGCCGCCACGGCGCGTGCGATGGAAAGCAGCTGCGTTTGTCCCTGGGAGAGGAGCCCCTCGGCATAGGGCGTGTCGTAGCCTTGGGGCAGGGCCTCAAGCGCGGCCCCGATGCCTGCGAGCTGCGCCGCCTGCGTCATCTCCTCGTGTGAGATGCCCGGGTCGCCCAGCGTGATCTGGTCGGCGACCGTGCCGGGCACGGCATTGAACGCCTGGTCGACATGGCCCACGAATCGCCTGCGTGCTTGCGGGGCAAGTTGCGCCGCGTCGACTCCCCACACACGCACCGTGCCCGCCCAAGGCTCGTAGTCGCCCAGGATGAGCTTGAAAATCGTGCTCTTGCCCGCGCCTGTCCTGCCCGCCAGCGTCACCATCTCGCCCGGCGCGACCTTTAGCGCAAAGTCCTTGAGCACGGCTCGCCCGTCTTCGTAGCCGAAGTCCACGCCAGCGAGCTCCACGGCCAAGGGCGCATCTGCCTGCGGTGCCTTGTCGGTCTCGGGGCGCTCCTCCTCGGCGAGGAAGGCCTTCACGCGCTTCACGCCGGCGATGGCCTGCTGGATGCTCTCGATCTCCATGCCGATGGCGCCCAGCGGCTCGAACACCTTGCCCACGTAGGCGACCACCGCGGCCGCCGTGCCCACCGACATCCCGAAGAACTCCTGCACGCCGCCGCCCAGGCTCGCCAGGACCATCACGGCGGCGATGACGAGCGAGCCGCAGGTGACCACGATGGGCGAGTACACCGAGTCGTACAGGTTCACGCGCTCCATGCTCGCGAAGCAGTCGCGCACGCACGTGTCGTAGCGCTCCTCCATGAAGCGCTCCCGGCCCAGGTTGCGCACGGTGCGCATCACGCGCACGGTCTCGGGCACCTGGGCGTTCATGTTGGCCACGGCCTGGCGGTTGGCGAGCTGGGCGGCGAGCATGCGACGCTGGAACGCGCGTGTGAGCAGGAACAAAAACGGCGTCACTACCAGCAGCAACACGCCCAGGCCGATGCTGCGCGTGAAGATGACCGCGATGATGCCCACGACCTTGCAGACGTCGATTGCCATGCTCACGATGCCCTCGTCAAAAAGCGTGCGCACCGTGTCCACGTCGTTGACGAAGAGGGAGCTCACGGCGCCGCCCGTGTGGCGCGTGAAATACCCGGCGGGCAGGCGGTCGAGCTTGCGCGCCATGGCGCTGCGCAGGCCATGCGTCACTTTTTGGCCCGTGACGGTGACCGAGGCAGACTTGAGCGCGTCCATCGCGCTCGACCCGGCGACGGCACCGAAGTAGAGCAGCGCCACTGCCAGCGAGATCTCTTGCCCCGCAGTGAGACTGTTCACGACGCCCTCCAGGACGAGGGGTGGCACCAAGGTGAGCAGGATGTCGGCTGCAATGACAACCGCAAGCGCGGCTGTGAGCAGCTTGTTTGAACGCGCAACACCCGTGAGGATGCCTCGCAGGGTGTTCTTGGCGCGGGGGCGGCTAGCGCTCGTCATCGTGCCTCACCTCCCCGGTCTGCTTTGTGTAGAAGGCGCGGTATGCGGGGCAGTCTTGCATGAGCCCTGCGTGCGTGGAGACGGTCGCGTGGCCACCTTCGACCCAAACAACCTGGTCAAGCTCGGGAAAGAGCGTCAGGCGATGCGAGATGAGAATCACGACGCCTCCCGCCGCCTGCTCGCGCAGCCCCGCCATGATCGCTTGCTCGGTTGTCTTGTCCACGGCGGAGAAGGGGTCGTCGAGCACGTAGAGGGAACGCTTGCGGGCGAGCGTGCGCGCAAGGGCAAGGCGCGCCTGCTGGCCGCCGGAGAGGCGGACCCCGCCTGCACCCACAAGCGTGTCTGCGCCCTGCGGCATCGTCGCGACCTCCTCGTCGAGCTGTACCAGGCGCAATGCGGCCTGCACGTCCAGGTTCTCGCCCAGGCAGACGTTGGCCTGCACGGTGTCGCTCAGAAGCTCGGGGTCGTGGCCCAGATATCCCACCGACTGGCTGAGCTCCCAGGCAGACATCGTGCCCAGCTCGGTCTCGCCCAGGCGAATGCTGCCCTCGTAGGCCTGCTCGCACAGGAACATCTTGCCCAGCGTTGACTTGCCGCCCGCCACCGGCCCGGTGACGCCCACGATCTGCCCGGGCGCCACATCGAGGCTCACGCCGCGCAGGACGAACGCCCCTTCGCCGCAATATGCGAGCCCGGCGTCGCGCAGGTGGAGTTCGCGGGGCGCATGCAGGTCGAGCGCGGTCGTCTCGTCCCACTCGATTCGCGGCTTGAGCAGGGGTTTGATGCGTGCCCAAGAGACCTGGGCCTTCTGTACGGCGTTGAAGAGCTTGGCGCAGTGCGACGCTTTGGTGGCAAAGCGCGCAAAGCACGATAAAAACGCCGTGAACGAGGCGATGTCCCAGGCGGTCCAGCCCGTTCCCGCCACGTTGCGGGCGCCCAGCCACACGATGAGGACACACCCCGCCATGGAGACGGCCTTGTACACCGGCATCATGACGTTTTCCCAGATGCCGGCCTGGGTGGCGCAGCGCTCGTAGTCGTCGAGGCGCTCCTCGTAGCCTTGCGCGCGCGTACCCGAAAGACCGTATCGGCGGTACAGCAGGGCGTTTTCCACCTGGTCGATCGTGGCGTCGCTCAGTTTGCCCGCACTTGCCTTCGAGAGCTGGTTGGCGTGGTACACGCGCCCTTTGAGGCGTCCTGCCAGCCAGTAGGCCGGCGGCGTGAAAAGGCAGCTGAGCAGCGCGAGCCTCCAGTCGAGCGCGAGCAGCAGGCACAGGTAGGCAACCATCGCGACGCCCGTGTCGAAGACTTCCGTCGTGACCTTGCGCATGCCCTCCACCGCGGCGTCCACGTCTGAGACGGCCTTGGTCATGAGGGCGCCGGCGCTGGTCGCGGCGAGGTCGGCGCGTGGGGTGTGGACGATGTTGTTGTAGAGCGTGCCGCGCATGGAGCGGGCCGTGTCGTTTGCAAAGCGCCGCACGTAGAAGCGCTTCACGGCGCGCATGCCTTGTACCAGGGCGATTACGGCAAGGTAGATTGCCGCCAGGGCCAGCATGCCCTGAAGCGTGCCTGTGCCCTGCACTATGTCGAGCAGGTGCTGGACCATCTGCCCCTCCAGATAGGGGCCTAGCGCGAGGCCCGCGTTGTACACAACGCCGCTCACGGCAACGATTGCGATGGTGGGGGCGCTGTGCCTGAAGTAGGTCGCGACGCGGTCGGGTGGGTAGGCTCTCATTGCTTCTCTCATCTTGGTGTGCCGAACGTCACATTGTATCGCGGCGATAACCATTTGTCGGGTGGCTCGGTTGCATATGCAACCGACATATGGACGGTGCTCTGCCACGATTGCCTGGCTTTGAGGGAGCCTATTGGGAGGGCATGTGGATTCATCCGAAGAGGTGGTCGAGCAAAACAGCTCGGCCGTACCACGGCGTCAGGCCAGCGTAACGCGCCGACGTGCATACGCGCACACGAAGTTGGCCCTTGCCATCATCGGCGTCATCGGCGTCGTCACGATACTCGGGTCGTTGTGTTAGGGGAGCTGTGCAACCAGCATGAGATCAGCTTTAGGGAGAACAAGTAAGTCCTAAAGAACGGAAGAACGACGTGCGGGGCCTGCAACCAGCGGGTCCCGCACGTGTTATGTGTACGCACGGGTGTGGCCGGGGGCCACTGTTTGGAGGACATGCATGAGGGACCATTCTAAGCACATCGAACTTGACCGCGAGGACGCGGTGGCGGCCATTCTCGCCGCCTGCGATTTCCATCCGGCGCACGAGACCGTGCCGGTGGACGAGGCGTTTGGGCGCACGCTTGCCGTGGACGCCCTCGCACAAGTGACCCTGCCCAACTGCCTGACCTGCAACATGGACTCGGTGGCGCTTCGTTGGAGCGACTTCGAGGGGCTTGAGCCCGGCGAGGTGCCCGACATCTCCGGCTGGACCCGCGGCGTGGAGTGGCAGTTCGCAAACACGGGCGTCGGCATGCCCGAGGGCTTCGACACGGCCGTGTGCATCGAGAACGCCCAGGTAAGCGACGATAACCAGACGCTTGAGGCCATCCTGCACGCACCGAGCGCCCGCTATGCCGGCACCTCTCCTGCGGGCAGCCGCATGCACGAGGGCGACGTCGTCGTGAGCGCGGGCACCCTTGTGACGCCCGCTATTGCCGCTGCGCTGGCAGGCGCCGGCCTCACCGAGTGCGAGGTCCTCGCAAAGCCCAAGGTCGTGTTCATCCCCACGGGCAACGAGCTCGTGGCTCCCGGCGAGAAGCTCGGCCGCGGCAAGAACATCGAGTCGAACAGCCTGGTCATCAAGGGTAAGGCCATGGCTTGGGGCGGCGAGTGCAAGGTGTACCCCATCGTGCCCGACAAGCCCGACATGATCGAGGACGCTCTCCACCGTGCCTGCGCCGAGGCCGACATCGTGGTGCTCAACGCCGGCTCCTCCAAGGGCTCCGACGACTGGGCGATGGAGATTCTCGACAAGATCGGCCATGTCATCAACCACGAGGTTTCTCACGGACCGGGCCATCACTCCAGCTACGCCGTGGTGGACAACACGCCCATCGTGGGCATCAGCGGCCCCGCCCTGGGCGCGACGTTCACGACCGACTTCTATCTGAAGCCCGTCATCGACCTGTGGTACGGCAGGCCCACGACGCCGCAGCACGTGACCGCGCGCCTGGCGGCCCCGTTCGCCGACCTGTTCTCGGCTCCCAAGGAGAAGGACAAGCGCCCCGGCGAGCTTCGCCCCGCCTTTGAGCGCACCACGCCGTTCCACTCCATCAGGCACATCGCGCTGACGCAGGCGCAGGACGGCATCATCGAGGCCACGCCGCTCAAGTTCAAGCCCGGCGTGGTTCAGGCCGAGACGGCCGCTGGCTATTATCCGCTTGCAAACGGGTGCGGTCACGTGCCGCCGCAGGTGGGGGACATGATCGAGATCGAGTTGAGGGGATAAAACATGCAGGCAGAAAGCGGACTCGACTGGAACGAGCTCTGGAAGCAGCGCGCCAAGTGCGAGGAGGGCCTTGAGAACGAGGCCTACTGGGACAAGCGCTCCCAGAACTTCACGGCAACGTGCTCACGCAGCGGTTATGCCAACGACTTCCTCGGCCGCGCCGGCGTGCGTCCCGGTGAGACGGTCATCGACATGGGCTGCGGCACGGGCTCGCTTGCGCTTCCCCTCGCCAACGAGGGCGTCAACGTGGTGGCGTGCGACCTTTCGGGCGGCATGCTCGGCAAGCTACGCGAGCAGGCCGAGGCCGATCGCGTCATCGGCAACCTCGACATCCGCAAGGTGAGCTGGCTCGACTCTTGGGAAGACCTGCCCGTGGCCGACGTCTTCTTCGCTTCCCGCTCGCTGTTCTCGCGCGACCTGCGCGAGACGCTGCTCAAGATGGAAGCCCACACGCGCCGTCGCGTGTGCATCGCCGTCTCCACGAGCTTCTCGCCTGGTCATGACCACGAGATGCTCAAGGCCATCGGCCGCCCCGAGCCCAAACTGTCCGAGGCCACCTACATCGTGAACCTCCTGCTTGAGATGGGCCGCCTGCCCGAGGTTTCCTACATCCTGCACAACAGGCCCGTCTTCGGCGAGACCATCGAAGAGGTGCGCGCGAACTACGAGCGCGAGGACGGACCCTTCACGCCCGAGGAAGAGGCCCTGCTCGACGCCCATATCGCCAAGCACTACAGCATGGGCGTCGACGAGGAGGGCAACCCCGTTGTGCTGCGCGACTACCGCCACCGCAACGAGTGGGCGTTCATTTCCTGGAATCTGTAACGAGCGATTTGGAGACCTGCGATGATTGACGTCAATTCACCCAACCGCTGGTACCTCTACGACGCCCTCATCGAGGGTGTGCCCGAGGACGTGCTGGTGACGCGCTCGTGCCTGGGCGCCAACTGGTCCTACGTCGAGGCTGAGTGTGGCATGGGGGTCTCCATGACGTGCTCGGGTGGCGGTCGCGCCATCGACAAAGCCCCGCTCGCTGGCCGTTCCCTGCGCGAGGTGGCCGCGCTGGCCAAGTCGTGGAACTTCGCCGAGGCGACATTGGGTGTGGCGGCGCTTAACGCCTGGTACTCGCGCCGCGAGCTTATCGAGCCGTATGGTGCTGTGTTCGACGACATGGGCGAGCTGCCCGAGGGCGTGGAGCGCCGCGCCGACGCCTTCGCCATGTATGCCGAGGAGATGCCCGGCAAGCGCGTCACCGTGGTGGGCCACTTCCCCCATGTGGAGCGCATCGCCAAGACCCGCGGCGGCATCCTCACCGTGCTCGAGCGCAACTGCACCGACGACCTCGACACGCCCGACCCCGCGTGCGAGTACATAATTCCCGAGCAGGACTACCTGTTCATGACGGGTGTCACGTTCACGAACAAGACCATGACGCGCCTGCTTGAGCTGGCACGCATGGGCAACAAGCCCCACACGGTGCTCGTCGGCCCCAGCGTGGTGCCCGCGCCCCTCTTCTTTGACCTGGGCGTTGAGTGCCTGGCCGGCAGCGTCGTCGTCGACCCCGAGGGCGTGCGCGCCCTCGTCGAGCGCGGCTCGGGCCAGCTCTTCGGCACCGCGCTGCTCATGTTCGACTGCTTCTCCCCCGCCAGCGCCCGCAGGTAGGGGAGCGAGGAGGGTGGGCGGAGCGGGCCTGTCTGCCAGGGATTGGCGGGCGGGCCCGCTTTTGTTGCGCGAGATTTTGATTTTTAGACACGAAAATGCTATAGTTGGTGTCTAAAAATCAAAAAAGGAGGGCGGCATGACGAAGACGGCTGAGCTGACACGTTTCATAGTGAACTCTGGCGGGGTTTCGACTGCCGCTCAAATGAAGGAAGCTGGCTTTCTTCCTGGAAGCATAGCGTATGCCCTCGAAACGGGGGCGATAGACAGGCTTACGCGCGGCGTCTATTGCTCCACCGATATTTTCGACGATGAGTTCGCATCTATTTCCAATAGATGGAAGAGATGCGTGTTCTCTCATGGCAGCGCGCTTTTTCTCGCGGGCCTTTCGGATCGAGCCCCGCACCAGTTGGATGTATCTGTTCCGTATGGCTACAATCCAGCCGGAATTCGTTCTGAGCATCCAGACATCCATATCCACCGATTGAAGCCGGAGCTCTATGAGCTGGGGATTATCGAGGTAAAAACGCCTACCGGAATTACCGTGAAGTCCTATTGCGCCGAACGCGCGGTGGCTGACCTCCTGGCATTGCGAGCGACTGAAGGTGCTGATCCTCAACTTGTCCGTGATGCAGTCGGGGGTTATTTCAGGAGAAAAAATGCGGACTTACCCAAGTTGGCCCGCATGTGCGCAGCCCGCGGAGTCGAGAACGAGTTCAGGATGTATCTGGAGGTGCTGGTATGACGCTGAGCGACGCAAGCCTCAAAGGGAAAATCCGAGCGATGGCAAAGAAGGGCGGTCTTAAGCCTCAGGAGTTGCTTCAGATGTACCTGTTTGAGCACCTGCTGCTTCGCTTGGAGAAAAGCCCGTATGCTGACAAGTTTATTCTCAAAGGGGGACTCCTGGTATCTTCCATGACAGGTGTGATGCAGCGCACCACTATGGACATGGATACGACGGTTGTCGGAATGGATATGGATGAATCGACCGTAACGGCGGTGGTGCGCGAGATTTGCTTAGTAGATGTCAACGATGAGATGAACTACATCTTTGAGAGAGTTGAACCGATTCGTGAGATTGACGAATACGCTAACTGGCGCGCGCACCTTCGAGTGAGATATGGCAAGCTCGACGCTCCCATCAAGATAGACATTACTACAGGGGACAGGATAGTACCAGGTCAAACGGTATATGCATATCCGCTTATGTTTGACGGAGGATGGGTAAGGGTTCTTTCATATCCGATTGAGACCGTGCTCGCCGAGAAGTTCGAAACTGTTGTCTCGAGGGGTGTGGCCAACACACGGGGCCGTGATTTCTACGACATTCATGCGCTTCTTCGCACGAGGCGGGATGTCATAAATGAGGAAACGCTTGCCATGGCAGTTGCAGCAACGGCTGAGAAGCGTGGGTCAACCGACGCGATTGCCCATTATGTCGAAATTCTTGAAGAAGTTAGACTGTCTCATGCTATGCGAGACCTTGTTTGGGCGTCATACGTCAAAAGCGCCCCGTATGTCGGCGATTTGGGGTTTGATGCGGTGGTCGACGCCGCAATTGAGCTCGGGGACTTGGCGAATCGGGACCGTAAGCCGTAGTTGGGATGACAGCCGCCCTCGTCTTCGTAGCGTGAGAGACGAGGGCGGCCAATGCGATGTTGCCTGAAGGCTTTGTCTGGTTATTATGCCTGGAAGGAAGCGCAGGCGGCGTTGGCGGCACCGCGGCCGGAGTTTACGACGCCGGCCGAGCACGAGCCGCCCAGTGTGATGGTGTACACGGCGCGGTAAAGCATGGCGCAGTCGATGCCTGCTGAGTACAGGCCGGGAATCTTCTCCCAGTTAGCGTCGATGCACTGGAAGTCCTTGTCCACACTGATGCCGCCGATGGAGCAGTATACAAGTTGCTCGATGCGGCCGATGTAGTAGGGACCCGCGTTGATGGCGACAAGCTTGTCGGTGTCTTTGTAGAAGTCGGTGTCTTCGCCGGCTTCGCACATCTGGTTGTAACGCTCAACGGCCGCCACGAGGTTGTCCGCATCGATGCCTGCCGCCTCGGCCAGGCCCTCAATAGTGTCGGCCTTGAAGAGAGAATTGCCCTCGTTGGACTCGACGCAGGAGGCGAGACGTTCCGCTGCACCTTCGGTCTCTGCGTACAGGTCCTCGTACATGGACTGGTCGAAGACGACGTACGATGCCTTGTTGTCCTTGGTGGGCATAGTCTGATACATCATGTTCAAGCTCGGGGTGGATTCGTCCCAGAAACGACGGCCATCCTGATCGACCCACAGCTCGCAACCACCTGCAGCAAGGCCAGTAATCATGCCGTTGATCGGGTCGAGGAACTGCGGAAACGCCTCGAAGCCCATGGCGGGGATGTAGTTCTGGATGAACGAGCAGCTCTCCTCAAGCAGGCTCTTGTTGCCGGCAGACTGGGCCAGCTTGTAGCCGTCGCCCACCGTGGTGGACACCCCGCCCAGTGCTAAGCGGCTCGGGGTCCAGCCTTGCTTGGCAAGCAGGTCAAAGTCGCCTGCCACGCCGCCGGTGGCCAGGATGACAGCCTTGGCACTGATGGATTCCGTGGCGCCATCAGCGCCCTCGGCCTTGACACCCTTTACGACGCCGTTGTCGATAATGAGCTCCGTGGCCGCCGTCTGCGTACGAATCTCAACGCCGAGCTCCTCAGCACGGGCAATCATGGGAGTGATGTAGCCGTCCATGGCGTTGTGATTCTTGAACCAGTGGAACGTGGCCAGCGCACACGTGCCGAAATAGTCATCGACGTTCTCATACACAACGCCCTGCTCCTCGCACCAGTCGAGGTTGCCGGCGGAATTCTGGCACAGGTCAAGCCACAAAGAGCCGCTGGAACGGAACTGGGCAAGCTCCATTTCATGGGCGACAACGTCGGCAATGGTGAAATCGATGCCGGCTTCCTGCTGCATGCGAGAGCCAACGCCGAACTGCCCCTCGGCGTGGGCACCGCCCAGGCCGAGCTCCTCGCACTTTTCGAGAAGAATGACGCTTGCACCGTTAAGAGCCGCCTGTACGGCTGCGGTCAAGCCGCCCATGCCGCCGCCCACGACGACGATATCAAAATCCTCGGAGGCCTCTTCGGCCATTGCGTGACGAGTAGTGCCTGCAACCGTTGCGGCGCCTGCGGCAATGGCGGTTGTGGCGATGAAGTTCCTGCGAGTGAGTTCCATGGCTTACCCCCTTGTCTTGTGGTCGGTCCTATTTGGCCGGCCTGTCAAGGGGGAGTGTAATGTCAATACATAGTTAAGTCAATGACTTAACTAAAATTTGAAAGACAAGATTCCCCTTTTGGTCTCGCTGCTGTTTAGATGACTGCGTTAAGAACGTTCATGTTACGGAACATGCGTAGGTGCCACTCGTTGATGTGCGGCACAAGTGCATCGTCGCACAGCATGTAGGCGCGGTCGGTTTCCTTTTGCAGGGCGGCTTGTGCGCTTAAGGCGAGCGATTGGCCTTCGGGGGTTAGGTTGACCTCGTAATTACGGCGGTCGCCTTCGGAAGGGGAGAAATCGACAAGACCCTTCTCCACCATGGTGTCTTTGAATTGCGAGACCACGCTGCGTTCGAGCAGGAGCGACCTTGCAATGTCGGTAGAACGAACGGGCTCATTTGCTTGATGGATGGCATCGAGCATGCGGTATTCCGAGAGGGAGAGCCCCAGAAGTGCGAGTCGCGCGCTCCAGAGCTGCGGAACGACTTTGCAGAAGACAATAAACTCGGGCGATATGGGAGTGTTGGATTCTTTGAGGCCGCCTGGTGCCTTTGTCGGGGCGCCACGCAAGGCTTCAAGCACGAGAGATGCGGTTTCATTGCCGCCGCGTTTATCTTCTATGGCCAGATCGTGCCAAAAGGAGTTTGTTAGCGCTCCGTATATATCGGCTGTTGCCTCCCGAGTTACTTCGGTGCCACGCTCGGTCTCAGTCACAATGATGGAGCGGCGATCTTGCTGGCTGGCTGCCTTTCCGATGAGCTCTCTTTCTTCCAATTTGGATAGCGCCATGGAGATGGAGTTGCGCTTGAGGTAGAGGAAGGATGCGAAGTCGACGCCCTCAACGCGTCCGTCCGACAAATAGAGTGCGCGTAGGATGCAGAATTCTGTTGGCGTAAGCTGGTAATACTTTTTCAGGACCTTGGCAATGACCTTATTGTGTTCGACGAACACGGTAATCATCTGCTGGTTGCAGATGACACGCGCCTTGTGCGAAGGGTTTCGTTCTTTGCTGTGCTGTTCGTCGAGCATGTGCTTCGTGGTCCTTCCAATGAGTGCCGTGTACCGGACTGCTGGCCCAAGGCGTCACATAATTGTAGGGGATTGGGTTCATTTTTTTGCGTTGAGTGTTTGACGGTACGTTCATGTCACGAAAAGCGTGGGGAGATAGCTTGTTCGCTCAGTTATTTGAATCGGGCTGGGGCCTGCCTGTATCGCAACATTCGCACGTTGGCCACCGGTGCCTTTCATTTGCCGACCGAACGACCAAACCGATGGGCTACAATCCGGCAGACGGTGTCCGAGCGAAAGGTTTTCGATGTTTCAGGTCAGCCCGCAAGACCGTTACGTGCTTATGCGCAAGGACACTGCTGTGTGCTCCTTCACCTACAACCTTCGTCGTCGTGCAGTGCATGACCTGGAGGTCTATGACGCATCCAATGCACCGTGGGGTGCCAGTGCTGCCGACGGGTCGGTCGATCCCATGCAGCTGGGCTGGTGGATTTTCCATCGCAGTGTTCCCACGGGCAGGGCGGGACTTTCTGCCATCTTGCGCGGTGCGGGCTGTGCTGACCCGGCTTCGCTGCTTTTCAAGACGCTTGCCCTTAATCTTTCCGACCAGTATTGGATTCGCCCGGAGGGACTTGTTCTGGCTTGGGGGGATATCAACTATTTTGAGAACCCCTACGTTGACGGGCGTCCCGACTGGACGGCCCAGGATGGCGTGCATGTACGCATGGGGCCGGGAAGTGCGACTTCTGGCCAGCTTGCCAAGCGTTGGGAGTGTCGAGAGGGTAAGAATCTCCTCGTTAAAGGCTCATCGTCGAGCGACTGCCACGAGCCGTGGGCCGAGTTTTTAGCGTCCGAGCTGTGCCGTGCCGTGCTGCCGGAAGGCGCATGGGTCCCGTATTCGATCGAGGAGGACCCCTCGGGTCAGCCTGTCAGCGTGTGCGAGTGTTTTGTCGACAAGGACACGGAGTTCGTTGCGCTCGATGACGTAGTGCGTCACTTCGATGCCCCAATCGAGGCGAGCCTTCACGAGGCCTGCGTCGGCATCCTTGAGGGCCTGGGGCTGAAGGACGCCCGCGCGGCCGTTGACCGGGAGCTTGTGATTGACTTTCTCGGAGCAAACGATGACCGTCACGAGTTCAACCTCGGTATTTTGCTGGACTCAGATTCTCGCAAGCCCCTGGGCGTCGCGCCGATCTTCGACAACGGGCGGGCTTTCTACCATGCCGCACGCACAGAGGCGCAGCTTGTCGATGGTCTTCTTCCCTATGATGCTCGCGTGTTTGACAATGGGGAGGCGGGACCGCTCGCCCTCGTGCGCGACTTCTCGTGGCTCGACTTTGACGCCTTGCGTTCTTTTGCGCCTGCTGTGGGCGACATCATGTCGTACACGCAGCGCCCAGACTGGTTTGCCCGGGCAGCCCAGAAGCAGTATTTCTTGCGAGTGGATGCCCTGGAGCGCGCGGCGCTGAGCACGGGGTCATGCGGGCGCAGCGGCGAATAGCAAGTGGTCCGGCGTGATGAGGCGGTCTGGAAAGGTCGAACTCATCTGCCAGAAAATCCGCGCTTATGCATCGGGCAAATCCGAATCTCAATAGGGGTGTAATCTGAACTGTGTGCTCGGCAAAATCCGGATGTATGCGTCAGGGGAGAATCCTGGGCTGTGCCAGAGCAGAATCCGAACGCGTCGCGGTTGGACGGAGAGGGATTTTGGGAAACCGATTACCGTGGGCTCGTCCGCTTGGTTGCTTTTGGCCTGGGCATGGGTTTGCACGCGTGCTATAAGAAAATGATGCTTGCCGGTGCGTTGGGTTAAGGGGACTCAATGTCTCACTCTAGGAGGCCTTTTATGCTGCAAGAGAAGATTCTGGAAGCTGCGCGTCCATACCTTGAAGGCAGGGTGGTGACGGACCTCGTCTTGGGAATCGCGCTCATCGGGGCCCAGCTCGACGGTGAGAACGTCGGCGTCTCGTACATGCTGCGCGACAGCTTGCCTTCGGGTTGCGGCTCGTTCAGTTTTGCTCGCCAGGCCCTCGGCAAGGACGCCTACGAGGTGGCAAGGCTCCTGGTTGACGGCACCGATGATGCCCAGCGCGGCTTGGGCGCTGCCGTGCTCAATGCGGCGAGCCACAGAGTCCCGCTCATGTTTTGCGCTGATGATGCCGCGGCGCCTTTCGGCGTGGCCATCCATCCCGGCGACAAGCTGGCGCTCGTCGGCTACATGGCGCCCGTTGCCAGGCAGTTTGAGGGCAAGGTCGCCGAGACGGTGATCTTCGACAAGGGTCGTGAGCTCGCAGGTCACGTCGACGTCACGCCGTGCGCCTTGCAGGCCGAGGTCCTTCCCACGTGCGACATCGTGGTGTCGAGCGGCACCTCCGTGGTGAACCGCACGGTCGAGGACCTGCTCGCGATGTGCCCCAACGCCCGCGAGTTTGTGCTCACCGGCACGTCGACGCCGATGTTCCCCATGGCCTACAAGGGCACGCGCGTCACGAGCCCTGCGGGAACCGCATGGCGCCAGGACGCCAAGGACGAGATTTTCCGCACCATCGCCCTGGGCGGCGGCATGATGGCCTGCCGACCCCTGCGCCAGAACGTCTGCGTGCGCGTGTCTTAGGGCCAGTGCGGCATTGTGTCATTGGCGTTGGCAGCAAACATAAGGCATGGATGCAAGATGCCGGTCTTGAGGCGACTTTCATGTGTTGGACTTGACGCTTCTCAAAAAATTGAGAGAAAACAGTCGATACTTCTAAAAAATTTTGAGAGTTTATATACTATAGCTATCAAAATATTTTAGAAGGATGGAGGTCATCCAATGATGGCGGCCGACTACTCCTCGCTTGTGAGGGGCCGAATCGAAGGGGAAATCGTTCGTCCGGTTCCGCGTGATGAGATCATCCGCAACCTTCCGGCCCCTGCACGCTTCAACCTCGTGCACATTATCACGGGCATGCGCCGTTGCGGGAAGACCTTCTACCTGTTTCAGCTCATGGCAAACCTCCTCGACCAGGGCGTGCCCCGTTCGCGGATGTTCTACTTCGACTTCTCCGATGTGCGTCTCAGGCCCATGGACCCCGATGTCATGGACCGCGTGGTGGACGAGTATTGGCGCCAGGTTCCCGAGGCGCGTGAGCAGGGATGCTACCTCTTCCTCGACGAGGTTCAGGAGACGGATGACTGGCAGGGTTTTTGCCAGCGCGTTGCCGAGCAGGAGAACGTGACTCTCGTCATCACGGGCTCGTCCTCGAAGGTGTCCTCTGAGGGCATCGCGACAAACTTCCGGGGACGATCCCACGTCCACGAGATGTGGCCGCTGTCTTTTTCCGAGTACTGCCGTTTCCACAACATCCCGCTGCCCGAGCCGGGGCAGGACGCCTTCTCCCCCCAGATGACCACTCGCTACGAGTCTGCGTTCGATGACTACCTGGTGTGGGGAGGATTCCCCGGGATTCAGCGTCAAGTCCCCGAGGATAGGGTCGAGCTGCTGCAAGGGTACGTCCGAGACGTCGTTGCCCGAGACGTTGCCGAGCGCTCGGGTCGCGAGGACATCTCCCTGGCAATGCAGCTGGCGTTGTTCGCGGTTCGCAACACTGGCTGCGAGCTCTCAGCTAACGAGCTCGTGGGAAAGCTGACCGACGCGGGCTACAAGGCATACTGGGACAAGGTGAACCGTTTGCTCGAACTGCTGAGGGAGGCATATCTCATCCACTTCCTTCCCGAGTACACCACGGTGCTCAAGCCGGGAAGCTCCTGCGTGCCCAAGGTTTACGCCGAGGACCCCGGAATTGCCTACGCGGTTTCCCGCGCCAACCAGCAGGACATCGGAAAGCGCTTGGAGACGGCTGTCTACATCGAGCTACGCCGTCGCAACGCGGGTCGGCGTACTGAGACGGTAACTTCCCTCACGGTGCCGTCGGCCAAGCGGGAAAAGGTTGACTTCCTTGTGGGGGACACGCTTGGCATGGAGCCATACGACCTGTACCAGGTCACTGTCGACATGGCGTTGGAGAAGACGCGAAAGCGCGAGGTCTCGTCTCTGGAGGCGGGCATGCGCCTGACTCATCTCGACAGGGGAACCATCATTACCTTGCGTGAGCAGGGCGGGATTTCGAGTGAAGCCGGTCAGATTGCCATCGTGCCTGCGTGGAAGTGGGCGCTTCGGTAAGGTGGGGAACGTTCACATCAAGTAGCACGGCGCCAAAAAAGACAAGACTTGTCACCGGGAGGTTGAGCTCGCTGCGGTTTTCGGGCGTTTTCTGCAAGTAGCTTTCTGACGATTGAGCCAGAAGACATGCAAGAGGTTTTGTGAATAAGGCAATCGGCGAGAGACTTCCTCACAGTCAGGCTTGCGCCTGTTGTTCAGGGGCGACAGAAACCGACGGCGCACGCTTAACCAACCATTGTGACAAGCGTGTAGATTGGTGGCCCCTTTCCCTTGCACTTTCTCTTGCGTTGCGCGCGAACCGGCTATCTGATAAGGAAGCAAACGCCCTAACAGAACGGCCGGCACAAGATTGGCGACGCGAGGGGAGTGACCGGGAGGCACAACCCCCAAGATTTTGTCGAAGCAAAACGCTCCACCTGCCTGCAATCCAATAGAAAGCAGCAGGCAGGCGGAGCGTAAAGGGCTACCCTATATGAGGCGGCGACTTCGGTCTAAACTCGCCCCCGCGCCTCAATCTTCGTTAGCCCTGTACGACGGCGGCGCCGGCGATGTAACCTGTCGTGAGGGCACGGCCGATGGACAGGCCCGGGAAGTACATCGGGTAGTCGATGCCGCCGAAGAAGGGGCCGGACACGTTGCCTACTGCGAAAAGGCCGGTGATTGGCTCGTCGTTCGCGTCCAGGACGTGCTGCGCGGCATCGACGACCAGGCCACCTAGCATGGCGGAGAGACCCTCGACGAAGTCGCGCATGACAGCGCGGAAGGGCGGCGTGTCAATCTTGGCCATAAAGCGCATGTCTTTGCCGAAGTCCTCGTCGGCGCCGGCGTCAACGAGCTCGTTGTAGCGCTCTACCGTCGCCTGCAAGGTACCGGCGTCCACGCCCATGAGCCCCGCCAGCTCTTCAAGGGTGTCGGCCTCCCAGGAGAACTGGTAGACGGCCTCGGGGTCCATCTCAGGCCAGTCCTTGATCTTGATGTCGGCATCGATGGCCTGCCACTCGGTCATCTGGTCCTGGTACTTGGCGTCCGCGATGCTGTAGAGCTCGCACGGCGCGAGGTCATCCGCGCGAGTCTTTATCGTGGAGCGTAGCAGCGTGTTGATTTTGAACCACGGGATGTGCTCGTCGCAAAAACGCTCGCCCCTGGCGTTGACCATGAGGAAGGGCGCGTTGTTCGACCAGCTCTCGTGAATCATCTTGGTGTGGCCCACGGGCTCCAGGTGGCCTCCCGCCCACACGCCCATACGGTGGCCGTCGCCGTCGCGACCCACCTCGAGCGGCGGGAATCCGAGGACGTCCGGGCAGAAGAAGGCAATCATTTCGTCGTTGCACTGATAGTCGCCCGTGGCGAGGATGACGCCCTTTGCGGCGTTGAACAGCGTATAGGCACCCTCGGTACCAGCGATGACGCCCGTTACCACGCCGTCGGTCACAGCGAGCTGTGCGGCAGGCATGTCGTAGAAGAACTCAACGCCGAGCTTGTCGGCCGCGTACATCGCCACGCCATCGGCGGCGCCGGCATAGGTGGCCGAGGGACGGCATGTCAGGAACTTGGCCATGTAGCCGTTGCAGTCCTTCTCGTAGGTGCACGTCTCTTCGGCCTCCTGCTCAACGCCGGCCTCGTCAAGGATGCCGCGGAACCACGTCACGGCGTCGCCGCTGTTGTGGGCCCATGCGTCGAGCAGCTCGCGCTTGGGGCGCCACTCGCTCAGCGCCAGGGCTTTGCTGACGAACGCCTGCTTGGTCGGTTCGTCGTTGTCGTCCGCGAGCAAGCCTGTGGCCTCGAAACCCTGCGTGGACGCGAAGCCAAGCTTCTGTACGACGGCAACTTTGGCGCCTTCCTGCGCTGCGCGCATGGCGGCAGCCAGGCCCGAGGCACCTGCGCCGACGACCACGACATCGAAGTTCTTCGTGTCGACGAAGTCGACGATGGTTTCGGGCGCTTTCAGAAACGAGGGCGTGCAGTTGTTGCCCGCCGTGGTGGCGGTTGCACGCGCCTCACCCAATGCAAGTGCCTGGGATGAACCGGCGACGAGCTGGACGCCTGCTAGTCCGAGGCCGGCGGCCGTGACGCCTGTGACGACGCTGCGACGCGTAATGTTGGATGCAAACACAGCCATGGTAATCTCCTTTGTTGTTGCCCTTGCCATTCTTCTCGTCCAATGACCGTCGGCGCGCCGCACACGTCGACGACGTCTCGCACCATAGACCGGCGCAGTTCCCTGCCGCATCGGGCACAGCCGTCAAAATGGTTTACGCCGCATAAACTCGTTGTAAACCTTGCAGGTAGAAAGGCCTATAATCTTGTTTCGCACAGGCATTTTGGTACCAGTCGTCCGTCGGGAGACCACTCCACCATGAGCATCGATCACCCAGCAGAGGGCGGCCTACACGGGCTTGCCCTGCTTTCGGCCTTCCCCGTGTCACTCACGGGCCTGAGTTTCTTTCGCTCTTGGGTCACTTTGCTTACCGGCGATAGTGTGGTAGCGGGCCTGAACGGCCCCACGCATGATTTGGCGCTCACGGTTGCTCTCGTCGCGCTTGTCCTGCTCACACGTCGTATTGCGCCGATATTCCAAAAACGATGGGCGCTTGTGACGTGTTTGGCCGTCGCGCTCTGCTCTTCGGCGCTCACCATAGGATTCGGCGTGATGGGACAAGTCCCCACGTGGGCCGGGGTAGCCGACGCCGTGCTGGCTGCTTGCTCGTCGGCTCTGTTCATACTTTTGTGGTCGACCCTCTACAGCTCTCTTCCCATTGTACAGACGGCCCTCAGCCTCGCCCTCGCGATGCTCTTGGCTGAGGTTGTGAACTTTCTTCTCGCCGGGATGACGCCGGCCTACCGGCTCGGGGCGCTTGCCGTGCTTCCCTGCCTGAGCATGGCATGTCTTCTGCGCGCACGGTCTTACGTGCCAGCCGGTGCCAACGCGGACATCGCTTTTCGTGTGCCTCTGCTGCGAAGTGTGCCGTGGAGCCTCATAGCGCTCATCGCTGCCTACCAGTTCACCGGGGGCTTCTGCCTCGCCGCGACCGGCGCATCCGTTGATGTGTACACGGGCATCGCCAATGCCCTGGCGGCTGGCGTCGTGATAGTCTGCGTTCTCTTTTTTCCCGAGCGAGTTGACCTGGCGGCCGTATGCAAGTCGCCTGCTGCTCTTTTGGTCCCCAC
>Ga0129308_1001302_pt1 | contig 27087 bp, 28 predicted proteins | sample L827metagenome_FD_94440 | JGI IMG/M metagenome (GOLD analysis project Ga0129308, IMG submission 94440) | Ring-tailed lemur group fecal microbial communities from Wisconsin, USA - L827 metagenome | ecosystem: Host-associated > Mammals > Digestive system > Large intestine > Fecal | place: USA...
CTTTTCATCCATTCTGTTTTCAAGGCTTTCAAGCTTTTCATCCATTCTGTTTTCAAGGCTTTCAAGCTTTTCATCCATTCTGTTTTCAAGGCTTTCAAGCTTTTCATCCATTCTGTTTTCAAGACTTTCAAGCTTTTTATCCATGGTATCGACCAACTCTGTTTTAAAGCCAGAAAGTTTTTCGTCCAAAACTTCATTCATTACGGATTTCAGTGTCTGTATTGTATTATTATCCAAAAAGCATTCCTCCTGATGTAATGGTATGTAGTGTCGGAATCTTGCCATTTCCGAGTAATTTAATTATAGTATATTTGGATGGAAAAAGGAATTCCATTTTTGTGAAAAAAAGTTTGCAAAAAAATTTATAAAATCTGTTGACAAAGCAAATATTCTGTTGTATACTCATACTTGCCTTTGAGATGAGGCATTAAGCGCGAGTGGCTCAGTGGTGGAGTATCGCCTTGCCAAGGCGAGGGTCGCGGGTTCGAATCCCGTCTCGCGCTCTAAAGAACCCGATATTTTATCGGGTTTTTTCATTTTCATGAGAAAATGAAATTCAGGTAAAATTTATAAAATTGAGAAAGGTGGGGGAGAGATGATTAAACACATCGTATGTTTTAAGTTGAAGGACAACAGTGACGAGAATAAGAAGGTGGCAAGGGATATTCTGATGTCCATGAAGGATAAGGTGCCAATGGTTCGGGATATTCAGGTCGGCGTGGATTTCTTGAAATCGCCGCGTTCTTATGACATTATTCTTCAGGTGGAACTGGATGACCGGGAGACACTGGATGCCTACCAGGAGGATCCATACCATGTAGGCGTTGTTAAAGAACATATGCATAAAGTAGCAGAAGCAAGCATAGCTATTGATTATGATTTAGATTAATGTAGAATAAAGTACGAGCGGGCCGGGGCGATATACTCACTCCGGCCTTATTGCGGTATTAGGGAATAAAATTCTGTTCCAGTAAGGAGAGAATATGGAAACATTTACGTTATCACTGCCTCTGCTGTGTATGATTTGCTTTTTTGTATTTTTAGCCGGTTTTGTGGATGCAGCAGCCGGAGGCGGCGGATTGATTTCACTTCCAGCCTATATTGCCACGGGTATGCCCGCACATATGGCTTATGGATGCAATAAGTTTTCCAGTGCCTGCGGAACAACGCTGGCCTCTGTTCGTTTTTTTAAAAACCGGGCAATGGATATCCAGGTTGCTTTGCTGGCGGCGGTCGGATCTTTTATCGGTTCCGGTGTTGCAGCCTGGATTGTTTTGATGTTGGATGATCAGATTTTAAAGAGGATCGTTATTGTTTTTTTGCCGGTTGCCGCGGTTGTGATTTTTTTGAACCGGGGATATGGGGCGGAGAATCATTCGGACAGTTTAACAAAAAGACGAAAAGTGGTGTTTGCTCTGCTGATCGGACTTTTTATCGGCTTTTATGACGGCATGGTGGGACCGGGAACAGGCACATTTGCCATTATTGCCTTTTCAATTCTGATGAAATATGATTTAAAGACTGCATCAGGCAATGCTAAAATTCTTAATCTTGCATCGAATTATGCATCACTTATTACATATGCAATAAATGGTAATGTTCTCTGGATGGCGGCGGTGCCGGCGGCAGTATGTAATGTCCTCGGCAGTTACTTTGGGTCTGGCATGGCACTGAAAAAGGGTGCGGCTTTTATACGGCCGATGATTCTTTGCGTCATGATTCTTTTGATGATTAAGATTGTATCCGATATTATTTTATGATAGAATGATACAATGACCGGAAACCTTTTGAAGGGAGATGTGAATATGAAATTATCACAGAAGCGAATAAATCAAATCACTGCGTGTATCCAAATGGTATTGTGCGGTGTCATGGCGGCCTTTGCGTTTGAACGGGAAATCCGTGTAGGATATAAGGTGACCAATAAACTGAAAAAAAGACGGCTTAAAAAAGAGAAGAGAAAGGGAACAGCAGTATGACAGATTCTTTAATTACCTGGTTTACCACCAACTTAAATGGCGTTGTGTCTAAAGAGATGATTGTGTTTATCATTTCTATGATACCGATTCTGGAACTTCGAGGCGGACTGGTTGCGGCAGCTCTCCTGAAAATTCCGCTTTTTCAGGCCGTTGGCCTTTGCGTTGTGGGGAATATTATTCCTGTGCCGTTTATTTTGGCCTTCATCACACCGATTTTTAACTGGTTGAAAAAGACACGGTGGCTGAAACCAAAGATTGAGAAACTGGAAGCAAAATCTATGGGAAAGAGTGATACGATTCAGAAGTATGAATTTATCGGTTTATTGCTTTTTGTAGGCATTCCATTGCCGGGGACCGGCGCATGGACCGGTTCGTTGATTGCTTCTTTACTGAACATCAAGTTCAAAAAAGCCTTCCCGGCGATTCTTCTTGGAATTTGTCTGGCGACGGTAATCATGTGTATCATCAGCTACTTTATTCCATGGCTGGTAACCAATGTGTTTTAGAGTTTGAGAGTGCTCTGCCCGATGGCAGAGCATTTCTGGTATTATTAGGAAGTGAGAAAATGAATTATGATGATTTGATATATATTGTTCCGGCAGCATTGCTTGCCATTACCGGACATGAATTTGCCCATGGTTATGTTTCGTGGAAAATGGGTGATCCGACGCCGAAGGAGGATGGACGGTTATCTTTAAATCCCTTCCATCATCTGGATATTATGGGAACTCTTTGTCTGATCTTATTCCGGTTTGGTTGGGCAAAGCCGGTACGGATTAACTCATGGTATTATAAAGATCGGAAAAAAGGCGTTTTTTGTACGGCATTGGCCGGTCCGGCAGCCAATTTTATTATGGCTTTTGCCGGTCTGTTCGGCATGGGTTTGATTTACAAATTTACGGCAGGATATGCGGGGGATGTGCTTGTTTATTTATTTAACCTGCTGAATTATTTTGCTGTTTTAAATATTGGACTTGGCGTTTTTAATCTGATTCCTGTTCCGCCGCTGGACGGCTCAAAGGTTTATGGAATTTTGGCCCATGATGATGAAAATTATATGGAAAAACATGTGAACCGTTATGGCTATATTGTTCTGGCGATCCTTGCCGTGACAGGGATATTGTCCATTCCAATGAGGCTGGCCCAGAATGCAGTAATCAATTTCATGTATGGAATTGTCCGGCTTATTTTAAGATTTTAATTGGCTGGGGCTGGGTGCGGTACGATGTATTCACACTGGACATCGGCCCGTTCGTATTCGTTTCCACGATCGAGGGCAATGCGTTTAAAGCCAAATTTTTCATAAATGTGCAGTGCCTGAGTAAGTATATGATTGGAGATCAACGTGATTTTTTCTGCACCATGGGCTATGGCATAGTCCATACATGCTTTGAAAACGGCGCTGCCGGCACCTGTTCCGGTGTGCTGGCCGCTGGCTGCCAGCTTACAGATTTCCCATATATTATTTCCAAAAGGATAGACCATACAGGTGGCAAGCACCTTTTCGTCTTCAACGGCAAAGAAAATCATGCCGTCTTTTTTTAAAAAATCTTCAATGTGGGACAGGATATCTCTGTCCTCCTGTTCCATAACAAAAAACCGTTCCACCCAGGCGGTGTTTAAATCAATGAAATCCTGTCTGTATTTTTCCTCATATTTTATAATTTCCATGATTGATACCTCATTTCTTATTTTCTAAGTGCAGTATATAACTTGTTTATAAATAAGTAAAACGAAAAGTTCTAATACAAATATAAGAAAAAGAAATGTGTCATGGTAATTCATCAATACAGGATTTCAGATAATCAATGAAACGCTTGCTGGCAATTGGAAGACTGCTTTTGTCCTTATAGCCAATGGCGATGGTGCGGGAAACCGGTGGGTCTGTCGGTCTCAGAGCGAGACGATAATTCGTACGGTGAAGAATAAGTTCGGCCAGAATGCTGACACCCAGGCCGGCTTCTACCATGGTCATGATGGCGTAATCATCATGAATCGTATATTTGACATTTGGTGTGGTGCCAATCAATTTAAAAGCTTCCAGAGGTTCATAGTAGTGGCCTTCTTCAAGAAGGATGAAAGGTTCCGATGCCAGAGCCTCCAGAGGAATCACATTTTTTTTAGCCAGCGGGTGATTTTCCGGGAGTACAGCCAGCATGGCACCTTCTTTCAGAACAATAGTTTCCATATCGCTGACGGCTTTTGGATTGACAAAGCCGAAATCGATGGCGCCGGTTTTAATCCATTCCTGGATGGAAGTATAATCACCTTGGTGAATGACAAATTCCACACCCGGATATCTTGACTGGAAGGTTTTCAGCAGTCCGGGCATCCAATGGGCAGATATGCTGGCTAATGTTCCCATGCGAATAACGCCTGTTTCCAGACCGCGAATTTCTTTGGCCTTTTCCTGGGCAGCAAAATATTGGTAAATCGTCCGTTCAAGATAAGGATAGAGCTCGGCACCCTCGATGGTAAGCGTTGTTCCAGTTCGGGAACGATTCAGAAGTTTGATGGATAATTCTTCCTCGAGGGATGCAATCATCTGGCTCATGGCGGACTGGGTATAGCCCAAAGCCTCGGCAGCCTTTGAAAAACTTCCCAGTTCTACGATTTTTTGTAAAGCGATATAGCGTTTCATACCGGAACCTCCTTTTTTTGATATAATTATAAAACTGCTCCGGGATTGGGGTCAATAAAAACTAAACATCGGATGAATTGAATTAATAAGAGGACTTTTCGAGAATATTGATGAAATTTTTTGCAAAATGTATGGCGTGATTTTGCAAATGAAAGAAATGTGGATTTTGCGAGAACAGCTATGCGAAGCCATATGTTAAGGGGGATACAGGCTTTAAAAATGGAGCGATAATAAAAAGACAAGAATAGATATAACACCGGGTTTTCTGTTATCAAATTTATGAAGGCAGAAAGCCCGGTGCTTTTATTTTTTGAAAACTTCGGTTGATTAAGAAATTTTTATCGGTATAATATAATAGATGTGAATTAAGTAAAGGGGAAGATTAAAGAAAGAATATCCCCGTATATTAGAAAGAGGAAAGAATGGAAAAAATATTATTTGAGAACCTGAATATATCTGAAGAAATTAAGCGGGCTATCCGTGACATGGGCTTTGAGGAAGCAACACCGGTGCAGAGCCAGAGTATCGGGCCGATGCTGGCTGGAAGGGATATAGTGGCCCAGGCACCGACGGGAACGGGCAAGACCTGTGCCTTCGGGATTCCGCTGATTGAGGGAATCAATATGTCTGCAAGAAGTGTGCAGGCGTTGATCCTGTGTCCGACCAGGGAATTGGTCGTACAGACGACAAATGAGCTTATGAAGCTTACAAAGTACAAGCATTCCATAAGGATCGTTCCGATTTACGGCGGGCAGAATATTGAACGACAGATTATGGCTTTAAAGCGTAAGCCTCAGATTATCGTGGCGACTCCGGGACGTTTGATGGACCATATGCGTCGACATACGATCCGGCTGAATCAACTTCAATATATGGTATTGGATGAGGCGGATGAAATGCTGAACATGGGATTCCGTGAGGATATTGACACGATTTTGGAATCAGTGCCGGAGGAACGGCAGACGGTATTGTTCTCTGCGACCATGTCCAGAGAAATTTTAGCAATTACTAAAAAGTATCTGACCGATCCGGTTCGGGTACAGATTACGAAATCTGAGATTACTGTCCCGTCAATCCGTCAGTATTACCTGGAAGTGAGTCAGGAAAATAAAATAGATGTGCTGGCCCGCCTGATTGATGTCAATAATTTTAAATTGTCTATGGTATTTTGTAATACCAAACGCCAGGTGGATGAATTGGCCCATGAGATGATCGCCAGAGGCTATCAGGCAGAAGGGCTTCATGGGGATATGAAGCAGTCACAGAGAGACCGGGTCATGGAATCTTTCAAAAATGGCCGGGCGGAAATCCTCATTGCTACCGATGTGGCGGCCAGAGGACTTGACATTGAAAATGTGGAAGCGGTCTTTAATTTTGATCTTCCGGAGGATTTGGAATACTATGTTCATCGTATTGGCCGAACTGGAAGAGCTAACCGGGAAGGTGTTTCTTACTCTTTTGTTGGTCGGAGGGAAATGTATAAACTCCGTGAAATTATGAGTTATACCCGGGCAAAAATTAAATATATGAAAATCCCGAAGGCGGCCGATATTGCTCAGGTCCGTACGAAACAGATGATGAAAGAAATATTGAAAATTATGGAACGGGAAAATCTGGACCGATATGCCCATGCCATTGAAAAATTCATGGCGGAAGAAGAATTTCAGGAGTATACGATACTGGATGTGGCAGCGGCGTTTTTAAGCCGGGAGATTCCTGCGGAAACTTTTAGAGAGATTGAAGAGAGGCCAAGATTTCCGGAAGTATTTAAAAAGAAAAAGAGACATTCAGATAAAAGTTATTCTAAGAAGGAAGATCGGCGCGGGGGAAAACGCAGAAACAGAAGACGTTAAAATACCCTGTTAATTAAAAGCCAAATATGATATACTGTCTTAGAGTATAAATGAACGGGAGGATAAACCATGATTGATAAGCTGGTGGAAAAGATAAGAAAGACGGGAGCGCCGATTGAAGTCGGATTAGACCCGATGCTTGACTATGTTCCGGAATTTGTAAAGCAGAAAGCCTATGAGGAACAGGGAGAGACTTTAGAAGGAGCTGCAGAGGCCATCTGGCAGTTTAATAAAGCGATTATCGATGCCGTGTATGATCTGATTCCTGCGGTAAAACCACAGATTGCCATGTATGAGCAGTTCGGCATTCCTGGAATCATGGCTTTTAAGAAAACATTGGATTATTGCCATGAGAAGGACTTGATTGTTATCGGCGATATTAAGCGGGGCGACATCGGATCGACATCCGGCGCCTATGCGACAGGCCATCTGGGAAAAGCTCAGGTGGGAAGTAAGTCCTATTATGGTTTTGATGAAGATTTTATTACAATTAATCCTTACATGGGGACAGATAGTGTACAGCCGTTTATCGATGTGGCTGTGCCTGAGAAAAAGGGAATGTTTATTTTAACAAAGACTTCAAACCCTTCCAGCGGCGAGTTTCAGGACCGCTTGATCGACGGACGTCCGCTCTATGAGTGGGTGGCTGAAAAGGTTGTCGAATGGGGCAGCCAGCACGTGGGTGAGTGCGGTTACAGTTATGTGGGTGCAGTTGTCGGTGCAACCTATCCGGAGATGGGAAAGGTCCTTCGCGGTATCATGAAGAAAAACTTTATCCTTGTACCGGGGTATGGCGCGCAGGGAGCAAAAGGTTCTGACCTTGTCAATTATTTCAATGAAGATGGCCTTGGAGCAATCGTCAATTCCTCCAGAGGTATCATTGCAGCTTATAAACAGCCGAAATATGAAAAATTTGGTCCGGAAGGTTTTGCGGATGCATCCCGTCAGGCGGTTCTGGATATGATTGAGGATATCCAGGTCGGCGCAGGATTGAGATAGGAGATTGACGAAACATGCAGGAAAAAGAATGTAAAATGGTGAGAGTCATCTCTCAAAAACAATTAGCCTCTGATGTTTACAGCCTTTGGCTGAATGTGGGAGATATGGTCAAACATACAAAACCTGGTCAGTTCGTTTCTGTTTACAGTAAGGACGGAAGCCGTATGCTTCCGCGTCCGATCAGCATATGCGAGGTCGCAAAAGCGACAAAAGCGATTCGACTTGTCTACCGGGTTGTCGGCGAGGGAACAGAGGAATTTTCAAAACTGGTCTCAGAAGATACGGTTAAAATTATGGGACCTCTTGGCAATGGCTATACATTGAGTGATAAAAAGGCGATTCTTGTGGCCGGAGGTATCGGTATTCCTCCGATGCTCCAACTGGCAAAGGAGTTAAAGAAAGTCGAAAAGACGATTGTCCTTGGTTACAAAGACAGCCAGACATTTTTGAAAGATGAACTGGAGAGATACGGTAAAGTCATTGTAGCTACAGAAGATGGCAGTGTGGGTGTCAAGGGCAATGTTCTCGATGCCATCCGTGAAGAAGGTATCGAAGGCGAAGTTATTTATAGCTGCGGACCGACACCGATGCTTCGTGCATTGAAAGTCTATGCGGAAGAAAAAGGAATCGAAGCACAGATTTCGTTGGAAGAAAAGATGGCCTGCGGTATCGGTGCCTGCCTGGCCTGTGTTTGTCAGTCGAAGGACGTGGATGAACATTCACATGTACACAATAAACGGATTTGCAAAGACGGTCCGGTATTTGATGCGCGGGAGGTGGAACTTTAAATGAATACAAAAGTAAATCTTGCCGGGGTTGAATTGAAAAATCCTGTCATGGAAGGTTCCGGCACCTTTGGTTCCGGCGCAGAGTACAGTGAGTTTGTCGATTTAAATAAATTGGGAGCAGTTGTTACAAAGGGCGTGGCCAATGTGCCGTGGCCGGGAAATCCGACACCGCGTATTGCAGAGACAGCCAGCGGTATGCTCAATGCCATCGGACTCCAGAATCCGGGGATTGATGTGCTTATTCAGCGGGATATCCCGTTTTTAAAACAATTTGATACAAAGATTATTGTCAATGTCTGTGGAAAGACAACGGAAGATTATCTGGAGGTTGTGGAACGCCTGGGTGATCAGCCGGTAGATTTGTTGGAAATTAACATCTCCTGTCCAAATGTAAAAGAGGGCGGTATTGCTTTTGGTCAGAATCCGAAGGCTGTGGAGGAGATTACGAAGGCTGTAAAAAAAGTGGCAAAACAGCCGGTGATCATGAAATTAAGTCCGAACGTTACGGATATTACAGAGATGGCGAAGGCGGCGGAAGCCGGCGGAGCCGATGTTTTGTCCCTGATCAACACATTGACAGGAATGAAGATTGATATTTATAAACAGGACTTTGCCCTTGCCAATAAAACCGGCGGTCTGTCAGGACCGGCCATCAAGCCGGTGGCTGTGCGTATGGTTTATCAGGTGGCTAATGCAGTGAAGATTCCAATTATAGGCATGGGTGGTATACAGACCGGCGAGGATGCCATGGAATTTATTTTGGCAGGAGCAACGGCGGTGGCCGTAGGAACGGCGAATTTTAATAATCCATTTGCTACGGAACAGGTGGCTGCAGGGATTGAATCTTACATGAGACAAATGGGAGTTGACGATATTAAAGATTTAATCGGAAAGGTAAAATAGCAATAATGGAAGCATATAAGAAATTATTGAAGGAAGAAGTTGAGATTCTTCGAAAAAAAGGACATGAATTTCTGGAAGGAACAGTGACCAGAGTGGAATTTAAAGGGTTTTCCGGTGGTATGGGGAGCTATGCCCAGAAGGAAGCCGGAAAGTTTATGATTCGTCTGAGAACTCCGTCGGGTATCGTGACGGGAGAACATTTCGGGCTGATTCTGGACTATGCCGAAAAGTATGGCCTGGACAAGATTCATTTAACAACCCGTCAGGCCGTACAGCTTCATGACCTGAGTATTGATGATGTATGCGATATTATGAAAGACGCCATCGACCGGGATCTGTTTACCCGGGGCGGCGGCGGTAACTTCCCTCGGAATGTATCTTTGTCTCCAATGGCTGGCGTGGACCCGGAGGAGGCTTTTGACGTGACGCCTTACGCGCGCCAGGTTGGCGATTATTTTTTGCGCAATGCTACAGGATATAAGCTGCCGAGAAAGTTAAAGGTTGCTTTTTCCTCAAGCGCTTCGGATACAGGCTGTGCGACGGTGAATGATATGGGCTTTGTCGGCGTTGTTGATGGCGGAAAGCCAATGTTCCGGCTGTGGTTGGCAGGAGGTATGGGCGGTCAGCCGGCGTTGGGGATCCCTTATGACGAATTGGTAGCACCGGGAGAAGTTCTCTATTATGTGGAGGCCATGGTTCGCCTTTTCATGGCAGAGGGCGATTATACAAATAAAGCCCGGGCCCGGGTACGTTTCATCCCGCGCCGTATGGGTGTGGATGCCTTTATGGAATGTTATAAAAAGCATCTGGCCGATGTTAAAAAGGAATGTCAGTTTGACGGCATTGAACCATCTGTATGTCGGGATGACAAAGAAGTAAATGCGGTCGAAACTGCATCGACAGCTATTGGAACATCAACGAATTCTTTAATTCTGCCGCAGAAACAGAGAGGGCGTTTTACGGTGGTACTGCATCCGCTCTGTGGTCAGCTTAAGTTAGAGGACGGAAGAAAAATTCAGGAAATTCTTTCAGAAATTCCGGAGGCAGAGATTCGTTTAAGTATGGACGAGGAATTGTATATCCGCAACCTTTCAAAAGACGAAGCAGAAAATCTGTTAGAAGAGATGAAAGGCCGGATGATGATGAGTCCGGTTCGTATGTCTGTGAGCTGTGTAGGAACACCGACATGTCAGGCGGGAATTAATCAGAGCCAGAAGCTTTGCCAGGCGGTGGAGAGAGCTGTTGCCGAGGCAGACATTGATGAAAATCGTTTGCCGAAGCTTTATATCAGTGGTTGTCCGAACTGCTGTGCAAGGCATCCGGTGGCATCGATGGGATTTTCCGGTCGTAAAGTCAAGGTGGACGGCGTGATGGAAGAAGCCTTTGATTGCTTTATCGGCGGTCATGTTGGTGTGGATGCAAGTCATTTTGCAGAAAAAGCCGGAATTATTCTGGCAGAACGGATTCCTGAGATGATTGTGGAATTGGGTCAAATGCTCACAAAAGAGAAAAAGGATTATGCGGAGGCGCTGACGGATGGTTCGGCGGCAGCGGTGATTGAAAAATACTGTCAGGCATAGAGGAGGAAATAGTCATGGAACAATATAAAAAAGAGTTTATCGAATTTATGGTTGAGAGCGATGTGCTCAAATTTGGTGAGTTTACATTAAAGAGCGGAAGAAAATCTCCATTTTTCATGAATGCGGGAGCCTATGTAACAGGGACTCAGCTCCGCCGTCTCGGTGAATATTATGCCAAGGCCATTCATGATAATTATGGCTTGGACTTCGATGTGTTATTTGGACCGGCCTATAAAGGTATCCCTCTGGGTGTTGCGACCACAATGGCTATCAGCGAGTTATACGGAAAAGATATCCGTTACTGCTCCAACCGTAAAGAAGTGAAGGATCACGGGGATACAGGTATTCTTCTCGGAACAAAACTGAAAGACGGAGACCGGATCGTTATCATTGAAGATGTGACGACTTCAGGAAAATCCATCGAAGAAACTTTCCCAATCATTAAAGCTCAGGCGGATGTGGAAATCAAAGGACTTATCGTATCTCTGAATCGTATGGAAGTCGGAAAAGGCGGCGAAAAGAGTGCCCTGGATGAAATTAAAGATTTATATGGATTTGAGACAAGCGCCATTGTATCGATGGCGGAGGTTGTGGAATATCTGTATAATAAACCATATAATGGCAAAGTGATCATTGATGACACGTTGAAAGCAGCAATTGATGCCTATTACGCACAGTACGGTGTCAAATAGAGGAGGAAGCTCTATGGATGAAAAGATTTATAAATCAATGGGACGTATCGGCGGCGCCAATATTGCCATGGGCGTTGTGTGTATTGTGGTTGGCCTGACAGTAGGTATTTTATCCATTATCTGCGGCGGCCAGTTACTGAGCGATAAAAAGCATCTGCTCTTCTAAAAGACGATGTTAAAAGTGTAAACGAAAGAAAAAGGACGGATTTATGTCCTTTTCTTTCGTTTTAATTATATAGATTATAGAAGGTGTAAAATGAAGAAAATCCAATGGGGCACAGTGGTGTTCCTGATTATTTATCTGATGGTTCTGGCCTATGTCTGTTTTTGGAGTGAGGGTTATGGCCGGACGGATGTGCAGAATACATATCGCTATAATCTCATACCATTTAAAGAGATTATGCGGTTTTATACATATAGAGAACTGGTAGGAGTCGAAGCTTTCCTGCTGAATCTGTTCGGGAATGTGCTGGCATTCATTCCCTTTGGAGTGATGGTGCCGATTGTCCGGCGGAAGAATCGTAAGTTTTTGCGGGTTCTCGGTATGACATTTTTATTAAGCTTATTTATCGAATGTATCCAGTTGATTTTCAGGGTAGGCTCTTTTGATGTGGATGATTTGATTTTAAATACATTGGGCGGTGTCATTGGTTATATTGTTTTTTGGGTGATGAATTGGATAAGGAGGCGTTGGTTTGTCAAATAAAGTCTATAGCTTTACAAAAGTTGAGAAACGCCGGACAAAATCCGGAATTTACGCTCTGGCAATGGGCATTATATCCCTTTGCGTACTGGGCTTTTTCATTGGCTTTGGCATATATAAGAGTGGTCAGATGAGTGGTGCGATGTGCCTTATTCCCTATGTGACGATGATCGGCAGCATTGTGGGAGCTGTAATTTCAGCGCGGGACCGTTCCAGAACCGATGTGGCAGGAAAATATCTCTGTTCCGGGTACAGAGTGTGCGTTGTTTCTGCGGTACTCCATGGATGTATTTTTCTGATTGGTATATTGAAGGTTATTTTATAGAAACGGAGAGTGAAAAAGGTGACAGAAGAAACATTTTTGACGGAACGCTATAGCCTTGCCATGACACGAATCCGTGAAATTCCCGGAGAACTTGAGAAAAAAAAGACGGATGGGCGCCTGAGTCAGGAAGCTTTTCAGTGGATGGACTTTTTCAGTGAACTGTCGGGATGGATGGTGACGCTGGATGATTTTAAAATCTGGCAGGCATCCCATGATTTTAAAGATCGGTCTCTGGAAGAATGGAAAGTCTTTTATGAGCATATGTACCGGCCGCTGCGTCAGGATTATGAGACCAGTTATGCCAATCCGGACAGGGCAGCAGAAACTTTTGGAAAAGAATACGGAAAGCTTTTTTCGTTTTTAGCCAGTGAGATTTATCGTTCCTTTTCGTTGTGGATGATGGGACATTTGGAGGCTGTTGTCATTTTATGGGAGTTGTTTGTCGAAGTTTATACAGCCTTTGTCTATGGAGTGGAAGAGGGGGACAAACCTTCGGTTGAAATGATTGCCAAAGCGGTTTACTGGTATGTCAGTGATTACAGCGATGAGATGGTATCCTGGCGTATCCATGAACAGCAGGAACCGGATTTTTCACCGATTAAATCCATTATTATGACGGCGGATCTGACAGATTTAAGATATTTATATCGTTTTGGTGAATACATATCAGACACTGAACTTGGAACGGCAGAGCATATGAACCGTCTTTCGGAAGAAGCGGTTGATGCCATGGCAGAAACCTTTGTGGATGGCTATATTCGGGGCTTTGAAGTGAACCGGATATCTTTAGAAAATAAAAAGTATGTGACCATCCGTGGAAGTATTGGTTTTGAACGGGTGCTTCGCAGTGCGGTGAAGAAATTCCGGGAACATGGACTGGAACCTGTCTTTTTCCCGGCAGCAACGACCATTCTCAATCGCCGTCAGGTAAGGGTGGGGTATCAGGGAAAGAGCGTGAACCCACAGTTTGAATTTGATCATTGTAAGGATAAGGCTATTTATTATGACAGGGCTATGGCGAACCGCCACCTGGCAGCGCTGAAAAAGGCCTATGAAGAGTGTCGGGAATGGATTTCGGCCAATGCGGGCCCGGCCTGCTTTGAAACCTTTGGTGAGATTCCATTTGCTCCGGTGCTTAAGGAAAATGCCTGCCGTCTGAGCCCAAAGCAGCAGAAGCTGGAAGCGGAGTTTTCAAATCTCCAGGCGGAGTTGGTGGAACAGTATATGAAAAGTTCGGAAATCAGCTTTACGATCATTGCCTTTCCGACGCCGGATATCGGGCCGGATTATGAGGCGGTATTTGATGAAATTGTCAAAGTCAATACATTGGATAATGACGTATACCGCGGGATCCAGCAGAAAATCATTGATGTTCTGGATAAGGGGGATTATGTCTATATCCGGGGGAAATCTCCGAATAAAACAGTGATGAAGGTTCGTCTTCATCCGTTGAAAAACCCGAAGAAAGAGACGAATTTTGAAAACTGCTGCGCCGATGTGAATATTCCTCTCGGAGAAGTGTTCACAAGTCCTATGCTCAATGGTACAGAAGGTCTTCTTCATGCCACCAGTGTTTATTTGAATGGCATTCATTTTAAAGATTTAATGCTGCGTTTTGCTGATGGCCGGATTGTAAGTTTTGACTGCGGTAATTCAGAAGACGGAGAGAGAAATCGGCGTCTTATCAAAGATTATCTTTTGATCGGCCGGGACAGTCTGCCTCTCGGGGAATTTGCCATTGGCACAAATACGACAGCCTATGCAGCGGCGAGAGCATATGATATTACCGGACGGCTGCCGATACTTATTGTGGAGAAGATGGGACCTCATTTTGCCATTGGTGATACCTGTTATTCGAGATCTGAGGACCATGCAGTATTTAATCCGGACGGCAAGGAAATTATTGCCAGGGAAAATGAAATTTCTGCCCGCAGAGATGAGGAAGGTTTCCAGGCCTACTTTAACTGCCATACGGATATCACCATTCCATACGATGAGATCGATGAGATTTTTGTCGTGGACAACGATGAAAACATGTTCCCGGTCATTCGGGATGGGCGGTTTGTTTTAGAAGGAACGGAGGACTTAAACATACCACTTAATGGTCATTAATGAGCATTGATAAGCACATTTAATAAGTTGAAAAAAAAGGCCCTGTTTCGGGTCTTTTTTTGTTTGACGGCTATTGACGGATAAAAAATGGACAGGTACAATGAGAATAGTTTCGTGCGCCAAGGCGTATTTGAATTTTACAAAGAGAGGCTTTAGAGTATGTATCGAATAGGAATTATTGGCGGCGGCCAGCTTGGAAAGATGATGATTTTAGACGCAAAACGTCTGGATACTTATTTTGTTATTCTGGATCCGACACCAAAGTGTCCGGCAGACAGCATTGCGGATGAGCATATCGTGGCAGAATTTGACGATGTCCGCGCTTTCCATGAACTGGCTGAAAAAGTAGATGTAGTAACTTATGAATTTGAACATATTAATGCAGAAGCATTGCAGGAGCTGGAAGCAGAGGGGCATAAAGTCTATCCGTCCAGCGAAACGCTGCTTCATATTCAGAACAAATATCATCAGAAGGAATGGCTGAAACAGCATGGGCTTCCAGTACCGGATTTTAAGAAAGTAGAAACACCGGAAGATATTCGCGAAGCTGGTAAGGTTTTTGGTTATCCGATGATGTTAAAGACCTGTACTGGTGGTTATGACGGTAAAGGAAATGCACCGGTGGCAACGGAAGCCGATGTGGAAAATGCCTTTGAGACGTTGGGCGCAGGAAAGCTGCCGTTGATGGTGGAAGCTTTTTGCCCATTTGAAAAGGAAGTATCTGTTCTTGTATGCCGCAGTGTAAACGGCGATGTCAAGGTATTTCCGGTGGCGGAAAACGTGCATAAAGACAGTATTCTGGATGAGACGACCGTTCCGGCAAATATCAGTGATGAATGTACAAAAAAAGCGATGGATATTGCGCGGGAAGCTGTTCAGGTGTTTAATGCCTGCGGCATGCTCTGTATTGAGCTGTTTGTGACCGGTGATGGACAGGTGCTTGTCAATGAGCTGGCACCAAGACCTCATAATTCGGGCCATTATACCATTGAAGGCTGTGTGACTTCCCAGTACGAAAACCATATTCGGGGAATTCTCGGTTTGCCTTTGGGAAGTACGGAGCTTCTCCGGCCGACGGTTATGAAAAATATTATCGGTCAGTATCCGGTGGATCATGCCGAAGTCAAAGGCTTGGATGAGGCTTATGCCATTGGGGAAGTGAAAGTACATATTTACGGTAAAGAAAAAGTATCTAAAGGTCGGAAGATGGGACACATTACTGTGACAGCGCCGACAGTGGAAGAAGCGCTTGAGAAAGCCCGTCTGGCCCATTCAAAAATATCATTTTAGAAGCAGGAGGAAAGTACCATGGACGTAAAAGTTGGAATTATTATGGGAAGCGATTCGGATTTACCGGTCATGTCCAAAGCGGCAGAGATTCTGGATGAACTGAAAGTAGACTATGAGTTGACCATTGTATCCGCACATCGGACACCGGATCGTTTATGTGAATATGCAAAAACAGCGGAAGAAAGAGGAATTAAAGTGATCATTGCCGGAGCCGGCGGTGCTGCCCATCTTCCGGGTATGACGGCAGCGATGACTGTACTTCCGGTCATTGGTGTGCCGGTACAGACAAAAGCCCTCGGCGGCGTGGATTCCCTGTATTCAATTGTCCAGATGCCTCCGGGAATTCCGGTAGCCACTGTGGCCATCAACGGCGCTCAGAATGCAGGACTTCTGGCAGCAAAGATTTTGGCGACAACAGATGCAGAGCTTTCCAAACGCCTGAAGGATTATGCCGAAGGGCTGAATCAGACAGTTCTGAAAAAAGCAGAAAAATTAGAAAACATTAAATACGAAGAATATCTGAAACAGATGTAAATAGGAGGGAGTTTTATGAGTCGCAGCGGATTATTTGCTATGTACAACAATAACACCGATGCTTTCAGTACCGCAGCGTCGATTTATTATGGACTCTTTTCCATGCAGCATCGCGGAATGGATGCGACGGGTATCTGTATCAATCAGAATGGTCAGTTCAAATATAAAAAAGAAGCCGGCATGGTCATTGATATTTTTGATGAAAATCTTCTCGGCCGCATGGAAGGTCACGCCGGTATTGGTCATGTCCTTCATTCAAATCGAAGTGATGTCCGGGAGTATGCCCAGCCGATCGTCATTCGTTATACCAGCGGTCAGATGGCGGTGGCTTTAAACGGCGGTCTGGTTAATACAGAGGAACTGAGAAAGGAACTGGAACTTCAAGGAGCTGTTTTCCAGACTTCCGATGATGCGGAAATTATTTCCGTACTTATTTCCAGAGCACGCAATCGCTTCGAGACCATTGAGGAAGCTATTGCGGATATTATGCCGAAGCTTCACGGTGCTTATGCATTGCTCGTGATGACGCCGAGAAAGATTATCGGTGTCCGGGACCCATTGGGGATGAAACCGCTGATTCTTGGGAAAAAGAGAAATTCTCTTTATTTCTCGTCAGAGACATGTATCTATAATGAACTTGATGTGGAAGTGATTCGGGAAGTTATGCCGGGTGAGATCGTGACGATTAATCAGGACGGTATTAAATCTTTCCAGCGGATTCATGAAGAGAAAAAGGCGTTGTGCGTCTATGAATATATTTATCATTCCAGACCGGACAGTGTGATTCGGGATGTTGAAGTTTTTGAAGCCCGGGAGGCCATGGGGCGGATTCTTGCAAAAGAAGCACCGGCCGATGCGGATGTTATTGTCTGGGTGCCGAATTCAGGATTGGCTGCGGCTTCCGGATACGCAAAAGCTTTAAACCTTCCTTTGGAAGATGCTTTTCTTAAAAATAAATTTCACTGTAATAAATTTGTCCAGCCAACGGAGGATATGATCCGCCGCGGGGTAACGATGAAACTGGCAGTGATTAAGAGCCGTGTCCGCGGTAAACGGGTTGTCGTTGTCGATGATTCCATGGTTCGCGGAACGACGGGACGGCTTCTGGTGGATCTGCTCCGTGATGCGGGGGCAAAAGAAGTCCATATGCGGATTGCCGCACCGGAAGTAAAATATGAATGTTACTTTGGCGGCAATGAGCTGGACCGGACATCTCTGATTTCCAGTCATCAGACAACAGAGCAGATCAAAGATATGATTGGTGCTGATTCGCTGGCCTTCTTATCGATTGAAGGCTTGAAGGAAGCTTGTAAAGGTACAGAAGATACATTGTGTATGGCATGCTTTACCGGAAAATATCCGGTGGAATAAATAGGAGGATGAATTATGGATTACAAAAATGCGGGCGTTGATATTGAAGCGGGATATGAATCTGTGAAATTGATGAAAAAATTTGTACAGAAGACGATGCGGCCGGAGGTTCTGACTGATATTGGTGGTTTTTCCGGTGCCTTTGCTCTGGACAAATTCAAAAATATGGAAGAACCAACATTAGTTTCCGGTACAGACGGTGTCGGAACAAAATTGAAACTTGCCTTTATTATGGGAAAACATGACACTATCGGTATTGACTGTGTGGCTATGTGTGTAAATGACATTGCCTGCGCCGGCGGTGAACCGTTATTTTTCCTGGATTACATTGCCTGTGGCAAAAATTATCCGGAAAAGATTGCCACCATCGTCAGTGGTGTGGCCGAAGGATGTGTTCAGTCTGAAGCAGCATTGATCGGCGGCGAGACAGCAGAAATGCCAGGTTTTTATCCGGAAGATGAATACGATCTGGCTGGATTTGCCGTAGGTATTGTTGATAAAAAAGATTTGATCACGGGTAAAGAGTTAAAAGGCGGCGAGACATTGATCGGTATTGCATCCTCTGGTGTTCACAGCAATGGTTTCTCACTTGTACGTAAGATTTTTGAAATGACAGAAGAATCTTTAAATACATATTATGACTGCCTCGGCAAGACTCTTGGCGAAGCCCTTTTGGCTCCGACAAAAATTTATGTCAAAGCATTGAAGAGCCTGAAAAACGGCGGTGTGAAGGTAAAAGCCTGCAGCCACATCACCGGCGGCGGTTTCTATGAAAATATTCCGAGAATGCTTCCAGAAGGTGTACGTGCCGTTGTTCATAAAGATTCCTATGAAGTGCCTGCTATTTTCAAGCTGATGGCTGAAAAAGGCGATGTGGAAGAAAAAGTAATGTACAACACATATAATATGGGTATCGGTATGGTCATCGCCGTGGATCCAGCAGATAAGGATAAGGCGTTGGCTCTGCTTGCAGAAGCCGGAGAAACTGCTTATGTGATCGGTGAAACTGTGGAAGGCGAAACAGGTGTGACATTATGCTAAGAGTTGCGGTACTTGTATCCGGAGGCGGAACGAATCTTCAGGCGATCATTGACCGTATTGAAGACGGAACGATAAAAAATACGGAAATCGTCATGGTAATTTCCAATAATAAAAATGCCAAAGCCCTTCAGAGAGCTGAAAAGCATCATATTCCTTCCATGTGTATATCTCCGAAGGATTTTGAAACCAGGGAAGTATTTAACCAGACACTTTTAAAGACTCTGATGGATTTAAATGTAGATTTAATTGTTTTAGCCGGATTTATGGTAGTCATTCCACCGGAAATGATACAGAATTTCAGAAATCGGATCATCAATGTGCATCCGTCTCTGATTCCTTCTTTCTGCGGCACGGGCTATTATGGACTTCGGGTTCATGAGGCAGCTTTGGCGCGGGGTGTTAAGGTCAGCGGAGCAACGGTGCATTTTGTAGATGAAGGAACAGATACGGGACCGATTATTTTGCAGAAGGCTGTGGAAGTAAAGGCCGGAGACACGCCGGAAGTTTTACAGCGACGGATTATGGAGCAGGCTGAATGGCAGATTATGCCGAAGGCGATTGATTTGATTGCAGCAGGTAAAGTGAAGGTCGAGGATGGCCGTGTGATTATAGAGGAGGAAACAGCATGAAAGTTCTGATTGTAGGAAGCGGCGGAAGAGAACATGCCATTGCATGGAAGGTGGCCCAGAGTAAACATGTAGATAAGATTTACTGTGCACCGGGAAATGCGGGAATTGAAGAATATGCGGAATGTGTGAGTATCGGCGCTATGGAATTTGATAAGCTGACAGAATTTGCTCTGGAAAAAGGCATTGATCTGACAGTCATCGGTATGGATGATCCGTTGGTTGGCGGCATTGTCAATGCTTTTGAAGAAAAGGGACTTCGGGTCTTTGGCCCAAGACAGCTTGCAGCAATGATTGAAGGCTCAAAGGCATTTTCCAAAGATTTAATGAAAAAATATAATATTCCGACAGCGGCCTATGAGAATTTTGATGATCCGCAGAAAGCTTTGGAATATCTTGAAACAGCAAAGATGCCGATTGTTCTGAAGGCGGACGGCCTGGCACTTGGCAAGGGTGTTTTGATCTGCAATACACTGGAAGAAGCTAAAGATGGTGTAAAGACCATTATGGAAGATAAACAGTTTGGCTCTGCCGGAAACCGTATGGTCATCGAAGAGTTTATGACCGGCCGGGAAGTTTCCGTGCTTTGCTTCTGTGATGGAACACATGTAGTGCCGATGACTTCCGCCCAGGATCACAAACGGGCAAAGGATGGTGATCAGGGACTGAACACCGGCGGTATGGGAACCTTCTCTCCAAGTCCGTTCTATACACCGGAAATTGCAGCTTTCTGTGAAGAAAATATTTATAGACCGACTATGGCTGCCATGAAAGCTGAAGGCCGGGATTTTGTTGGTATTCTCTTTGTTGGTTTAATGCTGACAGAGGATGGTCCGAAGGTACTTGAGTACAATGCACGCTTCGGCGATCCGGAAGCTCAGGTTGTGCTTCCGCGGATGAAAACAGACATTGTGGATGTTTTCGAGGCATGTATCGATGGTAAACTGGATGAGATCAATCTGGAGTTTGAAGATAATGCAGCAGTCTGCGTTGTACTGGCTTCCGATGGATATCCGGTCAAATACGATAAAGGCTTTGTCATCGACGGCCTGGATACATTTAAAGAGCATGATGGTTATTATTGCTTCCATGCGGGAACAAAACGTACGGATGCAGGAATTGTTACCAATGGCGGTCGTGTCCTCGGCGTCACGGCGAAGGGCAGCGATTTAAAAGAGGCCCGGGCCAATGCCTATAAAGCGACCGAGTGGGTACGTTTTGACAATAAATACATGCGTCATGATATTGGAAAAGCTATTGATGAAGCATAAAACTTCGTGTATAATGAACATACGAAAAAGAGTCGGTAAACTTATCGGCTCTTTTTTGCAGAATGAGATTTGTATGCCTTTAGCATCTGAACTGGAATTGCCTTAAGAGGAGGAAGGGCTTGTGAAAGAGCTTTTTGATAAAATCAAATTATTTGTCCTGGATATGGATGGTACATTTTATCTGGGTGAGAATCGGATTGACGGAGCTTTGGAATTTATTCAGCGTGTCCGGGAGACAGGGCGAGAGTTTGTCTTTTTTACAAATAATTCATCAAAAAACGGAGCCATGTATGTGGAGAAGTTAAGGCGGATGGGTTATGCGGCAACAGAAAAGGACATTATGACTTCTGGTGACGTGACTGTCGAATATTTAAAGACAAATTATCCGGGGCGGAAGGTTTATCTGGCGGGAACTCCGGCTCTGGAGGAGCTTTTTGAGACATCGGGAATTTGTCTTGTACAGAAAAAGCCGGATGTGGTGGTTGTCGGCTTTGATATGACATTGACCTATGAAAAATTAGAGCGGATCTGTACTTATATCCGGGAGGGCGCAGTGTTTTTAGCAACCCATAAGGATATTAATTGTCCGACGGAGAATGGATTTATACCGGATTGTGGAGCGATGTGTGCCGCCATTTCCATTTCTACAGGCGTACAGCCGAAATATTTGGGGAAACCGTGCAAAGAGACTGTAGATATGGTTTTACAGAAAACAGGATATAAAAAAGATGAAATTGCCTTTGTAGGTGACCGGATTTACACGGATGTGGCAACGGGAGTCAATAACGGGGCTGCGGGAATTCTTGTGCTCAGTGGAGAGACACAGGCAGAAGATATTGAAAAATCCGATGTGAAACCGGATGCTGTTTTCGGTTCGCTAAAAGATATGATTGAATATTTGTAAGGATTGACATTACTCGAAAGGTGTTATATTATATATATAACAGATGTAACGATTCAAAAGATAGAATTCGGGTGATGATATGATTATAAAAATTGATTTTAACAGTGATGAAGCAATTTATATTCAGCTTCGCAATCAGATTATCATGGGGATTGCCACATCCCAGTTGACGGTGGGGGATTCTCTGCCTTCCGTTCGTCAGCTGGCAGACAATATCGGGATTAATATGCATACAGTGAACAAAGCCTATTCTGTTTTAAGGCAGGAAGGCTATATTAAGCTGGACCGAAGAAAAGGGGCAATTATTGCCATTGACTATGATCAGGTTCTGGCTTCACGGCAGATTATGGCGATGCTTCAGTCGGTACTGGCCGAAGCAATCTGCAAAAATATCGGTCGCGAGGAAGTCCATGACATGGTGGATGATATTTATGATTCCTTTACCTGCAGAGACAGGGAGGAATATGACGAGACATGAATCACTGAAAGAGCCAGAGACAGGGTGTTCCGGTGATTAGACAAACAGGAGGTTGATTATGCAGTATCGTTTGACAAGGCAGGCGGAAAGGGCAGTGACATATGCCAGAGACATAGCGGAAGAACTGCATCACAATTATGTTGGAACAGAACATCTGATGTTGGGATTGATTCGCTCTGTGGATGGCCTTGCCTCCAAGATCCTGCTTCAGAATGATATTACGGAAGAGCAGATTTTGCGTCTCATCAAACAATTGATCAATGACGGAGATGTCATTGTTGGAGAGGTGGCTGATTATACGCCGAGAGCGCGGCGGGTACTGGAATGCAGCAGCCGGGAAGCGGCACGGTTGAATCAGACGCAGATTGGAACAGAACATCTTTTGATTGCTTTATTGAAAGAAAAAGATTGTATAGCGATACGTCTTTTAAATACACTTGGAGTAAGTATTCAGAAAGTGTACTCCGAATTATTGGCAGCGATGGGAATGAATGCAGCCGAAGCAAAGGCTTATCTTTCTTCTAAGAGCGGTGACTCTAAAGAAAAAAATTCTGCACTGGAAGCCTATAGTATGGATTTGACCCGGATGGCCAGGGAAGGTAAGCTGGACCCGGTGATTGGACGGGAACAGGAGATTCAGCGTGTCGTTCAGATTTTAAGCCGTCGGACCAAAAATAATCCATGCCTGATTGGCGAGCCTGGTGTCGGAAAGACGGCAGTAGTTGAGGGGCTGGCAGCACGGATTGCGGAAGGTGCTGTTCCGGACACAATTAGGGATAAACGGCTGATGACTCTGGATTTGTCCGGTATGGTGGCCGGTTCCAAGTACCGGGGAGAATTTGAGGAGCGGATTAAACGTCTGATTGCCGAAGTTAAGAATGATGGTCAGGTGCTGCTTTTTATCGACGAAATCCATACGATCATCGGTGCCGGAGGTGCAGAAGGCGCTCTCGATGCTTCAAATATATTAAAACCATCATTGGCCAGAGGTGAGATTCAGGTCATTGGTGCTACGACCATTGAAGAATATCGGAAATACATTGAGAAAGATGCCGCGTTGGAGCGTCGTTTTCAGCCGGTAATGACAAATGAACCGGGCGAGGTGGAAAGCATTGAAATTTTAAGGGGACTCCGTCCTGCCTATGAAAAGCATCACCAGGTTACCATTTCTGATGAAGCGATCGAAGCTGCGGTAAAGATGTCCATACGTTATATTAATGACCGTTTCCTTCCGGATAAAGCCATTGATTTGATCGATGAGGCGTCAGCTAAGGTGAAACTATCTTCGATGAGCCTGACTGGTGAACTTCAGAATCTGACGAAACAGATGGCGGTTTTGGAGGAGGAAAAGGAAGCAGCAATCATTTCCGGTGATATGATGCGGGCATCTGAAATCAGTAAGGACCAGAAGCTGCTTGCTACAGAAATTGCGTCTATGCAGCGCAATGTGGAACGGCGGAATAAGCGAAAGGTTACTGTGCAGGAGAAGGATATTGCGGATGTAGTATCAAGCTGGACAAAGATACCATTGAAACAGTTGGAAGAAAAAGAATCGGAGCGGCTGATGCGTCTGGAATCGACACTTCATCGACGGGTCGTCGGTCAGGATGAGGCAGTGACGGCCGTGGCAAAAGCGATTCGCCGGGGGCGTGTTGGTCTGAAGGATCCGAAGCGTCCGATTGGCTCTTTCCTGTTTCTTGGACCGACAGGTGTGGGAAAGACCGAATTATCCAAGGCTCTTGCGGAAGCTATGTTTGGTTCGGAAAGTAATATTATCCGAATGGATATGTCTGAATATATGGAAAAGCACAGCGTATCCAAATTAATTGGTTCTCCTCCGGGATATGTGGGTTATGATGAAGGCGGACAGCTCAGTGAAAAAGTGCGCCGGAATCCTTACTCGATACTGCTTTTTGATGAGATTGAGAAGGCTCATCCGGATGTGTTTAATATTCTGCTCCAGGTATTAGATGACGGACATATCACAGATTCCCAGGGACGCCGTGTGGATTTTAAAAATACTGTGATCATTATGACGTCCAATGCAGGAGCGTCCAGCATTATTGCACCTAAAAAACTTGGATTTTTGTCGGATAATGATGAAAAAGCGGATTATACCCGGATGAAGTCAGCAGTTATGGAAGAGGTAAAACATATTTTCAAACCGGAGTTTTTAAACCGTATTGATGATATTATTGTTTTCCATTCCCTTACCCAGGAACATATACGAAAGATCGTAGGTATTATGATGAATGAAATTTCAGGAAGGGCTATGGAACAGATGGGAATCGATCTTCATGCATCCGATGGTGTTCTTCGTATGCTGTCGGAAGCTGGTTTTGATCCGGTATATGGTGCCCGACCTCTTCGAAGAGCTATTCAAAATAAAGTCGAGGACCTTTTGGCGGAAGAGATTCTCAGCGGGAAGATTCACCGCGGAGATCAGGTGCGCCTGACACTGACAAACAAAGAGATTAAAATTTCTATAAACTCGCCGAATACTCTGGCGTAAATCAGAAAAATAAGATATAATGAGCATAAGTTGATGAGAGTTTTCGGTCTTGTCAATGATGTAAAGACATACTGTTAGATAAAGCAGTGTTCTAATTTAGGAGGATAAAATACCATGGCAGTAATTAGTGAATTGATTCGTTCGGAATCTGACGGAACATTAAGTTTTGGTGATTATACTTTAGAACAAAAATCCAAATTATCCGGATTTGAGTTTCAGGGAGATAGCTATAAAGTAAAAACCTTTAAGGAGATTACAAAACTGGAAAAGAATGAATCCTTTGTCTATGAGTCCGTACCAGGTACAGCTGTACATCATATGAAAGTGACAGATACACAAGTTGAGTTTCAGGTAGAAGGCGAAGAGCAGGCCCAGCTTACTCTGGAGCTGGAAGCAGAGAGTGAATATGAAGTGATGATTGATGGTTTCCATATGGGAATTATGAAAACAAATCTCGGTGGCAAGCTGGTCATCAGCGTCGAGTTTGGCGGTAAACCTCAGACGGTTGTTGTAAAGAAAATGTAACTGAAATATGAAACGGGCTGTTACAGTGGTGACAGCCCATTTTTTATGAAATGGGAATGTAATATTCAGCAAATAATTTTGTTTTAAATCAAACGGCGCAGCGTGAAAGGAAAGAACATTATGGCAAAAGGGAAAACGGTTTTTTACTGTCAATCCTGTGGGTATGAGTCAGCAAAGTGGATGGGACAGTGTCCGGGATGCAGAGAATGGAATACATTTGTGGAGGAGCCGGTGATTGCGGCTGGCAGTTCACATCGAAAATCTATGGCGGCACGGCGGGAGGAACCTACGTTGCTTTCTAAAGTCAGTGGGGAAAGCAACAGCCGTATATCTACAGGAATTCAGGAGTTTGACCGGGTCCTTGGAGGCGGCATTGTTGAAGGTTCCATGGTCTTGGTGGGTGGAGATCCGGGAATAGGAAAATCAACTTTATTGCTTCAAATGTGCCTGCTTCTCGCATCGAAACAACATAAAGTGCTTTACATTTCGGGAGAAGAGTCACTGCAGCAGATAAAAATCCGTGCTGATAGACTGGGGGAGTATTCCGGAGATTTAATGATGCTGTGCGAAACGGATTTGGAAGCTATTCAGGAGGTTATCGAACGAATCAAACCAGAGCTTGTTATTATAGATTCCATTCAGACAATGTGTAAAGGGGATGTCAGTTCCGCGCCAGGGAGTGTTACACAGGTACGGGAATCTACCGGTATTTTTATGAAAATAGCTAAAACCCTCGGCGTAACTGTATTTATTGTCGGCCATGTAACAAAGGAAGGGGTTGTGGCCGGGCCAAGAGTTCTTGAACACATGGTAGATACCGTTCTATATTTTGAAGGAGAGCGTCATGCGGCGTATCGAATACTTCGAAGTGTAAAAAATCGTTTTGGTTCCACCAATGAAATCGGTGTGTTTGAAATGGGTCAGAGCGGTTTGAAAGAGGTATTAAATCCATCTCAGTATCTTTTGGATGGGCGTCCGGAAGGAGCCTCCGGCTCAGTTGTCGCCTGCTTAATGGAGGGGACCCGCCCGGTCATGGTAGAGGTTCAGGCCCTTGTCTGCCGCACAAATTTTAATATGCCGCGGAGAACAGCTGCTGGCATGGATTACAACCGGGTAAATCTGTTAATGGCTGTTATTGAAAAACGTCTCGGCTTATCTCTGGCCAGTTGGGATGCTTATGTCAATATTGCCGGTGGAATGAAACTAAATGCACCTGCTTTAGATTTGGCTGTAGTTACGGCAATTATTTCAAGTTTTAAAGATCTTCCTATAGATGAAAAGACCGTTGTTTTTGGTGAGGTTGGATTGTCCGGAGAAGTACGGGGGGTCAGTATGGCGGCTCAATGTGTTCAGGAAGCGAAAAAACTTGGTTTTGAGAGATGTATTTTACCGGGTGTAAATGTGACAGGAATTGATAAAGACGGTATTGAACTTGTTGGTGTGACCAGTCTCAGGGAATTAGTGAGTAAGTTAAGCTGATGTACTTTATATTGAAACAAAATAGATACAATTAAGATAAATTAGACACAATTATTCTTGAAAATAGGGACGATTATCTGAATTTTTGTTTTTTGTAAAAAAACTAAAAAAACTCGTTGACAAAACTATTGGAAGATGATAATATATAAAAGCACTCGGGAAACGGAGTCGAAACAAAAAAGATTTAAAAAAATAAATCAAAAAAGTTGTTGACAAAGTCGAAACAGTGTGATAAGATATAAAACGTTGACGGCTTAAAGCTGAAAACAAAGAACATTGACAATTAAACAATAAAACAATCCCGAAAGTTCTTTAAAGAGAATTTCAAAAACGAACGAGTCGAAAGACTCAAACCAAAACAGTAAAAAACGGGAAGATAACAGCTAGTTGTCATTCTGTTAGGATATGAACATGAGAGTTTGATCCTGGCTCAGGATGAACGCTGGCGGCGTGCTTAACACATGCAAGTCGAACGAAGCAC
>Ga0129308_1001304_pt1 | contig 27036 bp, 22 predicted proteins | sample L827metagenome_FD_94440 | JGI IMG/M metagenome (GOLD analysis project Ga0129308, IMG submission 94440) | Ring-tailed lemur group fecal microbial communities from Wisconsin, USA - L827 metagenome | ecosystem: Host-associated > Mammals > Digestive system > Large intestine > Fecal | place: USA...
CAAGCCGGTCAATCTGGCACGGATGGCCAGGAAGGTCAGGGCGCACCCGATCAGGGCATGCCTGATTTCGGCCCGCACAAGAGCTTCAAGGAAGAGCTCAACGACACGCTCCAGACCATCGCCTCGTGGAGTAAGCGTGCCCTCATCATCCTCGCCGTCGTCGCGCTCGTTGCGCTTGCGGGCTGCTACTGGTGGTTCCACCCCTCCATCAACATCCATCGCGAGGAAGTCTGGTTCTGGATCATCCTCGTGGCGATTGTCGCCATCGTTGCCCTGCTTGTGGCCGCCATCAAGTACAAGGACCGTGCCAAGCTCTTCCACCGCATGACAGCGATTCCCGCTGCAATCATCGCCATTTTCTTCATCGGCATCGTCGCCGGCTGGTCCATCATCCCGGGCAACGCCGCCCGCTACGCCAGCGTGCTCGATGTGCAGGACGGCAACTTTGCCGAGGACATCGCGGAGGCCGACTACTCTTCCATCCCTGTCATCGACAAGGACTCCGCCGAGTTGCTCGGCAACCGTGCCATGGGCTCCATTCCTGAGTACGTGAGCCAGTTTGAGATCTCCGGCATCTACAGCCAGATCAACTACCAGGGCCACCCCGTGCGCGTGAGCCCGCTGGTGTATGCCGACCTCTTCAAGTGGTTCATCAACCGCTCGCAGGGCATCCCGGCCTACGTGCTCGTCGACATGACCACGCAGGAGGCCCAGGTCGTCAAGCTCGAGCAGCCCATTCTCTACAGCGAGAGCGAGCCGCTTGCCCGCAACATCGACCGTTACGTGCAGCTCAGGTACCCCACCTACATGTTCGACGAGAAGTCCTTCGAGCTCGACGAGGACGGCACCCCTTGGTGGGTCTTCCCCGTGCAGAAGAAGACCGTGGGCCTCTTCGAGGGCACGACCATCTCGCGCGTCGTGCTCGTCAACGCCTGCACCGGCGAGACCGAGGATTACGAGCTCGCCGACTGCCCCCAGTGGGTCGATCGCGCCTATCCCAGCGACCTGATCGTTGAGCAGTTCAACTGGCGCGGCCTGTATTCGGGCGGCTGGCTCAACTCCGTGCTCGGCCAGGTGGGCGTCGTGAGGACCACGCCCGGCACCGACGGCAACCTCGGCTACAACTACATCGCCCAGAACGACGACGTCTACCTGTACTCCGGCGTGAGCTCCGTCACGGCCGACAACTCCATCGTCGGCTTCATCCTCGCCAACCAGCGCACAGGCGAGGCCACGTACTTCTCCATGGCCGGCGCCACTGAGCAGAGCGCCATGCAGTCGGCCGAGGGCCAGGTCCAGAACCTGCGCTACACCGCAACGTTCCCGCTACTGCTTAACATCGAAGGCCAGCCCACCTACTTCATGGCGCTTAAGGACGGCGCGGGCCTCGTCAAGAAGTTCGCGATGGTCAATATCGAGAGCTACCAGTACGTGGCCGTGGGCGACACCGTCGCCGCCTGCCAGCAGGAGTACGTGAAGATGCTTGCCTCCAACGGCGTCCTCACGGCCGACCAGGCCCAGTCTGCCGCGGCTGCCGCCACCTCCGGCGAGCCTGCCGAGGGCGCCATCGCCACCATGGCGCAGGCTGTCATCGACGGCAACTCGCACTTCTACGTGACGCTCAAGGGCGACGACGCGGTATACGACTTCGCGCTGCCGGGCCTGCTCTCCATCGTGACGTACAGCGTGGGCGACGACATCGAGTTCACCTACATGCAGGAGGAGGGCGCTTCGGTGCGCACCGTGGCCACGCTTGGCTCCGAGACGGTCGAGGACGATTCTGCCACCCAGGAGGGCGAGGCTGCCCAGGCCGATGACGCACAGTCTGCTGAGGAGGGCGTCGATGCCGCTCAAGCCTAAGGGTTCGCTGCCCGCGCTCACCGTTGCAATTCAAGCGGGCGGCGAGTCCCGCCGCATGGGCCGCTCCAAGGCGACGATTCCGTTTGGCGGCAGGCCGCTTTTGTGCAGGCTTGTCGAGCGCGTGGACGAGGTGGCCGATGAGATTCTCATTACCACTAATGGCAAGGACGATTTGAGTTTCCTTGAGGAGATGCCGCAGGCCTCCAAGATCCACGTGGTGTGCGACCTGCTCGACGTGCGCGGATCCATGACGGGGCTCTACACCGCGCTCGCCTCGGCCGAGAACGACTTCGTCGCCGTGTGCGCCTGCGACATGATGGACGTGAGCGGGCCCCTTTTCGCCGCCGAGCTAGCCAGGGCGGTAGAAGGCGACTTCGACGTCGTGGTGCCCGAGGACTCGAAGGGCTTCGAGCCCTTCCATGCGGTGTACCGTCGCAAGTCGTGCCTCGAAAGCGCTTGTCGCAACATCAAGGCCGCACAGGAGTCGCCCGCCTCGCGCAAGGGCGGCGCCTCCATGAAGTCGGTCGTGCTCGACCCTGAACTTCATCTGTGCCGCTTCTCCATGGACGAGGTGCGCGCCGTTGCCAACGCCGGGTGCTTTGCCAACTGCAACACTCCCGAGGAGCTTGTTCGCGCTGAGGAGAGGATCTTCGGCAGCGAGGCCAAGTAGCCCGCGATCCATACGACAGAGCCACCAAGGCCCGGCCGGTGCAGTTCAGCTGCGCCCGCCGGGCCTTTTTTGTATGCAGGGAGGCGGGATGCTCATGCACGGGCAACAGAAGCTCGCGATTCTCGCCCATCAACGTTACCTCCTGGTGAACATTCGCGGCAGGGGCGGTTCCTGCTCGCCTCTGTGCGACAAGTCCACTAAAATGCTGCCCATACCTGCCCGTCTGACTTTTTCGACAATCGAGGAAAGCTCATGACACTAAGCCAGAAAGACGTGCGCGGCATAGCCGACTATGCGCGCATCGCCTTGACCGACGAGGAACTCGTCGAGATGACCGACTATATGAACGACGCCGTGGCCAACGTGCTCGATACCATCAGGTCGTATGACTTGGAGGGCGTCGAGCCGGTGTTCCATCCCATCGGCGACTTGTCCAACGTGATGCGAGACGACGTGCCGGCCCAGGGCCTGCCGCTCGAGGTCGCACTTGAGAACGCCGGGCAGACCGAGGGCCGCTTCTTCCGCGTTCCCTCGATTCTTGGAGACGGGGGTGCCGCGTAATGGCTTTCGACATCGATTCCTTGAGCGCCGCGCAAATCGCCGCCGGCGTGGCCGCTGGCGATTTCAGCGCCCGCGAGGTTGCACAGGCCGCCCTTGCAAACGTCGAGTCTCGCGAGGGCGACGTGCACGCCTTCCTCGAGGTCTCCAGCGAGCTTGCCCTCCAGGCGGCCGACGCCATCGACGCCAAGCGCGCCGCGGGCGAGCAACTGCCCCCCATGGCGGGCGTTCCCTGCGCCTTCAAGGACAACATGCATCTCGTGGGCACGCATTGCACCTGCGCCTCGCGCATGCTCGAGAACTACCAGTCCACGTTTACGGCCACGGCCGTGCAGCGCATGCTCGACGCCGGCTGCATTCCTGTGGGCAAGACCAACATGGACGAGTTTGCCTTTGGTTCCTCCACCGAGTCGAGCGCCTTTGGTCCTACCTGCAACCCGCGCGATCTGGGCTGCGTGCCCGGCGGCTCTTCGGGCGGCTCGGCCGCTGCCGTCGCTGCCGGCATGACGACCGTCACCCTGGGCTCGGACACGGGCGGCTCCATTCGTCAGCCTGCCGCCTTCTGTGGCGTCGTGGGCATGAAGCCCACCTACGGCATGGTGAGCCGTTACGGTGTCGTGGCCTTCGGCTCCTCGCTTGACCAGGTGGGCCCCTTCGGCCGCACCGTCGAGGACGTGGCCCTCTCCATGAACGCCCTGGCCGGTCGCGACCTGCGCGACTGCACCTCGCAACCCTGGAACACCGACTTCCTCGCGCACCTGCACGATGGCGTTGCCGGCAAGCGCATCGGCGTCATTCCTTCGCTCACGCACGCTGAGGGCGTCTCGGCCGAGGTGAGCGAGGCAATCGAAGCCGCCGCTGCGAACCTTGCCAGTGCCGGTGCTGAGCTCGTCGAGGTCGAGCTGCCCAACGCCGCCGCTGCCATCAGCGCCTATTACGTGCTTGCGCCCTGCGAGGCCTTCTCCAACCTTGCGCGTTTCGACGGCGTGCGCTACGGACACCAGTGCGCAGATCCGCGCGACCTTGCCGACATGAGCTCCCGCTCGCGTGCCGAGGGCTTCGGCCCGGAGGTCAAGCGCCGCATTATGCTCGGTGCCTACCTGCTCTCCTCAGGTGTGTACGACACGTACTATTATCCCGCCCAGCAGGTGCGCGCCCTTATCACGCAGGACTACAAGAACGCCTTCCAGAAGGTCGACGCCGTGCTCATGCCCTCGGCTCCCTTCACGGCCTTCAAGTTCGGCGAGCTGTCCAACCCCACGCAGATGTACATGGCCGACATGTTCACCGTGCCGCTCAACATCGCCGGTAACTGCGGCGTGAGCGTGCCTGTGGGCCTTGGCCGCGAGACGGGCCGTCCCGTGGGTGCCCAGCTCATCGGTCCTGCCTTCGCCGACGATCAGCTCCTGCGCATCGCGGCAACGCTTCAGGGCTTTTATCCGGAGTTGCCCGTGTCGAAGGACTTCGCGAAGGGGGAGCAGCGCTAATGAGGGACATCGCTGATATTCTCAAGGATTGGGAACCGGTCATCGGTCTCGAGATCCACACCGAGCTCACCACGCTCAACACCAAGATGTTCTGCAGCTGCCGCCTTTCGCACGACGACGAGCCCAACACCAACGTGTGTCCTGTGTGCCTGGGCATGCCCGGCGCTTTGCCCGTGCCCAACCGTGCGGCCATTCAGTCCATCGTTCTGGCTGGTCTGTCCACCAACTGCCAGATCATGAAGCACTCCATGTTCTACCGCAAGAACTACTTCTATCCCGACATGGCCAAGAACTTCCAGACCACGCAGGGCCCCGTCGCCTTCTGCATGGGCGGCTGGCTCGATGTCGAGGTCGGCGCCAACGGTGCCAAGGAACGTCTCGACGACGGCGAGGTCGAGCGTGCCAAGGATGGCTCCTACACCGCGCATATCGGCATCACGCGCATCCACATGGAGGAGGACGCCGCCAAGATGGTGCACGTCGGCGGAGCTGAGGGCCGTATCGGTGGCGCGGACCACTCTCTCATCGACTACAACCGTTGCGGCACGCCGCTCATCGAGCTTGTGACCGAGCCCGACCTGCGCAGCCCCGAGGAGGCGCGCCTCTTCATGGAGAAGCTGCGCCAGATCTTCCTCACCATCGGCATCTCCGACTGCTCCATGGAGTCGGGCTCCATGCGCTGCGACGGCAACATCTCGCTGCGTCGCCGCGGCACGGAGAAGTTCGGCACGCGCTGCGAGATGAAGAACCTCAACTCGTTCAAGAACCTTCACGACGCGCTCGAGTACGAGATTCGTCGCCAGGCCGAGGTGCTCGAGGAGGGCGGTGTCGTCTACCAGGAGACCCGTCACTGGGACGTGAACGCCCGCCGCACCATCGTCATGCGCACGAAGGAGACGGCCGACGACTACCGTCTCTTCCCCGAGCCCGACATGGTGCCGTTCGACCTGTCCGAGGAGTTCGTGGAAGAGGTGCGCACGCGTCTGCCCGAGCTGCCCGACCAGCGTCGCGACCGCTACGTCGAGGCATACGGCCTCAAGCGTGCCGATGCGGCGCAGCTTGCCGGCGACCCCAAGCTTTCCGCGTTCTTCGACGAGGCTGTTGCCGGCACGCAGGGCAAGCTCTCCCAGTCGGTGGCCAACGTCATCCTCAACGAGCTCATGGGCTACCTCAACGCCGAGGGCCACAGCATCGCCAGCACGTCCATCACCCCTGCCCAGATCAGGAGCCTGGCCGAGCTTCTCTCCAGCGACGCCATCTCTTCCAACCAGGGCCGAGAGGTCTTCGCGCTCATGGCCGCCTCGGGCGACGACCCTGCGCACATCGTCGACGAGCGCGGTATGCGCCAGGTGAGCGACACCTCTGCCCTCGAGCCTGTGGTGGACGAGGTCATCGCCAACTGCCCCGACCAGGTTGCTCAGTACAAGGGCGGCAACACCAAGGTCGTGGGCTACCTTGTGGGCCAGTGCATGAAGGCGAGCAAGGGCAAGGGCAACCCCAAGCTTTTCAACCAGCTCCTCTGCGCAAAGCTCGCGGATTAGCAGTTGCCGTCACTATGGGGCACACGGCTGCGCTATGATGCAACCGTCTGTGCCCCATGGCTATTGCCGCGCCTGCGGCGGGCCCTACAGAAAGGAACCGACATGGACGAAGAGCAGCTCAACGACGTCGAGCTCGAGGACGACTCCAACATCATCACCCTCGAGGCAGAGGGCGAGGCCGTCGAGTTCGAGTACATCGATACGCTCGACTACGAGGGCGAGGAGTACGTCGTGCTTCTCCCCGTCGAGGAGGACGAAGAGGCTGAGGTTGTCATCCTCAAGGTCCACAAGCTCGACACCTTCGATGAGGACGGCGAGCCCGACGAGGAGTATGTCTCCGTCGACTCCGAGGAAGTGCTGAACACCCTGTTCGACATGTTCAAGGAGCAGTACGCCGACGAGTTCGATTTCGTCGAGGAGTAACCTCTCCCCGCACAACGCGAACCAAAAAGGGCCCCGGTCACCGGGGCCTTTTTTCATGTCTCCCACTAAAACGCAGGTTCTGGCCTGCAAGGCGTCGGGAGGCGATGCGTACTAGATGTACACCAAAGGTGCGCACCGCGCGTGAGCCTCCCGACACGGAGCGGTTTGTGCGACGAGCCTCGTGGAACGCAGCAGGCCAGGTTCCGCCTATACAAACGCGGGTTCTGATGCGCAAGGCGCACGAAGCCGCAGCGTACTGGATGTACGTAAGGCTTCGCGGAACGCAGCGCATCAGGTTCTGCATCAAATTACTTTCCACAGCACTTCTTGTACTTTTTGCCGGAGCCGCACGGACACGGATCGTTCCTGCCCACCTTGAGCGGCTCGCCGTTCTCGTCGTAGAACGCGCGGGCACCCTGGCTTGCGCGGACCTGGTTGTTCGACCAGCCGTTGTTCTCCCAGTAGGGCAGGTCCTCGAGCATCGCGCGCAGCAGCGGCAGCATCTCGGCGCGCTCCTCTGCGGTGAGGCCCAGGTTGGCCTCGTCGAGGTCGTGCACCGTCTCGTCGAAGCTCACGAGGTTGCCGTTGAGGTCGGCGATGCTCTCCATCATGCGGTCGGCGTAGTACAGGTCGGATTCGTCGTCAGGCACGTGCGCGTCAAAGAAGTTGCGCAGCGCAATGGCGCTGGGCTGGGCGAGCGTGTAATCGATGGCTTCCATCTCGCGCAGCTCGTCGGGCAGGGTCGGCATCTCGCGCTTCTCATGCAGGCCCACCAGGTACTTCTTGAAGCCTTCGAGTTCCTCGGCGCCGTGTTCGTCCTCCGGGCTCACCTGGGCCTCGTCGAGCTGGTAGTGCACGAGGTAACACTCGTCGCCCAGGAACCACACGCCGTAGTTGAGGTCGCCCATGCTCACACCGCTCAGCACGTCGCGCTCAAAGCTCTCCTGGTCCATACCCTCACCGTACCAGGCACGATACTGCTTCCAGGCGTCGGGCAGGCTTACGATGCCGCAGAAGTCGGTGAGGACCTCGGCCGTGTGCTGGGCGTGTGCGACTTCGGCGCGGCGAGCCTCGACGGCCGCCCAGTCCAGGCGCTGCAGGCTTGCGCGCAGCTCTTCGGGCACCAGAATCGTGAACTCGCCCTCACCCCTGAAGACATACACATAAGGCGGCATGGCCTCCATGAAGTTGCTCTGGGAGACTTCCTCATCGCTCAGGGTGAGGGTGCCGCCGGCTTCGGCTACCTTGCGCGCGGTGTCGAACTCGGCGGGGGAGGCGAAGACGAGCGTGAAGGCGGCGTCTTCGTCCTGCTCGCCGCATACCTGGGCGACGGCCTGGGCAAGCTCGGGCTTCTTGAGCTTGGAGTATCCCTTGAGGTCGTAGTCCTTGGCCATCTCCACAAGCTTGTCGCGTGTGAAGGCCTCAAGCTGCTCGGCGAGCGTGGTGACGACGGGGCCGTCCTGGGCCTGATCGGCAAGCGACGACACACGTGCGTTGTCGAGGCCCTCGATGTAGTCGTCCTTGATCGTCTCTTCGATCTTCTGGGCGCGCTCGTCCTCGCTGAGTCCCGCAAGTACGCCCCTGTGGGTCGCGACGGGTGCGCTCTGCTTCAGCTGCTCTTCCATATCTGCTCCTGTCTTAATCTTTATATTTATACTAAGTTAACTTCGCAGGCGACGGTTGATTCTACACAGTATAAGGCGTAGGATGCGCCCCACGCACGCCAAAGGGGTGTGCGATTGTTGCGAAAGGATACAGGGCAATGTCGTTCAAGGCTGCGATGAAGAGGGAAATGGCGGGCGCCCAGGTGCGCATCGATCAGAATGCCTCCATGCAGCTCCTTCTAGGCCTTCCTGGTCCGCGACTTACCTGCGCGCGCTAGAGCTGGGGCCGTCCACAAGGGCGGGACTCCCTCGGCGCGCATGATATAGGGGTCCGGCGCCCCTTCCACGCAGCCTTTGGTCTTTCCTGTTTTCTCCCACAACGCTATAGCCCTTTTGTAGCTCATTGTCCTGGTAGATGCATTTGACATCAGGCGATGTGTCGGGGTTGTTCATACCTATTGCATGGATCGTGCGCAGTTGGTGCACGGCCTGATTTGGAGGAAATCATGACCCGCAAGATTGCAATTTTTGACACCACCCTGCGCGACGGCGAGCAGTCGCCCGGCGCCTCCATGAACACCGAGGAGAAGCTGCTCGTCGCACAGGAGCTGCTGCGCCTGAAGGTTGACGTCATCGAGGCTGGTTTCCCCATTTCCAGCCCTGGCGACTTCATCTCCGTTCAGGAGATTGGCAAGCTCGCCGGCGACGACGCCGTGGTATGCGGCCTCACCCGCGCCGTTGAGAAGGACATCGACTCGGCTGCCGAGGCCCTCAAGTGCGCCCGTCGCCCCCGCATCCACACCGGCCTGGGCGTGAGCCCCTCGCACCTGCACGACAAGCTGCGCATCACCGAGGACCAGGCCGTCGAGCGTGCGGTGCATGCGGTGCGTTATGCCAAGAAGTACGTCGACGACGTCGAGTTCTACTGCGAGGATGCCGGTCGTGCCGAGCAGAAGTTCCTCGAGCGCATCGTCCAGGCCGTCGTGGAGGCAGGCGCCACGGTCATCAACATCCCCGACACCACCGGCTATTCGCTGCCTGAGCACTTCGGCGCGCGCATCCATGGCCTCATGGAGAACGTCCGCGGCATCGAGAACGTCACCGTGGCCTGCCACACCCACAACGACCTGGGCATGGCCACTGCTCTTGCCTTGGCCGCCGTGCGCAACGGCGCCTCGCAGATCGAGTGCACCATCAACGGCCTGGGCGAGCGCGCCGGCAACACCGCGCTCGAAGAGGTCGTCATGGCCATCAAGATGCACGGTGAGGAGCTCGACGCCCACACCGACGTCAACACCCGCGAGCTCACGCGTGCCAGCCGTCTCGTGAGCTCCATTACGGGCATCAACGTGCAGCCCAACAAGGCCATTGTCGGCGCCAACGCCTTCGCCCACTCCTCCGGCATCCACCAGGACGGCGTGCTCAAGGCCCGTACCACCTATGAGATCATCAACCCCGAGGAGGTCGGTGCCTCCGGCAGCCAGATTCTGCTGTCTGCCCGTTCGGGCCACGCCGCCCTGCGCCATCGTCTCGGCGAGCTGGGTTACACATTCGGCGAGGAGGAGTTCGAGCGCGTTTACCAGTCGTTCCTGGAGGTGGCCGACCGCAAGAAGGAGGTCTACGACGAGGACCTGGAGTCCATCGTCTGCCAGTACCGCCGCGATGTGAGCGCCATCTACACGCTCGACGCGGTGCAGGTCTCCTGCGGCTCGGGCCTCATTCCCACCGCCACGGTCACCATCACCGACGAGCACGGCGCGCAGACCACTGCATGCGCGTACGGCACCGGCCCCGTCGACGCCGCCTTCAAGGCCGTCGACAAGATCATTGCCGTCACCAACGTCCTGAACGAGTTCTCGGTGACCGCCGTGACCAAGGGCATCGACGCCCTGGGCGAGGTATGCGTCCACATCACGAACCCCTCGGGCGACACCTTCATCGGCCGCGGTTCGGACAACGACATCGTCGTGTCTTCCACCAAGGCCTATGTCAACGCCCTCAACAGGCTGCTTGCTTCCGAGCGCGTCGCGAAGACCCCGCTCGAGGCTGAGTAGCCGCTCTGGCGCGCCCGCCCGACGCAATGTCTCTGCGGGCGCGCCGTCTTTTGTATTGAGAGAGGAAGGAATCCCCACATGGCACGTCCCATGACCATGGCAGAGAAGATTCTGGCGGCGCATGCCGGCCTGGACGAGGTGCGCCCCGGCCAGCTCGTCGAGTGCGACTTGGACATCGTCTTGGCCAACGACATCACGGCCCCCATCGCCATCAAGGTCTTCAACGACCTCGAGGCCGAGAAGGTTTTCGACCCCACCCGCGTGTGCCTGGTGCCCGACCACTACACGCCCAACAAGGACATCAAGAGCGCCGAGCAGGCAAAGATTGTGCGTGATTTTGCGCGCGCCCAGGGCGTCACCCACTACTACGAGGTGGGATGTATGGGCATCGAGCACGCGCTGCTGCCCGAGAAGGGCGTCGTCGTGCCCGGCGACCTCATCATCGGCGCCGATTCGCACACCTGCACCTATGGCGCCCTGGGTGCCTTCTCCACCGGCGTGGGCTCTACCGACGCCGGCGTGGGCCTAGCCACCGGCCGTGCCTGGTTCAAGGTGCCGCCCACCCTCAAGTTCGAGATTGACGGCGAGCTTGCCCCGGGCGTGTCGGGCAAGGACGTCATCCTGCACATCATCGGCATGATCGGTGTCGACGGTGCGCTGTATTCGGCCATGGAGTTCACGGGCAGCGCCATTCGCTCCATGAGCATGGAGGGCCGTCTCACCATGTCCAACATGGCCATCGAGGCAGGTGGCAAGGCTGGCCTCATCGAGGTCGACGACCTGGCCCGCGCCTGGCTCAAGGACCGCTGCGAGCGCCCCTATGTCGAGTACCACTCCGACCCTGACGCCGAGTATGCGAAGGTCTACAAGATCGATGCCTCCACCATCCAGCCCACGGTGAGCTGGCCGCACCTGCCCTCCAACACGCACCCTGTGAGCGAGTCCACCCACATCGCCATCGACCAGGCGGTCATCGGCTCGTGCACCAACGGCCGCATCGAGGACATGCGCGCCGCCGCCGAGGTGCTGCGCGGGCGCAAGATTGCCTCCACCGTGCGCTGCATCGTGATTCCCGCCACGCAGGCCGTGTACAAGCAGTGCATCGCCGAGGGCCTCATGGACGTCTTTATCGACGCTAACTGCGTCGTGAGCACGCCTACGTGCGGCCCGTGCCTGGGCGGTTACATGGGCATCCTTGCGGCAGGGGAGCGCGCCATCGCCACCACGAACCGCAACTTCGTTGGCCGCATGGGCGACCCGACTTCCGAGGTCTACCTGGCTAGCCCTGCCGTCGCTGCCGCAAGCGCCGTGGCCGGCCACATCGCCCAGCCTTCCGACCTCGACTAAGGGGGAGAACACATGCAGTTTCAAGGTACCGCCCACCGCTACGGGCGCGACATCGACACCGACGTCATCATTCCCGCGCGCTACCTCAACACCTCCGACCCCGCTGAGCTTGCCAAGCATTGCCTCGAGGACCTCGATGTGGACTTCGTCAATAAGTTGAAGCCCGGTGACATCCTTGTGGCCGAGGAGAACTTTGGCTGCGGTTCCAGCCGCGAGCACGCTCCCGTGTGCATCAAGGCTGCGGGTGTGGCATGCGTCATCGCCAAGAGCTTTGCGCGCATCTTCTACCGCAACTCGATCAACATCGGCCTGCCCATCATGGAGTGCCCCGCTGCCGTCGACGCCATCAAGGCGGGCGACGAGGTGGCCGTCGACGCCGACAGGGGCGTCATCACCGACCTCACCACCGGCGAGTCCTTCCAGGTGGAGCCGTTCCCGCCCTTCATCGCGCAGATTGTGGCCGAGGGTGGTCTGGTGAATCGCACCAGGCGCATCCTGGCCGAGAAGAAAGCGTAACGCATTCTATCTACCAGCGGTTTCTTGCCTTTTCGCTACAGCCGGCGGGCTTTTGGGCCCGTCGGCCCTTCGTCTCAAGGAGTATTCAAAGCATGGCTGACACCACGTACAAGATCTGCCTGCTGCCCGGCGACGGCATCGGCCCCGAGATCATCGCCGAGGCTGTGAAGGTGCTCGACGCCATCGGGCAGGAGTATGGCTGCACATTCGACTGCGAGGAGCATCTCATCGGCGGCTGCGCCATCGACGCCACCCGCGCCGCCGGCGTGAAGCCCACCGCGCTGCCCGACGAGACGCTCGAGGCCGCCAAGGCTTCCGACGCGGTTCTGCTTGCGGCCGTGGGCGGCCCCAAGTGGGATGGCGCTGCCCCCGGTGAGGCCCGCCCCGAACAGGGCCTGCTTGCCATCCGCAAGAACCTGGGCCTCTACCTCAACCTGCGTCCCGTGCGCATCTACGATGCCCTGCGCGACGCGAGTCCGCTTCGTCCCGAGAAGCTCGAAGGGGTGGATATCCTCATCGTGCGCGAGCTCACGGGCGGCATCTACTTCGGCGCCCACGAGCGCACCGAGAACGTCGAGGGCGCGGGCATGAACGGCGCGAAGGGCACCTTCTGCCGCGACCTCATGGACTACAACGAGTACGAGATCGAGCGCGTCGTGCGCTGGGCCTTCGACGCCGCCAGCCGCAGGCCGCGCCATCGCGTCACCTCCGTCGACAAGGCCAACGTCCTTGAGACCAGCCGCCTGTGGCGCGAGACGGCTCATCGTATCGCCGCTGAGTATCCCCAGGTAGAGGCCTCTGACATGCTTGTGGACAACTGCGCCATGCAGCTTGTGTACAACCCCGGCCAGTTCGACGTCCTCGTGACCGAGAACACCTTCGGCGACATCCTCTCCGACGAGGCCTCCATGCTCACGGGCTCGCTCGGCATGCTCGCCAGCGCAAGCCTGGGCGACGGCACCGCGCTCTACGAGCCCAGCCACGGCTCGGCGCCCGACATTGCGGGCAAGGGCATCGCCAACCCCATCGCCCAGATTCTCTCCGTGGAGCTCATGCTTCGCTACAGCTTCAAGATGGACGAGGCCGCCGACCGCCTGGCCAAGGCCGTGAAGGACGTGCTCAACGACGGTTGGCGCACCGGCGACATCGCCGACGCCACCACCGCGGCCGACCACAAGCTCGGCACGTGCGGCATGGGCGACAAGATCGTGGAGTACTTCAAACGCGGCTAAACGGAGACGTGTTTCCAATCCTGCTAAAGCCACGAAGGCCCCCGTTGCTTGCACGGTGAGCAGCGGGGGCCTTTTGCTATTTCTGGTTGATACGCAGCCATGGAAGTGGGCGGGCTTGCTTGCGATTTGCTGTGAGGAGCCCATAAACGCAAGAACCCCGGGGTATCACGATGTTTCGCGTGAGTGACCTTCCGGGGCTTTCGCGTACAATAGTACGCTAAGCGCGGGATGGTAGCAAGGGGGTAGATGTGGATAAGCTTTGTGACTGGTTCTCTTCGGCAAGAATGTCGAGGTATGCGGCTGCGGTAAACCCGGGAGCGCTGTATGTGTGGGACGACCGTTTGTCAAAGGCGTACCTTGAGGACGTAGCCCATGTCGAAATCTTGCTGCGTAACTTCATTGCGTCGCGTCTTGCCGTGGACTACGGGCGACGATATGCCACGGAGCATGGTAACTGGTTCGACAATTTGGGGACATATAACCTCGACGGCAAATTTGCCTCATCGGTTGCGAGGGCAAAGCTTCGCATCTCGTATACAGGCAAGGAAGTCACATACGATCGAGTGATAGCAGCCCTATCGTTCGATGTCTGGCGTTACCTTCTCGTCAAACGACTTGAGCCTACTGTCTGGAAGGCCGTTCGCGACAAGCGCAATGGCGGTATGCCACACTATCCGGGTGCAAGTAGATCTGATTTCGAACAACATGTCTCCGTTATTTACACCTTGCGCAATCGTTGTTCGCACCAAGAACATCTCGTGCAAACCGACCTTGATGAGGAGAGCCGGCGTCTCGACTTCTTCTCCGAGAACATCTACTGGGTCGCCGAGAAGATTGACCCCGCCGCCGCCGAGTGGATTTGGTTGAACTCTCGTGTTGCCGAGGTTAGGGCGAGCCGTCCGTTGGGGTAGAGGGGTGCACTCGACGACTGTGCCGTCGGTGGAGACTGTTAGTAGGGCTCAGGCCCTCCCGCGACGCCGCGAGCCGTCGCGGTTCCCGCCCTTCCCGATGAACGAGGGGCGCCCGCAGCGCGGGCACGACTCGGGCGCGCCCGCCCCTTTGGGCCCCAGCTCGCGGGTCACTGCGGCCCGCGCGGCTTCTCGATGGCGTGCTTCTCTTCCAAGGCCAGCGATCCCAGCTGGTCCAACACGCCCTTGAGCATTCCAAGCCTCGTTCCGCCGCCTGTTGAGTGACAGGGACGCCCTACCCAGAGGGGCGGACAACTTATGTCAACGGTGGTCTAACAGAGGGTTTCGCATTGATGCAGGGGACTGGCGATTGAACGGGGCCTCCAAAAAACGCATGTTTGCGTTTTAATTCGACTGGGCGGCGTAGTCGGTCACATGCGCCTAACATTTTACCTGGTAGTTCGCTTGGTGTTTTAGTGGGCTACTCGGCTCGCTGAATTAAAGCGCAAACATGCGCGTTTTTTGTCGACACCGCCCGCCGGCATGGGCGACAAGATCGTCGAGTACTTCAAGCGCGGTTAAGTCACGCACCGGGGGTACACCGGTATCGAAGCGCTTCGCCCACCCATGTCGTCGGCTAAGCCGTGCGCCAGGGGAGCGCCCGCCCATAAAACCATCAAGGCCTGGTGTCGCTTACTTACGAGCGTCACCGGGCCTTTTGCATATCAATGATGGGCGGGTCAAAGCCCGCGCGGCTGGAGACGGTCTAGATGTTCTTGCTCCCCATGACGAGCGCCGCAAAGTAGTCCGGCCCTTCCTGCCACATGCCGGTCTCAAAGTCATAGAGCGCTGCATATGCCGGGGATTCCACGACGAGAGCTCGAATCTCACTTTGGGGTTTTCCGAGCCGCTCTGCAAGGTCCTGAATCGCATCCGTTGCAATCATGTCGGCGCATTGCCGCATAATTTCAGGCGTCATAGCGAACAACCTCCGTGAGCTTCAGGCATGCAATGGCCTTCTCGGTTAAGAAGCAGTATTGCAACTTCAACCTGTTCGGAAGAAGCATGTTGATTGCCGTTGTGGCGGACGCTTCCTGGTCGATGGGTCCGTAGAGGCCGTTTAGGTACGTCGTGATAACGGGGTTTGTCGTATCATTGGCGATTTTGCCGATGATGACGTCGGAGTCGAGCAGGCGTTTATCGATGAGGGGGACGAGGTCTTTTGCGAGGCTTGCCCGCCTGTTGAGCGAGACGAACCAGAGCCATTCTTTCGTTGCGTCGTCAAACTCGAACAGGCTGAGAGGGGTTGATGGCGCATGAAAGGCAAAAGCCGAGACAAAACCGTGCGTTTGGTTCTGGGGTGCCGCACCAATGCCTTTTGCTTTGCGCAGTGACGTCTGGATGAAACGTTTGGCCTGCTCTTTGTCCGCAGTGAGGTAGAACCCCTTGCCGAAGTCTTTTCCCGTGGCGCATCTACTCAGGTCAATCTTGTCTATTGCCGTGTAGCTGCCGTGATACAGCAAGGTTCCGTCTCGGAGTGTCATGCGGCGGCTCCTTGGTTAAAAAGCTTTACCTCGATGTCTGCCAGTGCCGCCTCGTCGCTTTCGAGGTGCAGGTAGTCGTAGCAGTTGGCGATGAAATCCCAGATGCCCTGCTCTTTAAAGAGCTCGTTACAGGCATGGGGAGAAAGTCCTGTTTGTTCCCTATACATGCGGAACAGTCGCATTTGCATGAAAAGGACCTCATCGACCATACGGGCCTCCTTTGCTCACCAGGCATAACTGGGCCTATTGTACGGGCGCAGGACTCAGAAATCGAGCGGCGTTAAAGATGCGCAGTAACATGCCATGGGACTCCTGCCAGGACAGCATGGATTTCAAACAAAGTGTAGCGCGACCAAATGCCAGTCCCATTGCGGATGCGCTCGTCGGTGCAACCCTTCCCGTGGTTTCTTTTCGCCCGGTGGTTCCTGTGGGGCAGGCGTGAGATAATCCAGTGTTTGACCAACGCACGCACGCCGAAGGAGGCCTTTATGCCGTCGTATGCCACTCAGCTTGAAGCCGCCCGTCAGGGCATTGTGACCCCGCAGATGGCCCATGTCGCCCAAGAGGAGCACATGGACCCCGAGCACCTGCGCGAGCTCGTGGCCAAGGGCGAGGTTGCCATTCCGGCCAACGTGCACCACACGTGCCTTACCCCCTTCGGTATCGGCTTTGCCCTGCGCACCAAGATCAACGTGAACCTGGGCACCAGCCGCGACTGGAGCGACCTGGACATGGAGATGGAGAAGGTCACGGACGCCGTGCGCTTGGGCGCCGAGTCTATCATGGACCTGTCCACCTACGGTGACACGCGCGCCTTCCGCCGCAAGCTCACCTCCGAGTGCCCCGCCATCATCGGCACGGTGCCCATCTACGACGCCGTCGTTTACTACGGCAAGGCCCTGCGCGACATCACGGCCCAGGAGTGGCTCGACGTCGTGCGCATGCATGCCGAGGACGGCGTTGATTTCGTTACGCTTCACTGTGGCCTCACCCGCGCCATCGTGCAGCGCCTCAAGGTGAACCACCGCGAGATGAACATCGTGTCGCGCGGCGGTGCCCTCATGTTTGCCTGGATGGAGATGACGGGCCAGGAGAACCCCTTCTACGAGCACTTCGACGAGGTGCTCGAGATTTGCCGCGCCCACGACGTCACCATCTCGCTGGGCGACTCCTGCCGCCCGGGCTGCTTGGCCGACGCCGGCGACGCCGTGCAGATCGACGAGCTCGTGAACCTGGGCGAGCTGGCCCTGCGCGCTTGGGACAAGGGCGTGCAGGTCATCATCGAGGGTCCGGGCCACGTGGCGCTCGACCAGGTGGAGGCCCAGATGAAGATGCAGCAGACCATCTGCCACAAGGCTCCCTACTACGTGCTCGGCCCGCTCGTGACCGACGTCGCCCCCGGCTACGACCATATCACGGCCGCCATCGGCGGCACGCTTGCCGCCAGCAAGGGCGCAAGCTTCCTGTGCTACGTGACGCCCGCCGAGCACCTGCGCCTGCCCGATGCCAACGACGTGCGCGAGGGCATCGTCGCTTTCAAGATCGCCGCGCATGCCGCCGACATCGCCAAGGGCCTGCCGGGCGCGCGCGACTGGGACGACAAGATGGCCCACGCCCGCAAGGCCCTTGACTGGGAGGCCATGTTCGACCTGGCCATCGACCCGGAGAAGGCCCGCCGCTACCGCGCCGAGGCCGCGCCCGAGGCCGAGGACACCTGCTCGATGTGCGGCAACTTCTGCGCCGTCAAGAACATGAACAACATCCTCGACGGCAAGCTCGTCGACGTCATCGGCGAATAGCGAGACGCAGCGGGGCGACGTGGGTATCACTGGTGCCTGCGCCGCCCCGCGCTTCTCACCTGCTCCCAAAGCTCGGTTTATTCGAGATTATGTAACGAAACCGAAAGGCCGCACCCATGCCTCAGAACCTCGATGCCATCAAAAGCGAAGCCGACCTCAAGTCCTACCTGCAGCCCGTCGTCATCGGCGGTGACCTGCTTGCCTACACTTGGGTGCGCTGCTTCCATGAGACCTACGGCATCGAGCCCATCGTGCTCACGGGCCTCGAGATCAAGCAGATTTCGACGAGCCGCCTGTGCTCCAATGTGATCGTGCCCGACATCGACCAGGGCGACAACCTCATGCAGGCTCTGCGCGAGCAGGGCGCCAAGATTGCCGCCCAGGGCAAGGTGGGCCTTGTGCTCTCCTGCGCCTCCGACTGGTATGTGCGCACCCTCTCGCAGAACAAGGCCGAGCTCGAGCAATGGTATGTGGTGCCCTACATCGATTTTCCCTTGCTCGACGAGATCACGCAGAAGGAGCGCTTCTACGCCATCTGCGAGGAGATTGGCGTGCCGTACCCCAAGACGTGGGTCTACGACTGCTCCGATACCAAGGCGAAGATCCCGGTGAAGCAGTTCCGTTATCCGCTCATCGCCAAGCCCTCGAACTCGGCGCGCTACCACTACGCCAACATTCCCAACCAGAAGAAGATCTACACTATCGAGCGCCCCGAGGAGCTTACGAAGCTCTTCAGCGACCTGCAGGCGAGTCCCTATGACAAGGAACTCATCGTGCAGGACCTCATCCCCGGCGCTGACGATGGCCTGCGCACCATCACGTGCTTCTCCGACGCCAACGGCGACGTTCGCGTGTGGTCGACGGGCCGCGTGCTGCTTGAGGACCATGTGCCCACCGCCATCGGCAACCCAGTGTGCATCATGCTCGACCGCAACGACGAGATTGCCGCCCAGGCTGCTAAGTTCCTCAAGCACGTGGGCTATCGCGGCTTCTCCAACTTCGATGTGAAGTACGACCCGCGCGACAACTCCTACCGCTTCTTCGAGATCAACACGCGCCCGGGCCGCAACACTATATACATGCAGATCGGCGGCGCCAACATCGTCAAGCTCATCGTCGACGAGTTCGTGCTCGCCTGTCCCACCGAGACGCGCGTTGCTTGTGACGAGGGCCTTTTCACCGTGGTGCCCAAGAAGGTCGTGAAGAAGACGGTGAAGGACGAGCAGGCCCGCGACAAGGCCCTGGCCCTCTACGCGCAGGGCCGCGCCATGAACCCCTCGTTCTACAAGGCCGACACCCTTGCGCACAACATGTGGGCCCGCATCCAGTACCTCAACCAGATCCGCAAGTTCAAGCGCTGGGTGTGGGACGTGGAGAAGGCGCGCGGTTAAGCGAACATGCAGGTAGAAGACTCGGGCCTCAGTATCGCCGAGCAGGTGGCGCTCGTTCCCACCAGCCCCGGCTGTTATATCTGGAAAGGCGAGGACGGCAAGGTCCTCTACGTGGGCAAGGCCAAGAACCTGCGCTCGCGCATGCGCCAGTACACCTCGCTGCAAGACAGCCGTTTCAAGATTCCGCTGCTCATGGAGCAAGCCCGCAGCTTCGAGTACGTGGTCGTCAACAGCGAGCACGAGGCGCTCGTGCTGGAGATGAACCTCATCCGCCAGTACGACCCACCCTTCAACGTGGACTTCCGCGACGACAAGAGCTACCCCTACATCGCGCTCACCGAGGGCGACATCTATCCGGCCATCAAGTTCACGCGCGAGAAGCATCGCAGCGACACGCGTTACTTCGGCCCTTACACGAATTCCCGCGCGGCGCGCGAGACCATCGACATGTGCCGCAAGGTTGTGCCCATCTGCCAGGCCACATGCCCGGAATGGCGCCGCGTCAAGCGCCTGCTCGACGCTCATCCCGAGCAGGTGGCAACCGCGCCTTTGCTCATTGCCCAGAAGGGCAGGCCCTGCTTCGACTCAAGCGTGGGGTTGGGCCCGGGCGTGTGCGCGGGCTCCTGCACCGAGGCCGACTACAAGAAGAACGTCGCCGCCGTGGAGCGGTTCCTGTCCGGCCACCACGCCGAGTTCGAGGAGCAGCTGACCGATCAGATGCGCGAGGCGGCCGCCGAGCTCGACTTTGAGAAGGCCGCTCGCTGCCGCGACAGGCTCGCCGCCCTCAAGCACGTGGGGGAGCGCCAGCAGGTCGTGTTCTCCTCGGCCATTGACATGGACGTCATCGGCTTCTATCGCGAGGAGACCATCGCTGGCGTGCAGGTGTTCGCCGTCCGTGAGGGTCGCACGCGCCGTAGCTGCGAGTTTGTGCTCGACAAGGGGCTCGACGTGGGGGAGGAGGAGCTTGTCGCAGGCTTCCTCAAGCGCTACTACTCCTCCGGTGCCGACGTGCCCGACGAGGTGTGCATCCCCTGCGAGCTGCCCGACGACACCGAGCTGCTGGAGTCCTGGCTGGCGGAGGGGCGCCCCCGCAAGGTGTCCATCCATGTGCCCAAGCGCGGCGAGAAAAAGAAACTGCTCGATTTGGCGCAGACCAACGCCCGCCATACCCTCATGCGCTTTATGGTGCGCACGAGCTATGCCGACCAGCGCACCAACGACGCGTTGCTGCAGCTCGAAAGCGCGCTTGCGCTTCCCGCGCCGCCCCTGCGCATCGAGTGTTTCGACATCTCCACCATCCATGGCCGGTTCAACGTGGCCTCGATGGTCGTCTTTACCAACGGCAAGGCCGACAAGGACCAATACCGCCGCTTCAAGATTCGTCAGGATTTTGGCGAGGCGAACGACTTCGAGAGCATGCGCGAGGTTCTGGGCCGCCGGTACTCGCCTGAACGCATGGCTGACGAGCGCTTCGGCTCGCGCCCCGACCTGCTCATCGTCGACGGCGGCAAGCCCCAGCTCACAGCCGCCGTGGAGCAGCTGGCCGAGCTTGGGCTCGACATTCCCGTGGCCGGTCTTGCCAAGTCCGACGAGGAACTCTTCGTGCCTTGGGCGCAGGACGGCCCCGTGGTGCTGCCGAGTGGCTCGGCCTCGCTCTACCTCGTGAAGCAGGTGCGCGACGAGTCGCACCGCTTCGCCATCACGTTCCACCGCGAGCTGCGCGACAAGGCCATGACCGTGGGCATCCTCGACGAGGTGGAAGGCGTGGGGCAAAAGCGCAAGAAGGCGATCATGAAGGAGTTCGGCTCCATGAAGCGTCTGCGCGCGGCGAGCGTCGACGACATTGCGGCTACCCCCGGCGTGCCGCGCGAGGTGGCCGAGCGCATCTGGCAGACCCTGCGTGCCTGGGAGCGCGAGCGCGACCAAGTGGAAGAGATGGCCCAGGCGCAGGATTAGGCCTGGGGTTCTTCCTCGCCCTCGGGAGCGCCCTGATCCTCGTCTGCCCCTTCGTCGCCCTCATCGGTGGCAGGGGCTACGTTGAGCACGACGGTACAGGTCGCATCAGCCGTGACGGCGCCCTCGATGGCCAGTCCCGGCACACCCAGCGCATTGAGCGTGACAAGGGCGGGGTTGCCCGAGACATCGATGTGCTCCAAGCGCGCGTTGGCCGTGACGTTGAACTCGCCGGCAAGGTTGCAGTTGGCAAAGTTGGCGTTCGTAAGGCGCGCGAGGCTCGACACGTCGAGCGTGGCCAGCGGGTTGTTCGACAGGTCGAGCGTCATGAGGCGCCCCGTCGAAGACAGGTCGATCGACTCAAGCGCGCAGCCGCTTGCGCGCAGGGACGTGAGCGAGGACGGAAGCATGCCCGCCTCGATTGAGGCCAGCTGCGCTCCCGACACGGTGAGATCCTGCAGGTTGGTGAACCACTCGAGGCCTTCGAGGTCTGTCGTGCTTGCGTCGACCACGAGGTTGTAGACCGCCTGGCGCTCGCGCTGCGAGAGGGCACCGTCTCCGTCGGTGTCAAACGGCTCGAGTGCGATGCGCAGGCCCTCGTCGGGGAAGAACGTGCTTGCCAGGGGCAGGGTCACCTCCTGGCCTTCGTCCATATTGAGCCTCTCCATTGCCGGGCATCCCGACAAGTCGAGGCGGGCCAGCGCGTTGCCTTCCACATCGAGCACGTGCAGTGCGGCGCAGCCTTCGAGCTGGAGCGTCTGCAGGCCGTTGTTGTGGGCGTCGAGCTCCTCGAGGTTCGCAAGACCGTCGAGGTCGAGGTCGGAGATGAGGTTGTCGGAGACGTCGAGCGTGACGAGTTTGCGGCATTTCGTGAGGTCGATGGTCGCCAGGTCGTTGCCCGACACATCGAGGTTTTCCAGGTGCGTGAGGGTGTCGATGCCCGCAAGGTCGACGATGCCCAGGTTCGAGAGGTCCAGGCTCGTGACGTGCGAGGCTTCCTCCGCGGAGATGCGACCGTTCCCGTCTTCGTCGCAGGCGACGAGGGCTGCGCGCAGGGTTGCGTCGGGAAACGTCGTCGCGTCGAGCGCGACGCCTGTGGGCACCACGTATGCAAAATGGTAGGCAAGCGTGCCGGCCCCTGCGACGACGGCCACACCGAGTGCCGCCAGGGCCACGGCGATGCGGCGCGACATCGGCTTCTTTGCGGCGGGGGCGCTCGCCACGACGTCGGGCATGCCCCAAGCGGCGCGCACGTAACGCGCGGCCCCGCCGAACGAGGTCGTGTATGCGGGGTCGTCGGCGTCAACCAGGAGCGTTCCCAGCTTGTTTGATTCTCTGGACTTTGAAGCCATGCCCTGGCGTCTCCTTCTAAGCGGTATACTGAAGACCGCAGTCGGGCCGCAGTCTGAATGGCAAAGCTCGGCCAGTTTACTACGATACCTGCGGTTCTGCCCAGCAGGCCGCTTTCATTTGTAGGCGTTGCGTAGACGGAAGGTAGCTGCATGTCCGCTCCAGAGGTTGTCGTAATCACGGGAATGTCGGGTGCCGGCCGCACCGAGGCGCTGCATGCCTTGGAGGACGCCGGCTTCTATTGCATCGACAACCTGCCGCCCACCATGCTTACGGCGCTGGTGGAACAGTCGGGTCTGCGCCTTGACGCGAACCGCCGCCTCGCCGTCGTGTGCGACCTGCGCTCGCGCGACCTCTTTGACAAACTGTGCGGCGAGCTCGACCGCCTGCGCGAACGGGGCGTCTCATGCAGCGTGGTCTACCTCGATGCCGACGACGACACGCTTCGCCGCCGTTATAACTCCCTGCGCCGCCGCCATCCTTTGGCCGACGGGGGCATCTCGGTGAGCGAGGCCATCGAGCATGAGCGCGAGCGTCTCTCGTTTGTGCGTGAGCGGGCGAACATGGTGATCGACACCTCGAACTTGCGCGCCCGTGACCTGCGCACGCTGCTTGTCGAGGAGTTCTCGCGCATACCCGCCGAGCAGGCGCTCAATGTCTCGGTGTTCTCGTTCGGCTTCAAATACGGCGTGCCGCTCGATGCGGACATCGTCATCGACGTGCGCTTTTTGCCCAACCCCTATTACGACCCGACGATGGCTGAGCTCACAGGTCACGACGAGCTCGTGCGCGACTTCGTGCTTGGTCGCGAGGAGACGCGCGCTTTCACGGCGGCGTGGTTCAACCTGCTCGATGTGACGATGCCCGGGTACGTGGCCGAGGGCAAGAAGCACCTCGCCATAGCCGTCGGCTGCACCGGTGGCCAGCACCGAAGCGTCGTGATCGCCGAGGCCACTGCAGCCCATCTTATCGAGCGCGGCTACAACGTGTCGGTGGGTCACCGCGACCTGCCCCGACACGTCAAGGCATAGGTGGTTTCATGAGCGCCTATCCACTGCCTGGCCAGGTTCGCGCCGTCTCCATCGGCGGCGGCACGGGACAGCCCAATGCGATTCGCGCCCTGCGTGCAGCCGGCTGTTTCGTCACGGCCATCGTTGCCATGGCCGACGACGGCGGCTCCACGGGCATCATCCGCCAGGAGATGGGCATGGTGCCCCCCGGCGACATCCGCAAGTGCCTCGTGGCCATGGCGGCCGACCCCGCGGGTCCTCTGGCCCGCGCTTTCGAGCACCGCTTCTCCTTTGCCGACAACCACTCGCTGGGCAATCTCCTGCTTGCCTCGCTTGCGGCCGAGACCGGTTCGTTCGGCGAGGCGATCGAGCTGTGCGGCGAGATGCTGGGCTGCCATGGCAAGGTGTGCCCCTCCACGATGGAGAACGTCGTTTTGTGCGGTCGCACGCGCGACGGCATGGAGTTTCGCGGCGAGGCGACGCTCGGGTCGGGCCCCTGCGCCCTGTCGGAAGTGTGGCTTTCCCCGCGTGCCCCGCAGGCAACCGAGGCGGCGGTCGAGGCGATCCTCGAGGCCGACGTCGTGGTGTTGGGCCCCGGCTCGCTTTTCACCTCGGTCATCCCCAACATCCTCGTGCCTGGCATCAGGGACGCCCTGCATGCCACGAGCGCGCGCAAGGTCTACGTGTGCTCCATGGCCGACATGCAGGGTGAGACCTGGGGTTTGTCTGCCGAGGAATATGTTGCGGCGCTGCTCGACCACGGTATGGAAGGTTGCCTCGACGCCGTGCTGCTGCACAAGCCGCTTGAAGCCGACGCAAGCCTGGCCACGCGTCGCTTCCGGGCCATCACGCAGACGGGGCCGAGCGACATGGGCACAAGCGACGAGTTCTTCCGTCCCGTGCCGCTCAGCGAAGAGTCGCTGCGCCGCCTGCAGGCCCGCGTGCCGCTCGTGATCGTGCGCGACTTCTCAGACCCGGAACATCCCACCTGGCACGACCTGTCCAAGCTGAAATGCGCGCTGCGGGGGGTGATTGAGACGTGTCCTTCACGGCAGAGGTAAAGGACGAGCTTTCCCGCGTGGAGAGCGGCGCGGTCGCCGAGCGGGCCGAGCTGGCGGCCATCGTGCGCATCTGCGGCACGCTGTCGCTGTCGGGCGCCCGGCGCTTCAGGCTCGCGCTCACCACCGAGACCGGCTCGGTCGCCCGCGTGGCATACACGCTCCTCAACGGCTCGAAGCCGCTGACGTGCCAGCTCACCGTGCGCCGCAGCGTCCTGCACAAGACGCGCAACTACCTCATCAGCGTCCCCGACCAGGAGGGCCTGGAGGAGGCGCTCATCGAGATGGGCGTGCTCACCTCCCAGCTCGGCCTTGCCCGGGAGATTCCTGCGGCCCTCGTGCCCGATGAGGAGGCGGCGTTTGCCTATCTGCGCGGCGCCTTCCTTGCCGGCGGGTTCGTCTCCGAGCCGCATACGGCCGACGCCCATATGGAGATTGTGGCGCAGACGCGCAGCATCGCCGACGGCATCGCATCCATGTGCGAACGTGTGGGCATCCCCGCCCGCGTGGGTCGCCGGCGCGGCGCCTTCGTCATCTACCACAAGAGCGCCGAGGGCATCCAAGAGATGCTCGCGGCCTTGGGCGCTCCGCGCTGCGCGCTCAAAATGGCGCGGGTCCGCGCGGTACGCTCTGCTCGAAACGATGCAAACCGCCTGGTAAATGCCGAACTCGCGAATCAGAAGAAGGCGGCCGCCGCCGCAGGCAGCCAAACGCTTCTCGTTGAGCAGGTCATCGCCGAGGTAGGGTACGAAAAGCTCCCTCGCGCGCTCAAGGACTTCTGCGACCTGCGCCTGGCCCATGCCGACCTGTCGCTGCGCGAGCTGGGCAACATAGCCGACCCACCCCTGTCAAAATCTGCCGTCGCCCACCGCGTGCGCCGCTTAGAGCAGCTACTCGCCGAGCAGCGGGCAAACGGCAGTGAATGATACGTTACAATCGTGTTAACCATCTATCCGATGTTCGGGCGTGGAGCCCACGTTAAGGAGGATTATCGCATGACGGTCAGAATCGGTATCAACGGCTTCGGTCGCATCGGGCGCGTGGCGTTCCGCGCTGCTCTCGACGATCCCGATATCGAGGTCGTGGCCATCAACGACCTGGGCAAAACTGAGGCCATGGCGCAGCTTTGCCGCCGCGACTCCGTCCACGGCAAGCTCGCACACGACCTGGTCGTCGATGGCATGGACTTCATCGTCGACGGCACGACCCGCGTCAAGGGCCTCTCCGCCCGCGAGCCCAAGGCCATCCCCGCCCTTCCCTGGGGCGAGCTGGGCGTCGACGTCGTGCTCGACTGCACGGGCAAGTTCCGCTCCGCCCCCGACCTTCGCCGTCACATCGAGTGCGGCGCCAAGAAGGTCGTCCTGTCCGCTCCCGCCAAGGGCGAGATCGACGGCACGTTCGTCGTCGGCGTCAACGACGACCAGTACGATCCCGACACGATGCACGTGGTGAGCAACGCCTCCTGCACCACGAACTGCCTGGCACCCGTCGCCAAGGTCCTCGTGGACTCCTTCGGCGTCAAGCGCGGCTTCATGACCACGGTGCACTCCTACACCACCGACCAGCGCCTGCTCGACAACTCGCACTCCGACCTGCGCCGCGCCCGTGGCGCCGCCACGTCCATCATCCCCACCACCACCGGCGCCGCCAAGGCTCTCGGCCTGGTCATCCCCGAGCTCAAGGGCAAGCTCGACGGCTTCTCCGCCCGCGTTCCCACTCCCGACGGCTCCATGGTCGACCTCGTGGCCGAGCTCGAGCGTCCCGTGAGCATCGAGGAGATCAACGCCGCCATGAAGGCCGCCGCCGAGGGCCCGCTCAAGGGCATCCTGGCGTATTCCGAGGACCCGCTCGTGTCCATCGACGTCGTGGGCGAGAAGTGCTCGAGCCTGTTTGACGCCGGCTGCACGATGGTGCTCGGCGGTGAGGGCACGCTCGTGAAGGTCGTCTCCTGGTACGACAACGAGATGGGCTATTCCTGCCGCCTGCTCGACCTGGCAAAGATTGTCGCCACGCGTTAAACGACCTGGTGCAAGGGCTGTTTAAAACCGTTACGGAATCAGAGCCCACGCCTGTGTTGTGATTGTATGACCTGTTTGCGCCGCCCAAAGGCCCGTCATGGCTTTTGGGCGGCGTTTGGTTTGAACGGTATCCGGTCGCCTGGGGGCCGGAGGCGCCATACGGTACAATTCGAGTGCCTACAGCCGCGCCCCTTCCTGGGCGCACGACTTGAATCGAGGAAGCATGTCTTATAAGCGCAGCGTCTCCGACGCCGACGTCTCTGGCAAGCGTGTCATTGTCCGTGTCGACTTCAACGTGCCGGTCAAGGACGGCGTCGTGGGCGACGACACGCGCATTCGCGCGGCTCTTCCCACCATCAACCTGCTTCGCGAGCGCGGCGCGCGCGTCGTGTGCATGAGCCACCTGGGCAGGCCTGCCGGCACGGGCTTCGAGGCCGCCTACTCCATGGAGCCGGTCGCCGCCCGCTTCTCCGAGCTGCTCGGCGCACCTGTTGCCTACGTGCGCGACGTGTGCGGCGAGGAAGCCCTCGCGGCGTCTTTGGCCCTTGCCGACGGCGAGGTGCTGCTCGTCGAGAACCTTCGTTTTGAGAAGGGCGAGAAGAAGAACGACCCCGCCTTTGCGGCGGCGCTGGCCAAGCTCGGCGACGTCTATGTCGACGACGCTTTTGGCGTCGCGCACCGCGCCCATGCCTCGGTGGCCGGCGTGCCTGCGA
>Ga0129308_1001307_pt1 | contig 26967 bp, 18 predicted proteins | sample L827metagenome_FD_94440 | JGI IMG/M metagenome (GOLD analysis project Ga0129308, IMG submission 94440) | Ring-tailed lemur group fecal microbial communities from Wisconsin, USA - L827 metagenome | ecosystem: Host-associated > Mammals > Digestive system > Large intestine > Fecal | place: USA...
ATATGTATGCGTCAGATAATTCTGGCATGGCAGCGGGACCGCCGTGTTCGTCTCACCGTCGTACAGCCCGTCGATTTCCGCGCGCCGCAGCCCGAGCACATCCGTCAGACCGTGCGGGGCAGGCCCGAGAAAGCACAGGTCGTTCTCATCGACGATCCCCGACCAGTACGTCATGACCGCCGTACCGCCCTGCTCCACAAAGCGGCGCAGCTTCTCCTCAAAGCCCGCGCGGAACATGTACAACATCGGTACCGCGACGAAGCGGTAGCCGTCAAGGTCCTGCTCCATATCGATCACGTCAACGTCAAGCCCCAGCGCACGCAGCGCCTTGTAGGATTTTTCAACTGTTTCCTTATAAAAGAGTCCTCTGTTGCGCGGCCCCTGCGCATCCTCCATCGCCCAGCGGTTCTCCCAGTCATAGATCACCGCCGCCTGCGCCGACACCTGCGTGCCGGCAAGCTCCTGCAGCCGGTCCAGTGCGGCGCCTGTCGCCGTCGCCTCGCGGAACACGCGCGTATCGCTGCCGCCGTACTGATCAACGACCGCTCCGTGGAACTTCTCCGACGAACCGCGGCTCGCGCGGAACTGGAAATAGAGCACGCTGTCGCTGCCGTGCGCAACCGCCTCCAGCGAGGCCGCCCGCAGCATCCCCGGCTTCTTCAGCTTGCTTACCGGCTGCCAGTTCGTCGAGGACGGACAGGATTCCATCAGGATAAACGGCTGCTTCTTCAGGCTGCGCATGATATCATGCTGCATCGCGCAGTCAAGCGCCGTATCGGCCTCCGGCCCCTTGTGCCACGTCGGGTAGGTATCCCACGAGATCACGTCGAGATACGGGGCCATCTTGTGATAATTGAGGCCGTCATAATTGTACATCATATTCGTCGTGGCCGGCTTGTCCGAGCCTGCCTCGCGCAGACATTCGATCTCAAACCGCATGAAATCGGCCGTCCGGTCCGTCACAAAACGCTTCCAGTCCAGCGTCAGCCCGTGTACCGACATCTCCCCGCAGACGGAAGGAGCCTCGATCTGGTCAAAGCTCTGGTACTGGTGGCTCCAGAAGGCAGTGTTCCAGCGGCGGTTCACCTCGTCAATCGTCCCGTACCGATCCTTCAGCCAGACACGGAACTCCTGCTGGCACAGAGGACAGTAGCACGCGCCTCCGTACTCGTTGGAAATATGCCACATCCGCACGCCCGGATGCTTCCCGAGGCGGCGCGCCAGCTCCTGATTGATGATCTTCACCTTCTCACGGTAGACCGGGGACGTGTAGCAGTGATTGTGCCGTCCGCCGAAAAAGGCTCTGTGCCCCGTCTCGTCGACACGCAGCACCTCCGGGTATTTATCCGCGAGCCATTTCGGCCGCGCGCCCGACGGCGTCGCCAGAATCACGGACACTCCGTTCCGGTAAAGCTTATCCACAATATTTTCCATCCATTCAAACCGGAAAACACCTTCCTCCGGCTCGAGCGCCGCCCACGCAAAAATCCCTACCGACACCGTATTGATGTGCGACGCGCGCATCAGCTCGATATCCTTCTCAAGAATCTCCGGATGCTCCAGCCACTGATCCGGATTATAATCGCCGCCGTAAAGTAAACGGTCAAATTTTACCATAATCCACCTCCCGTACAAGTCAAAACATCCATGCAGACGCTGCCCGCACAGGTCAGAATCTGCCATGCCATTTCATTTCTCTACACTTCCTGCTGCCCGTACAATCGCGAAACTTCCATACTGTTTCAATGTCCATACAGTTCATGTCATAAAACGCTGCCCGCGCAGACCAGCGAAACTGCCGCAGGATTTCGTCCCGCAGCAGTTCCCACTTATATCCGTTCAGATCCCGCGGAAGCAGAACGTAAATTCCATCCTGCCCTCAGCCTTCAGCAGATATTCCTCGTGCGTCCGCGCGCCCCACGAATTGTCGCCGCCAACACCCATCTGTCCGAGTGAAGCCCGGATCACCGTGTAGTGCACCGGGGGCAGCTCATACGCGTGCGCCGCATTCTCCAGCTCATGCGCCGTATACGGGAGCGCGCAAAACTCCATCCGGTCTCCTGTGAACACAAGCCCTCTGCCGCGCTTGTCCGTCACCTTCGCCCAGCGTACACCCGTGTGGTTGCCGCACTCCTGCGGAACGAGGTAGCGCGAAAGATTGCCGGACACCTCGTTGCGGTAAACGCCGAGCTTCGCGCCCGTCTCACGGTCATTGTACGTCTCCTGCGGCCCCATGCCGTACCACTCGAGCTGGTCATAGTCCGCATCGACCTTCATTGAAACGCCGAACACCGGCATATCGCCGAGCTCCTTCACAGCGTCGTAGATCAGCTTCGTCTGAACCGTTCCGTCGCCGTAAACGGTGTACTCCATCCGGCAGTAAGCCGCCGGAATCGTCGCAAGACGGTATGTGTACGTCACGACCGCACAGTCCTCGCGGACCTCAACCGCCGGACTGCCCTCCGGCGTCGGATACAGCGAAGCAGTCTTCCACTGCGCATACCTGCTCATCATACCATTTCCGGCATCGTTGTCAAGCGGCGCACGCCAGAATTCCGGCATCGGGATATTTTTGAGCATCTCCTTCCCGCCATAGCGGTACGATACGAGTCCGGAGTTCAGATAGGAGAACAATACCTCAAAATGCTCACCGCGCACACCGAAATTGCTCTTGCCGCGGCTCACGACAAATACCTTCGGCGCACCTGCCGCGTCAGCCGGGCGGATATTCAGCTCCGCCATGCAGGTATCAGCCATCCGCGCATAAGAACCGCTCATATAAGCGTCAATCGGACGGATATACGGGCCTGCCACATGCGCGTCGGCAAGCGCAAGATTATGCGCTAGGACAGAGCACAGACCTTCTGACGGGCTGCCGCATCCGCCGTCCTCCGCCTGCTCCACCTCATAAACATACTGTCCGAACGCAACCTCGTAGCCGCGCTGCGCCCACAGCGTATCCTCCTTCAACCGGAACGACACCGTCACCGCGTACTCGCCCGGCTCCTGCGCCTTCCCGAACGGAAGTGCAAACGTCCCCTCCGAAAGCGGCGCAACCGCAGCCTCCATCACGCGGCTGTCAATCTCCCTGCCGTCCCGCGCAAGCGTCGCGACACACTCATATTCGGACGAATCCGTAAACAGGTTCTTATTCTTCACCAGCACCTCCGTCTCCGACGGGAAGATCTGAAGGCTCTGGTAATTATATTTGACGGTCTGCATCTTCGGCGATTCCTCGCGGCCCGGCCCGCCGTAGGCGATACCGTTTCCGCTGAAATTGTAGTCGCACGGATGCTCGCCGAAATCGCCGCCGTACGCCTCGAACTCATGACCGTACCGGTCCTTCTTCGTGATGGACTGGTCGATGTAGTCCCAGATGAAACCGCCCTGATACAACGGTTCCTCGTCGGTCAGATCGGTATACTTGTACATCGCGCCGCACGAATTCCCCATCGCGTGCAGGTACTCGCAGCAGATGAACGGCTTGCTCCTGTCATTTTTCAGGAACTCGCGGATCTCGTCGGCCGGCGTATACATCTGGCTCTCCATATCGCTCGAACCATTGTAACGCCTGTCATTTTTGACACCCTCATAATGAACGAGGCGCGTCGGATCCTGACGGCGGAACTGCTGCGACATCTCATAGATGACGCTGCCGCCGAACGACTCATTGCCGCACGACCAGATCACAATCGCCGGATGGTTCTTGTCGCGCTGGTACATCGAGTTCGCGCGGTCAAGCATCATGGCCTTCCACTCATCGCGGTCGTTCGGGACGATGAAATCCCAGTCCTTTTTCTCCCGCGCATACGGATCCCACGAACCGTGCGACTCCATATTTGTCTCGTCAATCATGTACAGACCGTACTTGTCGCACAGATCATACAGGAAAGAATGATTCGGATAATGGCTCGTGCGGATCGCATTGATATTGTTGCGCTTCATCGTGATGATGTCGCGCTCCGTCTCCTCGTACGTCACGGCACGCCCGCGCAGAGAGCTGAAATCATGGCGGTTCGCGCCCCGGAACACAATGCGCTTTCCATTGATCAGCATCAGCGTATCCTTCATCTCAAATCTGCGGAAGCCGACATTCTGGCGAACCACTTCCACGGTCTCTCCCTGCGCATCCTCGACCGTGATCCACAGCTCATAAAGCTTCGGATGCTCCGCACTCCAGAGCTCCGGATGCGCCACATGCACGCTGCTCATCACACAGCACATCCCCTGTGGACAGCCTGCGTCACAGCCGTCATTCCCCGCAGCCGTATCGCCATCGCCATTCCCCGCAGCCGACGCACAGCCATCATTCCCCGCAGCCGCACTGCAATCGCCATTCCCGGCAGCCGCGTCACAGCACCCGCTAAGCGCCTCTTCCCACGCACAGACCTCCTGCGCGCCGTCCATCAGACGCAGCTTCGCCCTGCCGGTGCCCGATGCCTGGACGCAGACCGACAGCTCCGCATTCTCGTACGCATCGTCCACCAGCGTGCGCACGCAGAGGTCCTCGATATGAACCTTCGGCACAGCGTACAGCAGGACGCTGCGATACAGTCCTGAGAACCGGAAAAAGTCCTGATCCTCGCACCAGCTCGATGCGGTCCACTTAAAGACCTGCGCCGCCAGCTTGTTCTCGCCCGGCACGAGGTACTGCGTCAGCTCAAACGTGGACGGCGTGAAGCTGTCCTCGCTGTAGCCGACATACTGCCCGTTCAGCCAGACCGCCAGTCCGCTTTCCGCACCCTCGAAGCAGACAAACACACGCTTGCCCTGCATCGAGGCCGGGAGCGTAAAATATTTCACGTAGCTTGCCGTCGGATTAAACACGGACGGAATCTCACCCGGCACAAGCTCCTCGCGCCCGTCCCAGGGATACTGCACGTTCGCATACTGCGGCACATCGTAGCCCTCCATCTGGATATGCGCCGGAACGCGGATGTCATCCCAGGACCTGCAGCAGTAATCCGTCTGCTCAAAGCCCTTCACCGCACTGTCGTAATTCTTCGCGTAGGAGAACTTCCAGAGCCCGTCGAGAGAATACACGAAGCTGCTCTCCCCGCGCGCCGCCTCCGCCGCCGAAGCAAAAAATCTATGGTCTGAATGCGCGGGAACACGGTTCTCTTCAAAAAATTCCGGATCCCTCACCTTACCATAATCAAAAAAGCCCATACCATAATCCTCCTGTTAATCTGTTAAAGTATCCAAATGATAATATCACAAACCAGACCGGTTTGCTCTCCTTTTTTTCTTAAAACAATATTTGTGTCATAGGAACGTCATTTCCTATGACACAAAACAGAAAACTATTTACTTGACTGCGCCCGTAATACCTTCTGCGAAGCTCTTCTGCAAAATGAAGAAAATCACAACGGTGGGCAGCGTACAGATCAGTACGCCGAGCATCAGCATACCGTAATCGGTCACGTAGCCTTCAATCAGGTTCGCGACAAGCATCGGCATCGTCAGTGTATCATTGTTCGTCATAATGACCTTCGGCCACAGGTAGTTGTTCCATGCATTCATGAAAGTGATTGTCATCGCCGCCGCATACGTCGAACGCATCGTCGGGAAGAACATCCGGCAGAAAATACCGAACTCACTGAGACCGTCCAGACGCGCCGCCTCGATGATCTCGTGCGGGAACGACCTTGCACTCTGGCGGAACATCATGATCAGGAAAGGTGTCGAGATCGTCGGCAGGATAAAAGCAACCGTCGTATTCAGCAGCTTCGCAGACGAAATCATCTGAAACAGCGGGATCATGGTTGCCGCGAACGGAACCATCATCGCGAGCAGGATGACCGTCATCACGAAGTCTTTTCCTTTATCATGATAAATCTCGAATCCATAGCCTGCAATCGAGCAGACAAACAGCGAAAGCAGCGTCAGCACAATCGAATATTTAAATGAATTGAACAGCGCGGCGCCGAGGTTCTGGCTCGCAATCAGAGCTTTGAAATTTTCAACTATGTAAGTACCCGGAACCAGCTTGCCCCGGATTACATCCACACTCGCATTCGTCGCAGCGCACGCCATCCAGTACATCGGGAACACCGAAATCAGGGACACAATGGTCAGAAACACATACTGAAAAATCTTTTTGCCTTTACTCACGCTTATCACCTACTTTCATCTGTACCAGGGCCAGAATTGCCACCAGAATCAAAATCAGGTATGACATTGCCGCAGCATAGCCGAAGTTCGGCGTGTATTTAAACGACATATTATAAATGTAATGCGACATTGTGATCGTCGCATTCGACGGGCCGCCGTTCGTGAGGTTGACAGACTCATCGAAGAGCTGCAGCGTACCGTTTGTTGACATGATCGTCGTCAGCAGGATTGTCGGCTTCAGCAGCGGAACCGTGATCTTCCAGAAGGACTGGAACGGAGAAGCTCCGTCAATACGGGCCGCCTCATACACGGAATAATCAATGTTCTGCAGGCCCGACAGGTAGAATACCATATTGTAGCCGGTCCAGCGCCAGATCAGCGCGATGATGATAACAGCCCTCGCAGTTCCCGGATTCGCCAGCCAGTTGATTCCCTTATCCAGAATATGAAGCTTAACCAGGAGCATATTGACGAAACCATCCATCGCAAACAGCGTACGGAACACAATCGCGTACGATACAAGCGAGGTTGCACACGGCAGGAAGATGCACGTGCGGAACAGGCCCTTGAACTTCAGATCCTTATTGTTCAGCATGGATGCCAGAATCAGCGCCAGCACCAGCATGACCGGCACCTGGATAATCAGATACAGGAAATTGTTTTTCAGCGCCTGCATAAAGACCTTATCCTGAAACATACGCTGATAGTTAAAAATCCCCGCCCATTTCATGTTCGCTCCAATACCTGTCTTGAACGACAGAATCAGCGCACGCACCATCGGGACAAAGCTCATGACCACAATCAGGATTGCCGCCGGAGTCAGGAAAGCCCAGCCGGTCAGATTATGTCTTTTGCTCAGGGACATCTTTTTCTTTTTTGGAGCACTCACCAGAATCCCTCCCTTATTTAAATGTTATTATTAAAGATAAAATAGGAATGTGCTACGCACATTCCCGCGCCGAGCGCGGTCGCTTGCGACATATTACATCTTCGCGCGAGTGCGCATCCACGCGGAGCGTTTTGTGTCATAGGAGACGAAGTTTTCTATGACACAAAAACGGGGACGGCTCATCCGAACCGTCCCCCACCCCAGTCATTTTACAGGGAAATGCCTGTTCTTCTATGGCATCTCTCCTGACCTTATCCTTTCAGGAAGGTTTACATACCCATTGCGAAGGAGATTGTATCCTGAGCATTCTGAAGCTCTGTCTCAACATCAGAGCCTGCAACTACGTTCGTAATCGCTACTGCAACGGCATCACGTGCCTCGTAGTAGTAAACACCCGTATTGTTGCTCGGAACCTTGCCTGCGAACTCCGTGATCTTCGCATAGATTGCGTCTCCACCGAAGAATTCCTGCGGCTCTGCGTATACTTCACTCTCGCCTGCCGGCAGATACGTTGCAAGTGCGCCGGAGCTCGGAAGAATCGTCTCATACAGTTCTACGCTGCCAGCGAATGTGCTCTTCAGGAAATCCATAGCCAGCTCCGGATTCGCGCAGTTCGTGGTAACTGCCCAGCTTGAACCACCATTGTTGGAGTAGTTCGTAGCGCCCTCAACATTCTCGAGCATCGGCATATTCGTGATTGCCCACTTACCGGACTGGTCCGCTGTCGTCTGAATGGAAGCAAGGATCCAGCAGCCGTTAATCGTACCGGCAACTACTTCATTTGCCATCGTACCAATGTACTCATCCCAGCTGTTAACCTCTACCAGAACGCCTGCCTTAACAAGCTCTGCATAGGTATTCATAACCTCTACAAGAACAGGGTTGTCGGTCATTGCCGGGTTCCCTTCCTCGTCGAAGCAGCTTGCGCCTGCCGACTGCAGCATCATCATAATCAGATCGGACTCGCCTGCCTGCATCGAAAGGAGAGGCTTGCCTGTCTTCTCAAGAATATCCTTGCCCTTCTCAAGATACTGAGACCATGTGATGTCTGTGAAATCATCGATCGTGTAGCCTGCTTCCTCAAGGATATCTGTTCTGTAGCATGCCACTACCGCACCGTTATCGAACGGAACACCGTAATTCTTGCCGTCAATTACAGAGTAAGCAACCTTGGCGGAACCGAACTGTGAGAAATCAATACCTGAATCGGTCAGATCAAGGAACACATCCGGGAAGCTGATCTGATTCTTCTGGAACGCATTATCCTGCATCAGGAAGATATCCGGCAGCGTCTCAAGATCACCGGATGTGGCAGCCGTCGTCAGCTTTGTCTGAACATCTGCCCACGGCGTCTCTACTACTTCAAGCTCAAAATCCGGATGATCAGCCTTGTAAATCTCTGCAGCCTGCTCCATCGCATAAATATTGAATGCCGGATCCCAGCACCATACTGTCAGCTTGTTGCTCCCCTCCTCTGCCTGTGCCGGAACACATGCAAGGCCTGCTACCATCGCTGTTGCCATCGCTACACTGAGCATTTTCTTCAATTTCATATGCTTGTCCTCCTTAAATTCGACCTTTTCCGGTCGCTTCAAAGCAATACAGTTACACGCGCGTTTTTGTGCATAATGCACAGGTTTATTGCTTTCCTTTTTTTTGTTGTTAATATTATACTACGTTCTATTTTTGTGTGTCATCATATTCGATTATATACTGTTCATATTCGACCATTTCTTGTTGCAATTTACCCGGCGGCGGCTGACGTTTTACCGCTGCCGAACCTGTACCGCGGTTCTTTCTCCTGATTACCAGCCCTCATATATCTCGATCCGCTTCGTCGCAAGGCGGCTCTCATACGCCTCCGGGCTCTTCTTCCACTCCTTCGGCGTGGCGCCGGTGTATTTCCGGAAATTGCGGTTGAACGTCGCGAGGCTGCAGAAGCCGCACTTCTCCGCGATATCGCTGACCGGCATATTCGACTTCTTCATGTATTCGCAGGCCATCCGCACGCGCACCTGGTTGATATAATCGACGGGGTGCATCCCGATGCATTTCACGAACAGCCTCCTGAAATGCGTCTCGCTCAGATGGCAGGCCGCGGCAAGATCACTGACCTTCATCGCGTCGTCATAGTGGTTGCCGACATATTCAAGCGCACGGGCAATCTGAAGCTGCTCCGGCTTGTGATGGCGTGCGGACTGGTTCTCCCCGGACTTCTCCGCCGTGCAGCGCGCGATCTCCGCAAACAGGACGCGCAGCAGCCCGTACACGGCCTCCGTATAAAAATCCTGCCGTCTCTCCATCTCCCGCAGGATCATCCTGATCAGGCTCCCGAGCTCCGGCCTGTGCGCAATGTCCGTACAGACAGCCTGACGCCGGATGCGGTCCACCATCGCCGCCCGGTAGCGCTGGTCGTCCGGGTACAGAAGCTCCGCCGTCCGGTCAAGGTCGATAAAAAGATACTCCCACCGGCTCGTCATGGATTCGCTGTTCGTCGTGTGCGGATAGTTGTTCGGAATCACCGTGACTGTCCCGCTCCCGTAGCGGTACGATTCGTTCTCGAGAATCACCTCGCCGTCGCCATCGTAGCAGTAGCCGACCTCCAGCAGATTGTGGAAGTGCAGGTCCTTGATCCTGTGGTTCTTTTCATCGTAGCCGTAGGGGCGCACCCACGCCTCACCGAGCAGGGCCAGCAGCGGCTCACCGTGCGGCACCTCATAATAGCGGAACTCCAGTTTTCCCTTTTTTCTCGGCATATACCTTTCCCCTCCAGTCAGATATCCGCGGGAAGCCAATTCTCCCCCAAAATCGGATAGGGGTGTTTGCCCCTATCCGCCGCGCCGAGGGCGTGCTGCCTTCAGGCAGCCAGCTTCCTTACGCCCTCGTGTGCATACACAACAGCAAATGCGCGGCCTCTGCGACCGCGCATCCGCAACATAAGCTATCTATTATAATTTATTTCTTGTACATCGGACCGTAATTCATGCATGCTCTGTAGTCCGCGCCCTCTTTGTCCATGCCGAATGCATTCCATGCCGCCGGACGGAAGATCTTCTCAACCGGTACGTTGTGCATGCATACCGGGATGCGCAGCATCGAGCACATCGTGATCAGGTCTGCGCCGATGTGGCCGTAGCTGATTGCGCCGTGGTTCGCGCCCCAGTTGTTCATGACGTCATACGCTGTCTTGAACGGGGAACCCTCCTTGCCGTCGCAGCGCGGTGCAAACCATGTGCACGGCCATGTATAGTCGGTACGCTTCCAGAGAATATCGGTAACCTCCGCCGGGAGCTTCACCGTCCAGCCCTCTGCGATCTGCAGCACCGGCCCGAGTCCCTTCACAAGATTCAGACGGATCATCGTAGCCGGCATCTCGGCATCCGTCACGAATCTGGATGAGAATCCGCCGCCGCGGAAATAGCCGTTGTCAGCCGGGTTCCAGGTCGTAGCAGCAAGGATCGCCTTCTGATCCTCCTCTGTCACATCCCACCACTCTTTCATAACCGGATTGCCATCCGCGTCCTTCGCCTGTCCGTTCGCGTCAAGGCAGGCTGCGCCGGAGTTGATCAGGTGGATAAAGCCGCCTGCTTCCTTCGCAACACCCTCAATGTCATAGCCGGTCACGCGCTTCACGGACTCCGGGCTCCAGTAGGTACGCACATCGGCAAAGATCTGCGCACGGTTCGTCAGAAGCTTCATAAACAGCATACCGAGACCGTTCAGTACATCGTTCTCCGTAGCGAGGATGTACGGCTCTCTTGCGCCGTCCCAGTCGAATGTCGTATTCAGAAGAGCCTCCGCAAAGTCTGCGTTCGGATAGAAGTCTGTCCACTGTCTCTGGCCCTGGAAGCCTGCAGCGATTGCATTGTGGCCGATCGCCTCCTCCGAGAACTTCTCGTCAAGCGTATCGCAGCCGGCCATCAGCTCTTTGATGATGACCATCATCTTCACTACGAACTCCCAGTCCGCATCCTTCTGCTCGCGGGACTTCTGGATGAACTCCGGATTCTTGTCGAAGCCTTCCGTGCAGTTCTCCTTCGTCCACTTCAGTGCACGCTCATACTCTGCATGATCATAAATGCCCTCGGACATACGGCGGATGATCTCAACCTCGTCGACGGACTCTACACGCATGCCAAGATAGGACTCGATAAACTCAGGATCAATGATCGAACCGCCGATACCCATCGTAACGGAACCGATCTGCAGCCAGGATTTGCCTCTCATCTGAGCTACTGCGACAGCCGCGCGGCCGAAGCGGAGCAGCTTCTCCAGAACGTCGTCCGGAACCGTCGTATCGTCCGCGTCCTGAACGTCATGTCCGTAAATGCCGAATGCCGGAAGGCCCTTCTGTGCGTGCGTTGCAAGTACGGATGCCAGATAAACAGCACCCGGACGCTCCGTTGCATTGAAGCCCCATACGCCCTTGATCGTATTGCGGTCCATATCCATTGTCTCAGCGCCGTAGCACCAGCACGGCGTAACGGTCAGCGTGATCGCAACGCCCTCGCGCTCGAACTGCGCCTGGCATCTCGCGGACTCGCCTACACGGCCGATCGTCGTGTCTGAAATCACAACCTTCACCGGCTCGCCGTTTGAATATTTCAGATTATCGCGAAACAGCTTCGCAGCCGTCTTCGCCATGTTCATGGTCTGCTCCTCCAGAGATCCGCGTACGTCCAGAGGTCCCTTACGGCCATCGATAACCGGACGGATACCGATTGCCGGATAATTCCCGATATTTCTGTCTTTTCCCATTTTCGTTTACCTCCATTAGAAAATATTGTTTCCGTTATACTGCATCCGGGCCAGAAACATTTGTCCGAAATGCCAAATGTATTTTTATTATACAATATTTTCTCGTGAAAATCACGCAAATTTCTGTTCGAATCTGGACATTTTTTGTTCTTTTTGGTATAGTACTAAAAAGACTTTGAAAGGAGGGCTGACAGCCGTGAAAGCATTTCATGAGGTGCGCAATTATGCTTCGGATTTTATGGTCTGGCAGTCCGCCTACCAGAACATCAGCTTTCTTGCGCACTGGCACCAGGAGCTCGAGCTGATCTTCATCCGCTCCGGCACTGCGCGGATGTGCATCAACGACGATGAGTTCACAGCCCACGCCGGGGATCTCGTGTTCGTCGACACCGGTGATTTCCATTACAGCGACTCCGCCGAATATGAGAACGAGCTCGACTTTATCGTGTTCGATCCCGGTATCGTGAGCCCCGGCTACCGCCACACGCACTTCGCATCCCCGCTGATCACGGCCCGGGAACTTACCTCGTACGGCCTTGCAGAAGCGGCGGAGCAGCTTTTCTCGCGTGTGAGCACGGAGCTTGCGCACCGCGATCCGTTCTATCAGGAGATCGTCTCTGCGATGCTCAGTGAATTTGTCTTCCGCCTGCGCCGCTGCCATCCCGCGTCAGACGAGACGCTCACGGCCCGCAGCCACCGCGCGGAGATGCTCGGCGACATGCAGCAGCTCCTGACCTGGATCGATGAGCACTACGCGGAGAACATCACGCTCTCATTTGCCGCCGCGCGCATGAATTTCAGCGAAAGCCACTTTTCCAAGGTCTTCAAAAAGCTGATCGGCATCAATTTTGTCACCTATTTAAGCGCAGTCCGGATCGAGCATGCCGCCGTCATGCTGCGGAGCTCCGGCGCGCGGATCACGGATATCGCCCTGCACTGCGGCTTCGGCAATGTCCGCTCGTTCAACCGCACCTTCAAGGAATACACCGGCTGCACACCCTCGCAGTTTCTCCAGCTACCGGATGCACAGGTGCGGAACTTTTCCTATTATAAAAGGAAGACAAACGAAACGGAATACGTTGAGAACGATTCGCTCACCGTTGTTCCGAACCTGCGGCACCGGAACACCTGAGCCGGCTGTCGGGAACACGGACGTTTTACTCTGCACTACTTCATTCTACATAAGGGAGGCCTCCAATGAACGACCTGAAGTTGTATCGAAAAAGAATTATCCCGGAAGAATGCATCCTGCTGAAGGACGACGAGATTCTCTGTCAGACTCCGGAGCTCATCATCACGAAATGGATGACGCTCCGCCCCAAGAAGACGCTGCACCACGGTTATTCCTGTTACTTCATCGACCGCGGCTTCAAGGTCAGCAAGTTCTATGACCACGAAGGGAACCTGATTAGCTGGTACTGCGATATCATCGACCACTCCTTTGATGAGGAGTCGAATACGCATACGTTTACCGACCTGCTCGTCGACGTGATCGTCTATCCCGACGGCTCCGTCCGCGTCGTTGACCTCGACGAACTCGCCGATGCGGCACGCGGGGACCTGATCACGCCCGACCAGCTCCAGCTCGCGCTGCGGCGCACGGACAAGCTGTTGTCGCTGATTTATAAGGGGGCGTTTCCGAAATTGCAGAAGTATATTGAGGATGCGGAAAAGATGTAATGATAACGGACGCAGGGAAGCCGTCCGTCTGCCTGATATGCTCCGAACCGCTTGTCGGCAATTGCTAAGTTCCCGGAATGTCTCCGCAGCAGCCGCGGGCAACTCAAAAATGTGCCTGATGCACATTTTTTCAGACAGTGCCCGCTAAAATTTCTGCTGGTATGCAGAAATTTTGCTGCTGCTACGACATTTCGGGAACTAACCAATTGCACGACTCGCTATAGTCGCATATCAGGCAGACGGACGGCTTCCCTGCTGTTTTTGATCTGATGCCATATCAATTCACTCAATTTCAGTAATATTGCAATTTTTCTCTGAGCTCCGGCACCATTTTCGGATCAGACGTACGAGCTCCGGGATCTCAAATGGCTTCGCTATGTGCTCGTTCATGCCGTTTTGCTTCGCGGCCTGCACATCCTCGGGGAATGCGTTTGCTGTCATCGCGAAGATCGGAATCGTCTTTGCATCCTTCCGCCGCAGTGAACGGATCGCGGCGGTCGCCTCATATCCGTTCATGACCGGCATCTGAATATCCATCAGAATCACATCGTAAAAGCCGTGCGCAGAGGACGTCATCTTCCGGACCGCAACCATGCCGTTCTCGGCAGTCTCTACCGCCGCGCCCATCTCCTCCAGAATCTCACGCGCAATCTCCTGATTCAGATCATTGTCCTCAACCAGCAGCACCCGGATGCCCTGCAGCGCCTCCTGAGAAAACGTCAGGTCCACGTCCGGCTCCGGCTCCTGAACGCTCTCCGGCCTGAATGACAGCTTCACAATGAAGCACGATCCCGCATTCTTGCGGCTGCGCACATGGATATTGCCGCCCATCATCGTAATGAGGCTGTTCGTGATCGTCAGGCCCAGACCTGTGCCCTGAATCCTGCTCGTCCGGCTGTCCTCCTCGCGTGCAAACGGTTCAAAAATATGCTCCAGGAAATCAGCCCGCATCCCGTAGCCGTTATCCTCAAACGAGAACTCATAATATACCCTGCCGTCGTGGAGTCCCTTCTCCGCAACGGAGACGGTGATCTCCCCGCCCTCCGGCGTATACTTGACTGCATTTCCCATAATATTCAGGAAGCACTGCTGCAGATGCAGGCCGTCCCCGCACACATCATCATAGTGAAGCTGTGGTATCTGGAGCTTCAGGCATTGATGCTTCTGCTCGATCTGAGGCCGCATCATGGCAATCAGGCTATCCATCAGCTCTGAAATGCGGAACGGCTCCTCACTGACGACCGTGCGCCCCGCCTCAATCCACGACATGTCAAGCACCTCGTTCAGCAGCTTCAGCAGATGGCCGGACGCTGTGCTGATCTTGCCGAGGCAGTCCTTCATGCGGTCCGCATCCTCCAGATGGCGTCCCGCTATCTCCGTCATGCCGATAATCCCGTTCATCGGCGTGCGCAGATCATGGCTCATGCGCGAGAGGAATTCTGTCTTCGCCTGATTGGCGTGCTTCGCCGCCTCAAATGCGGTCCGCAGCGCCTCCTGCTTCTGCTGCTCCTGCTCGCGCTCCTCCGTGACATTCTGCAGTACAAGCACCGCCCGCGCCGGAACCTGATCCTTCTGCGCAGTCAGCACGAGACTGAAGCGCAGCCAGTATGAATCGCCCCCGATATCCATATGATACTCCGCAAACAGCGCAGGGTTCTCCATCGTCAGCGTCTCATAAATATATTCCTTTGAGAAGGTGCGGTGGAACGTCTCCGCATCCTCCGGCTTCATGTAGATGCCGAAGATCCCGAACAGCTCCATCAGGCTGCCCTGCTGTGGGATAAGCGACTTGTGGCGCGTCACATTCTGCTGGATTCTCTGATAGCGGCTGCTCTCAAGATCCAGCATATACGAAGTGAAGAACATGGACGAAATCGCGCACAGCAGCTCATCGCGTTCTCTGGTCGCCCGGATCGTCCGCCGCTCATACTCCTTCTCCCGGCTGATATCCCACATCGCGACCAGATACGACTCCGCTCTGCCCTGTGCCATCGTGCACAGGAAAATGTCAACGCGCAGCCATATCACGCCGCCATCTGTGCGGCGGAACGGAAAATCCTTCGTCTCCTTATTGTGCGTCCAGTTCAGCACCGACGCCAGCCTGTCTCTGTCAATATACTCCTCATACTCATCCTGGTACTCCTGCGGTACCAGCTCCTTCGCTTCCCTGCCGGACACCCCGGCCTCCGTGTATTCCACGCCGAGCAGCCGTTCCAGCCGCTCATTCCTGCGGATCGTAACAGTCTCCCCCGCCGGGACAAATACCTGGCAGATGAAGCTGAAGCTGTTGGCAATCACATCGAGCACCTGCTTGCGCGTCTCGCCCTCCTTCTGGTCATCGATCAGCTTCGCCGTCGTCACCTGGATCACATCGCCTGAAATGTCGTCGTCAATGCGGATAGCCTGCGTCCTCACCCAGTGCAGCGAGCCGTCATTCGAATACTGCTGATGCTCCAGCGTCAGCGTACGGTGTCCCTTTTCAAAATATGCAATCTGGTTTTCTCTGGAAAAGACCTCCTGGAAGATCTCCTTCCACTCGTCAGGCAGCGTCGAAACTCCCGCCGCTATCAGCTCCTCCATGCTGCCGCTTACGGACGCCGTCGTATTATGAAAATGGTCATAATTGATCATATGATACCGGCCGCGCGTCAGATTCACAGAAATAACCATATCAAACGCACTCATACAGGCAGCGAGCGTCTGCCTTGCGTCCACCGTAAACCTGTCCGCTTTGCGGATTATCACAAGACAGTACTCATCCCCGAACCCCGAATAGCTCAGCTCGCCGTAAATGTCCGGGCGCGCATAGTACATCCACTTCTTACCGCCCTTCTTATTTTTCACCGCGTCATAATACAGCATAAGGTTCTCGCCCGGATAACCGTAGATCTCCCTGTGCGTATGTCCCTCGAGCCGGCCCGCAATGTACGGAAACAGATCGATTGCTGCCTGATTCACATACACATATCGGTAATCCCACGGCTCCCCGTCCTTTCCAATCATCTGCAGCGCCATCACAGCGTCCGCACTATGTTCAAAAATCGGCGCCATATACGCATAAACATCTTCCTGGCGCAGTCTGTCTTTCTCCATACTTTCACTCCTCTGTAGCACTAATCCGGCTCACACCCCCAGGTTGTGTGAGCTCTCGAGCATTTGTTCGTCTCTCATTTCTATCTCTTGCTACATCATTTAAACCAATTTCAGCTTACCATTTTCGACTATCATTTGCAACTGATAATTTTACTTACTGACATGCGGATTGCCGGGCCGCAACTTACACTTTCCTGCCGCGATCCTTAAGAATCTCTTCATTTTTTCCCTGTGAATCTATGGTAAAATCGCAATAACACATAAAGCAACGGCAGAGATGGAGGGGTATGTATGACACGTAAGAACAGGATGAGCGGATTTGCTGCAGCGCTTGTTGCAGCTTTATTATCAGGGACGGCTGCTATGGCTGCCGACGGAGACCTCTGGAAGGCGGAGACGTCCCGCGACGCGGATAACAATATCGTCATTACATTTGAAGAAGTAGAGGTGACGCTCCCCGAGAGCTGGAGCGGCAAATGCCTCCTGTCGACAGTCGACACGGGCGCCAGCTTCTATCAGATCAAATCAAGGGATCTGTGGACCGAGAAGCTTGGCTTCAAGAACGGAGGCTATCTGTTCAGCATCTCCTGCAGAGACGATTACAACTTTGATGACCTGCCCGCATATCAGATACTGGGGACCGGCGACGGCGGGATCTACTATCTGGAGTTCCCGACCGACCTGCAGGCGTACACGGAGGACGCCGAGGCATACGGCGAGTTCATGCAGATGTCGGCGGATGTCGAGTGGATCGTCGACAATATCCGGCTGATCGGCCCCAACACGAGCTACCTCGTCGAGGATGCGGACGATGACTACATCCTTCCGCAGAGCTCGACCGCATATCTATCCGAGAGCGATCTTGCGGGGATGGACAGCGACATGATCCAGATGGCAATTAACGAGATCTACGCGCGCCACGGCCGCAAGTTCGTGATGGAGAGCGTGCAGGATTATTTTAATGCGAAGTCCTGGTATGTGGGGACGGTTGAGGCGGAGGATTTCGATATTAAAGTGATGAATCAGTATGAGAGTGCGAATATTGATTTGATGGTAAAAATGATGGAAAAGCAGAAGAAGTAAATTTATTTCTAGATCGGACGCAGGAAAACGCTCCGCCTGAGTCTGCCGCTCCGAACCGCTTCGTTGGCAATTGCTAAGGCTCCATAATGTCTCCGTAGTCGCCGCGGGCAACTCGAAAATGTGCCTGATGCACATTTTCTCAGACAGTGCCCGCTAAAATTTCTGCTGGAATGCAGAAATTTTACAACTACTCCAACATTCTGGAGCCTAACCAATTGCTCAACTCGCTATAGTCGCGGCAGATTCAGGCGGAGCGTTTTCCTGCTGTTCGACTTTAGCTTTAACAAAATGACTTTGCCAACCGAATTATAATATCAGCAGAACATCGGTGTTGACAGGTAGCGGTCGCCGGTATCTGGGAGGAGAACGACGATCAGTTTGGACTTGTTTTCTGGTCGTTTTGCGAGCTGGGCTGCGGCGTGGACGGCGGCTCCGGCGGAGATTCCGACGAGTATGCCTTCTTTGCGTGCGAGTGCACGGCCTGTCTCGTATGCTTCTTCGTCCGTCACCGTAATGATCTCGTCGTACACGGATGTATTCAGTGTCCCGGGCACGAAGTTTGCGCCGATTCCCTGCAGGCCGTGTGGTCCGGCGACGCCTTTGGAGAGCAGCGGCGAACTGGCCGGCTCGACGGCGACGACTTTTACGGACGGGTTCTGCGACTTCAGATACTCGCCGACGCCTGTCAGCGTACCGCCCGTACCGACGCCCGCCACGAAAATATCCACCTTTCCGTCCGTATCCTGCCAGATCTCCGGCCCGGTCGTCTCTCTGTGCGCCTGCGGGTTGGCCGGATTCGTGAACTGGCCGGGTATGAAGCTGCCCGGTGTCCGGTCCGCGATCTCCTGCGCCTTGTCAATCGCTCCCTGCATTCCCTTTGCGCCCTCAGTCAGAACAATTTCCGCTCCGTAAGCTTTCAGCAGATTGCGGCGCTCCACGCTCATCGTCTCCGGCATCGTCAGCACGACGTGATAACCCTTCACCGCCGCGACCGCAGCAAGCCCGATCCCCGTATTGCCGCTCGTCGGCTCAATAATCACTGCGCCCGGCTTCAGAAGCCCGCGCTGTTCCGCGTCCTCAATCATCGCCTTCGCGATCCTGTCCTTCGCGCTGCCCGCCGGATTCAGATACTCAAGCTTCGCACACAGCTCTGCGTCCAGTCCCTGCTCCTGCGCATAATTCGTCAATCTCACAAGCGGCGTCCTGCCGATTAGATCCATGATTCCATTATAAACTTTCACACTCATCATCTTCCTTTCCATATTTTTATTCAATACCTTCACAGCCACCTTCTGTTTCCCATTCACTGTACGGTGCAGCTTGATATAGATCATCAGAAATAATTCATGCTCTCCAACAGCCACGCAGCAAGTGCACGGCTCTGTCCTGAACTAACATCAGAACCTTCGCCGCAAATGGAAACAGGAGGCTTCTCTGCCTCCTGGCTCTTTCGTACTATGATCAATCCCGAAATGTAATTTCTCCGGTCTTCTCATCCATTGACTCGACAATCGCAAGCGATTCCAGATGAACGCCGCGCGAACGGATTATGTCTCCGCCCGGCTGGAAGCCCTTCTCGATCGCGATACCTGCACCCACAAGCTCAGCGCCCGACATCGCAACCAGCTCCGCGAGGCCCTCAAGCGCCTTGCCGTTCGCAAGGAAATCGTCGATCAGCAGCACCTTGTCGCCCTTACCGAGGAATTCTTTGGACACGATGATGTCATAGATGCGTCCATGTGTGTAGGACTCAACCCGTGAGCGGTACACATCCCCGGCGATATTCTTCGTCTGAGTCTTCTTCGCAAAAACTACCGGCACGTCAAACGCCTCCGCCACGACGCACGCGATCCCGATGCCGGATGCCTCGATCGTCAGGATCTTGTTGATCTCCTCACCCTCAAAGCGCCTCTTGAATTCCTTCCCCATCTCACGGAACAGCTTCGTATCCATCTGATGATTCAAAAAGCTGTCCACCTTCAGCACATTTCCCTCTTTCACCTTTCCGTCTCTGCGGATTCTCTCCTTCAGAAGCTCCATCTCCGTATCCTCCATCCTGTTGTAATTCCCGCCGCAGCCTGATGCACCCGGTAAGGACTCCTGCGCACCCTGCCCGCGTCTGCCCTGCCGGATGTCTGTCCGTACCCGGCTGCGGCTTCTTCCGTTCTTTATCCCACCATTGTAAAGGGCAAGTTCGCAAATTGCAAGTACTTTCTGTTGATTGTTTGATCCATCTTTTCATTCGGTCAGGTCGCCGGAGACAGCGTCTCCCGCGCAAACTGCAGACGCTCCCCAAACTGCTCATAGAAATCCCCGTCCTCATACGGCTTTATGAAGAACAGCTTCAGAATCAGCAGATTCACATTTTTAACCGCGGTATCATCGTCAAGCGCGCCAATATACTCCTCCACGTCTTCCAGAAGGCCATGCCAGTCAGAAATAAAACGCTCATACTTCGCCAGCTCCGGCGTGTCGATCCACTTCTCAACACGGATTTTCGTCTTATGAGGAAACGGGCACTCGTGGACCTGAAGGAAGTACGAGAAAGCACGGCCCTGCCCGGAACTCCTGACACCGGCTCCGAAACCGGACCGCGGCTGCGCCCCGGATACACGGGCACCGACTTCGATGCCGGACTGCGCCTGCACTCCGGACACATGGGCACTGGATCCGGAACCGGATTGCGACTGCGCCCCGGACAGCCGGACATTCTCGTCAGCCGCAGCATCCTTCTCATAATAATACCGTCCCAGAGGGAACAGCCTGCAGATGCCGGGGCGCTGCGCGTGAATACTGCAGCGTCCCTGTGCATCCAGAAACGAGCAGGCTTCCGTCTCCCCGCTCATCTTCAGATTCGGCAGAATCACGCCGTCGACCACATTCAGTTCGATACGGCCATCCATCAGTCCGTCAAACGTATATCCAAGCCCGACCGTCAACCGGTACAGGTCAAGCGGATCAAGGATCACCGAGCTCCCCATCCCATGACAGCACGCAGAACAGCCGCGGCATCCGCCGCAGTCCGCCCGCACCATATCCCGCGGCCCGTAAAGCCGCCCGTCCGAAATCTCTTCAAGACTCACATTCCGCTTCATATGTCAGATCCTCCGTACACTCTGTTCAGTGTCAGGAAACGCATTAAACCATGCTCGTTCCTCAAATGCTCGTTTCTTAGGTAAAGTTGGTTCCGTTTCAGCAATGCCAACAGGTAAAATGCACACCAACTCAAAATTGTCGGGAACATTCAGAATTTGTGCCATTTGATAACCAATTTTATCTTCATCTGTAATGTGCCCTTCAAACCAACAACTCTGATATCCGAGTTCAACTATCGCCAGCAGCATATTTTCGATTGCTGCTGAATAGTCCTGAACTGCAAAACATTTATCCCTGTATGCATTTATTCTCTGTGTTAAAACGCATATCATGGCAGGAGCCGTTTCTCCGACTGGTGGGTTTATAACTTTATGTAGTTTTTTCAATACGTCTTTATCATCTACTGCTATTAGACTTGTTGTTTGTTTATTGCAGCCTGACGGAGCATTCAGACCTGCTTTCATTATTGTTATTAAATCTTCTCTGGGAACAGTATCTGATTTATATTTACCTCTGTAACTATGTCTTTTGTTAATTGTATCTATAATACTCAATTACATTACCTCCACAAATCCAATTTATTACTTTCCCAATCAACCTTTTCACATTCCATAAGGGCTTACGAAACCTCAGATAAAAATTCATTAACTGTCATAACATCCGCAAACTCACCATGAATAGATGTCATATACACAGACTGAACAATATCGGCAGAAATTTTGTTTCCCTTCCATTCCAAGCTTTTTGTGGCACAGGCATCTGATATCAAGGTAACCTGATATCCTAAATCCTGAGCGGCCCTGACCGTTGTATCAACACACATATGCGTCATCATCCCGCAAACTACTAATTCTGTCACCGAATTCCTTTTCAGTTCCTTCTGTAAATCTGTCTCATAGAAACTGTTTGGGTAATGCTTTTCTATAACTTTGTTAGAATCCAGCGGCTTAATCTCCCTGTGAATACTTGCTCCATCCGTATTTGGTATTAAGAAAGCGGCATTTTCTTCCGATATATGCTGCACATACCAGACCGGCTGACTATTTTCTCTGAAATATTTTAACAATCGCTTTATTGCCTCCAGCGCCTCCTCCGACTGGCACAGTTCACATTTTCCATTCGGAAAATAATCATTCTGAACATCAATAATTAGTAATGCTTTCCTCATTTTTATAGTCCTTTCATCAAGTTTTAAAAAGATAATACACACAGATAAAGGACATGTAAATTACTTACTTTTTTGTATATAAGAGGAAATTAATAACAGATGCCCTTTTCATCCAGAAAATCCGTCATGTCATGTTCAACCATATATTCAATTCCGATTTCCTGCATGATTCTGATAGCAGATAACATTTTTTCTCCCCGTTCTGTTAAATAATATTCTACCCTTAAAGGGAAACCATCATAAGAATTTTTGTCTACCAGGCCAAATTCTTTCAGTTCATGTAGCTGCTCTAAAAGCATTTTCTGACTGATTCCAACGATACTATGATGTAACTCAGAAAAAGAACATATTCCGTTTCTAAGCTGGAAAATAATAATTGTTTTCCATTTTCCTTTTATAATATCATGTACTAACTCTAACGGACATGTATAGTTCTCCCGAATTTTCATCTTGGAAATTTCCTTTCATATAAAATTCAAACCTGTCATTGAATTTCATTCTACCATATCACCTTGAATTTTCCTACTTCTAATCAAATTCTATTCTCTTAACCAAAACCCGGAACCAGCCTGCAATCAACACTCCCAAAAGTTGCCCTTGACAAACCGCGGTTCAGACTGCTATATTCGATGAAAACATTTGCACTGCCTTTTACAACAGTACAAACTGAGCAGGCGATGACGCTGTCAGACGCGCCAGCCGCCGGGTCTTCACAGACAGTAGATGCAACAGCATCTGCGGGACAGTAAGTTACGATCGTTCCCGCAGGCGCTGTTTTTTATGTCGCAGGAAACCGCATTCCCTGCGACACAAAAACGCGTTACTGTTCACTCCGTGACCAGTAACCTGCAGAATGAACTATTACCGGGCATATCATAAGGAGTGGTTTTACATGGGTAAATTACTGAAAAAAGAAAGGACGATCAGCAGCATGGAACAGACTGCGATGCGTGTTTCCAAGGTCAGCATCATTGTCAATCTGCTGCTCTCCGTTGCAAAGCTTGCAGCCGGACTGCTCGCATCGTCCGGCGCAATGGTATCGGATGCGATTCACTCGGCATCCGACGTGTTCAGCACGATCATCGTCATTATCGGCATCCGGATTTCCGGCAAGAAGGCCGACCGCCGTCATCCTTACGGCCATGAACGCATGGAGTGCGTCGCGGCCATCCTGCTGGCTGCCGTGCTGGCGATTACCGGACTTAAGATCGGCTCCTCCGGTCTCGCGAAAATCACATCGGGGGATTACCAGAGCCTCGAAATACCCGGCGTGCTGGCGCTCGCGGCGGCCGTCGCCTCCATCGCGGTCAAGGAATGGATGTACTGGTACACGCGCTTCTACGCGAAAAAGATTAACTCGTCGGCTCTGATGGCCGACGCCTGGCACCACCGCTCCGACTCGCTCTCGTCGGTCGGCGCATTTATCGGTATTCTCGGGGCACGCATGGGCTTCCCGGTCATGGATCCGGCTGCGAGCGTCGTCATCTGCGTCTTCATCCTGAAGGCAGCGTATGATATTTTCAAGGACGCCGTCGATAAAATGGTCGACACAGCCTGCGATCCCGGAACCGAAAAGGAGCTGCGCGCCTTCGTGCTCGCACAGGACGGCGTCCTCGGCGTCGATTTGCTGCGCACGCGCACCTTCGGCAGCCGCATCTACGTCGATGTGGATATCACAGCCGACGGCTCGCTCCAGCTTCGCGAGGCGCACCGCATCGCGGAACACGTACATGATGAGATTGAGAAAAACTTCACGCAGGTAAAGCACATTATGGTGCATGTGAATCCGGCGTGATGCAGAGCGTTATTGCAACTGCGGAATACTAACCGGTTACGCGTCATCACATATACAGCTTCGATGTGATATAAAATCATTGCTACCCGGCTTGTTGCCCGCGCGAAAAAGCAGGCGGCTGTTCCAGACTCCGAACAGCCGCCTCACATACCTATGTAAAGGCTCCGGATTATTCCCCGGAGCCCTTATAGATTACGCCAGCTTCAAAATCATCCCCAGCACTCTCTTTGCCGCAAGCTGCAGCTCCGCTCTGGTGAGCGCGTACGGATGCGTGCTGTCGCCGAGCGCAGCGAGGATGTCCTTTTTGTCGGACGGAATGCCCGGCATCGTAATGTCGTTGCCCGCCTTAACGTTGCCGGCTGCCGATGCGCACGGCCATTTCTCGCCGCGCGGACCCATGCCTCCGGTCACCAGCCAGTCTGTCATGACGACGCCCTCAAAGCCCCACTCGTCACGCAGCGTGTATGTCTGGATATCCTTGCTGTTGCAGGCATGCTCGCCGTTGATCAGGTTGTACGAGGTCATCACGAAATGCGGCTGAGACTTTTTCACACAGATCTCAAAGCCCTTCAGGTAGATCTCACGCAACGCCCGCTCGCTGACATTGCTGTTCGAGAAGTAACGGTTCGTCTCCTGATTGTTGCACGCGTAATGCTTGATCGTCGTCGCACAGCCCTCGTGTGCCTGCACACCGTTCGTAATGCCGGCCGCGACACAGCCGCTCAGCAGCGGATCTTCCGAATAGTACTCGAAATTGCGGCCACACAGCGGGGAACGGTAAATGTTCATTGCCGGGGCGAGCCACAGATGCGTGCCGAACATCTCCATCTCCTCACCGACGAGGTCGCCGCACGTTTTCGCAAGCTCATAGTTCCACGACTGGGCGAGTCCGGTACCGATTGGGATCGCGACACAGTACTGGTAATTCGTCGGCGCTGCGATCTCCTCGGCGCTTGGCTGCGGCATCATCGCCGCCATCGCCTGCTGCTCCTCCGGCGTGAATGCCATCATCACATCCTGAGCGAAGTTCGAGGTCGTGCCCTTCGCCGCCCCGTTTACTTCCTTCCAGGTCGGGCACAGACGGAGTCCCGCAGGACCGTCCGCCATCACGAGCACCGGCACACCGAGGCTCTTAAGCTGCTGCGTCGTCTCACCCGCCGCGCCCGCAACAGTAGCCGAAGCGTTGCCGATGACCTCCATCAGATCCTCCGCATCCTTGTAAGCGCCGATGCACAGATAAGCGAGCTGCTCGTCATCAAGCCCTGCCACAAATTCATCGAGAGACTTCGCGCCGCTTCGCACGTCTGCCCACTGACACACCGGACCGGACGAAAGCTCCGCCGGAACCTCCTGATAAACAATTTCCTTCACCGCGAGGTCAGAAGCGCTGACTGCGACAGCTTTCGCATCCGCCTTCTCTCCGGCCTCACCGTCATATGTAATGCTGTTTTTCTCCGGCCGCAGATCTTCAAAACCGCTGCTGCCGCAGATATTCTTATCCTTCTCGATCACTTCCTCCGCATCCAGCACAACCGCACCTGCAATGTGCGTATTTCTCGAGCAGTTACCGACACGCACATAATACGTTCCCGCTTCCATGACATACGCAGCGCGCGCCGCATCGTATGACGCCATCGACTCCGTCTCAAAGGTCACGGTCACATCCTCGCTCTCGCCCGGCTGCAGCTCCTTCGTCTTCGCATACCCGGCAAGCTCCTGATACGGCTTATCGAGCGCTCCGTCCGGCGCAGAGTAGTAGACCTGCACGACCTCCTTGCCTGCCGCAGCTCCCGTATTCTTCACGGTAGCCGTCACGGTCACCTGCGACGCATCCGCGCAGAAATCCTTCGGCTCGATGGAAAACGTCGTATAACCCATGCCATAGCCGAACGGATACGTCGGCGTCAGGCCAACCGTATCGAAATAGCGGTAGCCCACATAAATTCCTTCCTTATAATAGGTATCGTTCGGATCACCGAAGCCCTCCGTCGACGCGTAATCCGCGATCGGCGCCCACGTCATTGTCAGCTTGCCGGACGGATAGGATTTCCCGAGCAGAACGTCCGCGAACGCGTCCCCTGTCGCCGAGCCGAGCTGACCGAGCAGCAGAATCGTGCCGACCTCCGACACTGGCGTCAGATCCACCATACCGCCGACATTCAGGACCAGGACGAACCGGTCATATTTCTTATTCAGGGCAAGGATATCGCGGATCTCCGTCTCCGTCAGGTTGATATCGCCTGAAACCGGCCTGCGGTCCGCTCCCTCGCCGGAATTGCGCGACAGGACATAGACCGCCGTGCTGCCCTCTCCGTCAAGCGGCAGCTCATACTCCGGCTCCGGGCAGGCACGTCCCATCGCATAGAACATAAGCTTTGGGCCTGTGACGCCCACAGCCTCTGCTTCCTTGCGCACCCCGGTATAAAAAGCCTTCTTCGACGCGAGAAGCAGTGCATCATACGCGTCAAGCCATGCCTTCGTCGTGATCTCAAAGCCCGCGTTCTCAAGCCCCTCCTCCACGTTCACAAAATGGCGCACATTCACATCGCCCGAGCCTGTGCCGCCCTTGATCGTATTGCGCGCGCCGCTGCCGTACAGCGCCAGCTTCCCTGTCCCGTCAAAAGGCAGTGTGCCGTCGTTTTTCAGCAGCACCATGCACTCCGGCGCGAGCGAGCGCGCCGCCGCGATATGCTCCCGCTCGAACGGCTGTATTTCCGGTGAAGATATTCTGATTCGGTTCATGAAAATACTCCTTTCCTCGCCTGCCGCCTCCGCATACCCGGCTTTTTCGGAACAGTTCAGCACAGAACAGTTACATTTTTCGTGTAATTGTACAGAAATACAGAGATTGCAGACCATTTTTTCATCATTTTTAATATTCTCAGTTTAACACAGATACAGCGGCTCTGCAATCCTGTTTTATAAAAGTATCCTTATGCTTACCGCTTCGCCGGTCTCCACCTCCCGCTCGCGTAATGCACCGAGAACAGCACGAACAGCAGCATATTGTGCGCGATCATGCAGCCCCACGCTGCCACGAGGCCGCGGCCGAGCAGATGAATGCACACGAACGTCCCGGCGATGCGCACACACCACATGCCGAGCACATTGTAGACAAACGGCGCGACCGTCTTGCCAAGCCCCTGCATGATTCCCTCGATCACGATCGGGACGCCGTAGAACGGCTCCGACACCGCAACCATGCGCAGCACCGTCCCGCCGAGCGCGATCACCTCCGGATCACGCGAGAACAGGCGCATGAGCTGCGGGGCAAACACGAACAACAGGCCG
>Ga0129308_1001309_pt1 | contig 26924 bp, 17 predicted proteins | sample L827metagenome_FD_94440 | JGI IMG/M metagenome (GOLD analysis project Ga0129308, IMG submission 94440) | Ring-tailed lemur group fecal microbial communities from Wisconsin, USA - L827 metagenome | ecosystem: Host-associated > Mammals > Digestive system > Large intestine > Fecal | place: USA...
CACGATAAGTATCCCATAATGAGAAAGTGGAATAGAATGTTCCTGTCCCTGCTTTTACAATGGAATCGGCAGCGTTGCGGTAAAGGCCGTCTACATCCGAAATTTGGTTAGGCTGAATCAGTGCATGATAAAAACAAGTGTAGAAGTTGGTCTTTTCATCTTCTGTTCCGGTCACGTCAATACGGCTCAGATAGCTGTTCCAGTCGTCATGTGCCGTCTTTTTCACTCCTTCAAAGTCCCATGCGGGCACTTCGGCTTCCATATTCTTCTTGGCACCCTCTATGCCGGTAGTGGAAAGAGCGACTTTCATCAGTAGTTCTTCATCGGGCTGCATGTCAAAAGAGGCAACGATGCGTTTCCCTTTTTCTGTCTCGCCCATAGGCAGGTAGATGGTGTCGGTGACGGGGCGGTTGAATTTCATCACGAAGAAATAATCCTGATTGACCCAAACGCTGTTGCGGACATGTCCGGTCAGGGTTTGGGCATCTTCCCAGTTCACTTCACACTCTTTTACCTGAGAGTGATATTGGTTTTCATTCCACACCGGCCCATGTTGCAGGTCGATGAGGACGGAAGCGGAGTCGGCATTATGATAGGTGTAGCGGTGCAAGGCTACATGAGGGGTGGCAGTCAGTTCTGCCTTTACATTCGGTTCGGCCAGCTCTACCGTATAATATCCCGGTGTGGCGGCTTCCTGTTCTTTGGAAAAACGGCTGCGGTAGGCATCCCAGGCGCGGGTGCGTGTTCCGGTGACAGGCATGACGAGCACATCGCCCAAATCCATACATCCGGTTCCGTTGAGATGTGTTTGAGTGAATCCCCAGATGATGGAGTCATTATTGACATATTCGGAACAATACCTCCAGCCCACCGCACCGGTGACCGGACTGGTTTGAATCATGCCGAAAGGACGGCAGGCACCGGGAAAAGTATGCCCGTTGTCGGCAGCCCCGATAAAGGTGTTCACGTACTTTGTGTAGTCTGTTTCCGCCGGTTCGTTCTCAGTGGGGTTGCAGCTGAACAATGTCCCGGTCAGGGCTAATGTACATAGAAAATAGAAACTTTTCTTCATTGGTATTTAATTTAATAATGAACGGATTAATAAAGTAGTGTGCCTGAGATGCACCAGTAACTGTTGCTTCCTCCTTCGGGAGCTCCTTGCGGTATCCGGACGGAGAGGGTGTGTTCTCCTGCTTCCAAATCGCCCAAGTAGATATATTCGGGCGTAGTTACCGTACCGGGACACCAATTGGAGCGGCTCAAATCCGAAGAACTCAGACCGTTTGAGAAGTTGCCCGAACAAGGATTGGAGTTACGATACGTTCCGCAGTCATCGCGCCAGGGGATGAACGAAATCACTTTCTTGCCATCCAGATAAACGGTATTGGGCTTTTGATTGAATTCATCTCCGTTTCCCCAACCGCCGTGTCCGGTGGTGAGATAGAACAGGCGTGCGTTTTTGACCGGTTCTTCCAGGGTGAAGCTCACACGCAGAGAGTCATTCAGGAAGAAGATGGGGTAGGCTTGTCCGGCCTGTTCCAGATAATTCACGGTGTTGAACAAAGGCATGGCTTTGTTTACGCGGCGTTCGTCGTCGGGATAATACTTCAGTTTCAGGGAGAGGCGATGGCCTTTGGCATCCCAGTTGCCGATGTAGGCTCCTATCCATACTTCGCCTTGCAGTTGTGAGGCGAGAGGAGTCACCTCCGATTTGTAGATGACCGAGTCTACCCAATGTTGTCCTTTCACTTTGTTGTGGTTGAACTTACGCACACCGAAACCGGTAAAGAAACGCATCAGTTCTACAGGAGCCTCATAGTCTTCTGTCGAAATGAGGGCCGGATAGTTGCCGTCTTTGGCTTGGAAAGCCGGTACGTCTTTCAGGTTCCGTATGGCATCCAGAAAAGATTGTTTCTTGTCGGTCGGGATTACAAAGACAGAGCCGGTACGGTCGTATGCGTCGCCGTCCGAGTATTGGGCAACTTCTACAAAGATGCTGCGGTTCTTCGCTGACTCCGGCAGTTTCACTTTTTTCAGGATAATGGTTCCGCCTCCTGCGCTGTAAGTCATTCCGTCTTCCAGTGTATCCGGCAATTTGGCATTGTTGAAACAAATGGTTTCCTGGTCGAATACAGGAACGGTGATGACACCACTTTGGTTGATGGTATATTGATAATCGGCCGCATCCATCTTTTCTCCCCACGAAGCCGGCAATAGTTCTTGTGCCTTCTTGAGAGGGGTGACGGTGGAAGCTTCTTGTATCATGTCGCCGTTGCGCACCACCTTCAGCACCAGTCCGTCGGGCACACCGACATTGGCTTGCGGTGTTCCGCGGAAAGGAATATCATTGGTGTACCATACTTCTATGGTGTTTGAATTGATGGAAGTACGCACTATTTTGCAGTTCAGTCCCAGATGCTTGCCTTCGCCGGCAGGAGTAAATCCTTTGCCGAACTCAAAAGGGGTTGCTGCGGAGATAATTTTTCCGTCAGGCAACTCTGCCCACTTATAGGCTTCGCGGCTATCGTAATCGATATAGCTTTTAATGATGGGTTGTTTGTCCTCAAGGGTGTTTCCGGCCGTCGTTTCTTTTTCCTTTTCGGACCATACACTTTCCAGTGCAACCTGGTTGCCCGATACGGTCATCATTAGCTCTCCGGGGCGGATTTTACCTTTGTAGCTGGATTGGTAAATGACTTCAATCCCTTTGGCATTCTTTACTTTCCTTTGAAGGTTTTGTGCAGAGGCTGCCGAAACGGTCAGCAGGCAGAGCATCAGTAACCATACAGTTTTTATTCCGGTTCTTCTCATATTAAGTGATAATAGTTGGTAATTGGAATGATTGTATAATAGGCAAAGTTAATCATAAATCCGTAAAAGATTGCATCTTAGAGCGTGTCTTGAGTAATAATTTTATAGATTAGAGTCTTTATTCGTATGCTTAAGCTTTTTCTTATGGACATCCAAGCTTTTTCTTATGGACATCCAAGCCTCTGTAAGCGGCAGATTACTACAGACTGCGGCAGTGGACTGTACGAACTCAGGCAGTGGACTGTACGGTCCGTTGTAGTGGACTGTACGGTCTGCGGCAATAGACCGTAGTAGTCTACCGTATGAAAGGGCTTAACCTAAAGGACGAAAATGCTTAGTCAGGCTGAAGAAAGAGACTGTGGCTGCAAATGACGGGAATGGAAATAAAGGCATACAAATGAACTATGGGTTAATTTTTAGCTTATTTCACCTTACAGATTGATTTAAATACCTATATTTGTGTTTCTAAATTAATGAAAGAAATGGCATATCAGTTTACAAGGATAGCAGTAAAGATTGGAAGCAATGTGCTGGCGCGCAAAGATGGCACGCTGGATGTGACACGGATGTCGGCACTCGTAGACCAGATAGCGGAACTGCACAAGGCGGGAGTGGAGGTGATTTTGATTTCATCGGGAGCCGTTGCTTCGGGAAGAAGTGAAATCAAGCCCTCTAAAAAGTTGGACAGTGTTGACCAGCGACAACTTTTCTCCGCTGTGGGGCAAGCCAAACTGATAAACCGCTATTATGAATTGTTTCGCGAGCATGGCATTGCCGTAGGGCAGGTGCTCACTACAAAAGAAAGTTTTGCCACGCGTCGCCATTATCTCAATCAGCGCAACTGCATGATGGTGATGCTGGAGAACGGAGTGATTCCGATTGTAAATGAAAACGATACCATATCGGTGACGGAACTGATGTTTACCGACAATGATGAGCTTTCGGGCATGGTTGCCTCGATGATGGATATGCAGGCACTGGTCATCCTGAGCAATATCGACGGTATCTATAACGGTTCGCCTTCTGCTCCCGGCGTTCGGGTAATCAGAGAGGTGGAGCAGGGAAAAGACCTTTCAGACTATATCAGGACAGAGAAGTCCGGCTTCGGGAGGGGAGGGATGCTGACAAAGACGACCATTGCCCGCAAAGTGGCGGATGAAGGCATTACCGTCATTATTGCAAACGGGAAGAGGGAGAATATATTGGTCGATGTGTTGCTGCATCCCGAAGAAACGGTGTGTACTCGTTTTATTCCGGCCACGGATGGGGTGTCGAGCGTAAAGAAATGGATTGCTCACAGCGAAGGCTTTGCAAAAGGGGAATTGCATTTGAACGAACCGGCGGTGAAAGTGTTGAAAGGAAAGAAGGCAGTGAGTTTGCTGCCGGTCGGCATCGTTGCCATAGAAGGGGATTTCGAGAAAGATGATATTGTGAAAATCATAGACCACAGGGGAAAGCAAATAGGAGTGGGGCGTGCCGGTTACGATTCGGAAGAAGCGCGTCAGCTGATGGGCAGACATGGCCAAAAGCCGGTGGTACATTATGATTATCTGTATTTGGATTAATCAAACTTGACAGTAATGGGAAGACTGACAGATACTTTTCAGAAGGTGCGGGAAGCCGGCAAGAGTCTGGCTTTTTGCGAGGAGGCAAAGATAAATGAGGTCTTGTGTGCCGTGGCGGATGCCACGGAAGCGCAAGCCGGACAGATTTTGTCGGAGAATGCCAAAGACTTGGCAAGGATGGATGAGTCTAATCCGAAGTATGACAGGCTGAAGCTGACGGCCGAACGTATTCACGGCATTGCCGAAGGCATTCGCAGTGTGACGCGGCTTCCGTCTCCCGCAGGGAGGGTATTGAGCGAAACGGTTCGTCCCAACGGCATGACGTTGACGAAGGTCAGTGTGCCTTTCGGCGTTATCGGTATTGTGTACGAAGCGCGTCCCAATGTTACGCTGGATGTCTTTTCACTTTGCTTTAAGTCGGGAAACGCTTGCCTGCTGAAAGGGGGAGGTGATGCCGATTGTTCCAACCGGGCTATCGTATCGGTCATTCATTCGGTCTTGATACAGCAGGGATTGAGTCCTGAACTTGTTGCTCTGCTTCCGCCTGATCATGAATCTGCTGCCGAACTGCTGAATGCGAGAGGTTATGTAGATTTGCTGATTCCCCGCGGCGGGAAAGGACTGATTGATTTTGTCCGTCAGAATGCCACTGTTCCGGTGATAGAGACGGGAGCCGGCGTGTGTCACGCTTATTTTGACAGGAGCGGTGATGTGACGAAGGGGGCCGCTATTATCAAGAATGCAAAAACTCGCCGGGTCAGTGTATGCAATGCCTTGGACTGCGTGTTGGTGCATAGGGAGCGTGTGACTGACCTTCCGGCGTTGTGCAGTGGTCTGCAATACTCCAATGTGACTATATATGCCGATGGGGAAGCTTTTGCGGCTTTGCGGGAAAGTTATCCTGCGGAATTGCTCCGCCCTTCCACAAGTGAGAGTTATGGTACCGAATTCCTGGACTATAAAATGGCTGTCAAGGTGCTTTCCGGCCCTGAAGAAGCGGTGGCCCATATTACCCGATACGGTTCCGGCCATAGTGAATGTATTGTGACGGAGGACAGCCGTTCTGCCGACTATTTTATGAAAGCGGTGGATGCGGCGTGTGTTTATGTCAATGTTCCGACTTCTTTTACAGACGGCGGCGAGTTCGGGCTTGGCGCGGAGATAGGTATCAGTACGCAGAAACTTCATGCCCGCGGGCCGATGGGATTGGAGGAGCTTAATACGTATAAATGGATAATCCGTGGAGAAGGACAGGTAAGAGACTGACCGGTGAAATAGAAATTACACATTATATATATAGAACGAATTATGAGATACTTTACAAATGTACACGATTTGGGTGATTTGAAGACAGCTTTGGCTGAGGCGTTTGAAATCAAGAAAGACCGCTACAAGTATGAAAACCTGGGAAAGCATAAGACTTGCCTGTTGATATTCTTCAACAACAGCCTGCGCACCCGCTTGAGTACTCAGAAGGCTGCACGCAACCTGGGCATGGACGTTATTGTGCTCGATGTGAACCAAGGTGCATGGAAGTTGGAGACAGAACGCGGTGTGATTATGGATGGTGATAAGAGTGAACACTTGCTGGAAGCCATTCCGGTGATGGCTTCTTATTGCGATATCATCGGTGTGCGCTCTTTTGCTCATTTTGAGAACCGTGAAGATGATTATACGGAAAAGATTCTGAATCAGTTTATTAAGTATTCGGGTAAACCGGTGTTTTCGATGGAAGCTGCTACGGGCCATCCGTTGCAGGCTTTTGCCGACCTGATTACTATTGAGGAATATAAGAAGAAAGAACGTCCTAAGGTGGTGTTGACTTGGGCACCGCATCCGCGTGCGCTTCCGCAGGCTGTTCCCAATTCTTTTGCCGACTGGATGAATGAGGCTGATGTGGATTTTGTTATTACTCATCCCGAAGGTTATGAACTTGATTCTAAGTTTGTCCGCAATGCCAAAGTGGAGTATAATCAGATGAAGGCGTTTGAGGGAGCTGATTTTATTTATGCCAAGAACTGGGCTTGTCCGGGTGTGACTCGTCCGGAGGATTATGGTAAGGTGCTGAGTAAAGATATGGGTTGGACGGTAGACACAGCTCACATGGCAGTTACCGACAATGCTTTCTTTATGCACTGTCTGCCTGTCCGTAGAAATATGATTGTGACGGATGATGTGATTGAAGCGCCTACTTCGTTGGTGATTCCCGAAGCTGCCAATCGTGAGATTTCTGCAACAGTGGTGCTGAAACGCTTGTTGCAAGGGTTGGAGTCATAGCTGTCAAGTCAAGTGGAATATGGTTGGGGGTGTCAAAACTAAAGTGACCTGTCACTTTGTCAACTGTAGGGGCAGGGTTTGCCTGCCCGAATACACAAAGTAAACTGTTTTCGGGCGAGCGAACCTCGCCCCTACGAACGAAACGACAGCATTATCCACGTTTTGACACCATCCCAAATACACAAAGCGAACTGTTTTCGGGCGAGCGAACCTCGCCCCTACGAACAAAACGACAGCATTATCCATGTTTTGACACCACCCCATGATTCCCTCATTATTGAAGTCGGTTATCACTTCTCGATGTCCATGCCTTCGTCTATCCAGTTTAGGATACCTTTATCCAGATTGTAGACTTTAAATCCCTTCTTTACCAAGAGTTTTGCTGCATTGCGGCTTCTTCTTCCGCTTTTACAGTATACAGCTACCGGTTGGTCTTTCTGCAACAGTTCATCAACGGCGGCGGCAAAGTTCTCGTCCATTACATTGATGTTCAGGCTGCCGGGGATATGCCCTTCCGAGTATTCGGCGACGGTGCGCACATCCACCAACTGGATTTTATTGTCTTTTATCAACTCTTCGAATTGGGCTGTTGATAAGCTTTTGAACTTCTCTTGTTCTTTTCCTGTGCATGCCCATAATCCGAGTGCAAAGGCGCAGATAAAGAACACAAAATAAATGGTTTTAATCATATCGCTTTTTTATTAATAAGTAAATGAACGGCTGGTCATACCTTCTTTGTAGGTATTCAGTGTAAAGACAATCTCGTCTCCCTCTTGCAATACGTCGGCGTAAGCCCAGAGAGGAACAGAAAGGTAGACTTTGCGGCTGAAACCTTCCACATCGTTGTGGCGGTCGTGGTAGAGAGTGAGATGCAGTGTCTTTGTGCCGTCCTCGTTGTGGGTAATTCCGTTGTCGATGAAATGATACTCGTGTGTGCGGTCTTTCACCATTGCCAGTGCTATCAGGTTCAGGTAACTGCCACTTCTCCAGATGCTTTGGATGGCAACCGGATCTGTATGTATTTCCTTGAATGTATCTTTTGCTTTGGGAATGGGAGAGATGGCCGACTGTGTGTTATACAGGATAGCTTTCAGTGACGATGATTCAGAATCATTGACAGGGGCGTACATGGTAACAGTACGGTAAACGCTGTCGGGTGTCAAGCCGTCCAGACCGGCGCGGGGCTGTATGCTCCACATTATCCCCTCGTCGTTTTTCAGATAAGCCGCCGTTCCCGTATGGTCTGTCACCAAGTCTGTCATTTCGGTCAAGACATTGGGATAGACATAATCGTCATCGCTACAAGCGGTGAGCAATGAAGGGGCAAGAAGGCATAAAAGAATAAATTTCTTCATTGGTAAATCATCTGTTTATCATTAACTGTACTGTTACCTTTGTTGGGTTGTCATTCGGAGAGATTAGCTTTTGGCTGCCTCCAGATAGTTGATTAACGGATTGGCATACATCGTCAAAATCTTGTTGCGCAAGAAAGGAATATCCTTGTCGGGCAAATCAATCTTGGCTATCTGTCCTTCCAGATACTTTTCAAACTTGTTCTTCTCTTCTTCGGTATATTCTTCGGCGAAGCGGTTATCTCCCATTAAGAGATCGCACGCCACATAATTGCCGGCATACAAATGATAGTTTTGATGAATATGCTTGTCTATCAGTGTGGAGATGGCGGTAAACACTTCCGTTTTGGACAAGTTGCGTTCCTTTATCTCATCCAGTTCTTTGTTCAGGCAGGCTGAAGTCTGGAAATGGATACGGCCTTTATACCCATAAAGTCCGGTTTGCATATTGATAAGGTCATCTTCCGGAGATTTCTGGAAGTTGGCATCGTCACGTTTCTGTTGCAGCTCTTTTGCTTTCAGAAAGTCGCATGGGTCGTATTCGTAAGAGATGGAGAGAGGAACGATATTCAGTTCTTTCAATCGTGCGATGGCATCTCCTTCTCCCGCCATGGCCATCATTTTGAGTACACTGTCCTGAGTGCGGTCGTTGGAGTCTTTTGCGCGTCCCTGACGTTGGGCAATCCACAGGTTCTCATGCTTATGGGTGATGGCAAAGTGCATATAGCGCGACATCAGTGCAGATGCTTCCAGTTTCTGACGCATGCTGAGACCGCGTTGCACGATGAATGATTTATTGATACGTACCAGTTTCTTTATCCAGGGATAAATCAGCAGATTGTCGCCGATGGCGATTTCCACGGTATTCATCTTTTGGTCTATCAACAGAATGCATAGAAAAGCGGAGTCGAGGATAATATCACGGTGATTGGAAATGAAGGTGTAATTCATTGTTTTGTCCGTCAGGGCAGAACAGTCGAATGTCAGCCCATTGGCGCATTTCTTTACCAAATCCCATAATAATCCGTAGAAAAATGCTTTTTGGAACTCCAGGTTTGTCCGGCATAGGCGCATCTTCTCGGCAAGGGCCTCAAAAGGTATGCCCGGCATAACAGACTCTACCACTGCCCGGAAGCTTGGGTCGGCGATTAGCTCTTCATAGATTTTCGGCAACTCTTCGGGAGTGTAGGGGCGAATCTTATCAAATTCAGCTGGTATGTTCATGGCTCTTCTAATTTAAGTTAAAACTTATTTTCGATAATATCGGTCATTACATCTTTGATGTCCAGTCCGGCGGCACGCACTTGCTGTGGGATAAAGCTGGTAGCGGTCATGCCCGGAGTGGTGTTGATTTCCAACAGGTTGACTTTGTCGCCTTCGGTAATGATATAATCGATGCGGATAATGCCCGAACAACCTAATATATCATAGATGGCGGAAGTGAGCAGACGTACGCGTTCTGCCGTGTCTTCGGGAAGACGTGCGGGAGTGATTTCCTGTACCTGTCCGTTGTATTTGGCATCGTAATCAAAGAACTCATTGTCGGTTACTACCTCGGTAATGGGGAACACCACTTCTCTATCTTTTGTCTTGTAACATCCGCAAGTCACTTCCGTGCCTTTCATGTAGGCTTCAATCATCACTTCATCGCTTTCATGGAAGGCTTTTTCGATGGCTGGCTGAATCTCTTCTTCTGTTTTGACTTTCGTCACGCCGAAGCTGGAACCGCCGGCATTCGGTTTGATGAAACAAGGCAGACCGATTTTGCTGATTACTTCTTGGTTGGTGATTTCAAAACCTTTGCGGAGAATCAGGGACTCGGATACCCGTATTCCAAATCCTTTCAGGTATTGGTTGCAGGTGAACTTATTGAATGTTATTGCCGAAACCAATACGTTGCAACTGGAATAAGGAATACCCAGCAAGTCAAAGTAGCCTTGCAGGATACCGTTCTCACCCGGGGTGCCGTGGATGGTGATATAAGCGAAATCGAAAAGTTTCTTTTCGCCATTCTCCATGAATCCGAAGTCGTTACGGTCAATAGGAGTTTTAGTGCCATCGGGCAAGATGACTTCCCAACGGTGGCCTTCCATTTCTACTATATATAAGTTATAACGCTCTTTGTCAATGAAAGAGTAAATTCCCTGTGCGCTGCGCAGGGAAACGGGGAGTTCACTGGAATCTCCTCCGGCTACTATCGCAATGGTACGTTTCATAGTTCTTCTCTGTTGCTGATATAGTTTCTCCACTTGTCTATCAGGTTTGTCATATCCTCGGGCAACGGAGAGGTGAAAAACATCTCTTCGCCGGTGCGGGGATGGACAAAGCCCAGCGTCATGGCGTGAAGTGCCTGACGGGGGCAGGTCTCGAAACAGTTGTTTACGAATTGTTTGTATTTACTGAAATGTGTTCCTTTTAGAATTTCGTTTCCACCGTAGCGTTCATCGTTGAACAAGGTGTGTCCGATATGTTTCATGTGTACACGTATCTGGTGGGTGCGTCCGGTTTCGAGTACACATTCCACCAGCGTGACATAGCCTAACCGGTCCAGAACCCGGTAATGGGTGACGGCATGCTTTCCTTGTGTGGGGTCGCTTAATACCGCCATTTGCATACGGTCTTTCGGATTCCTGCCGATATTGCCCTCTACAGTGCCTTCGTCATTTTCTACTATTCCCCAAACTAACGCATTATATTTACGTTTGGTGGTCTTGTTGTAAAATTGAAGCCCGAGGTGTGTTTTGGCATCGGGAGTCTTGGCCACTACCAGCAGGCCGGAAGTGTCTTTGTCAATACGATGGACAAGTCCCACCTGCGGATCATTCGGATCATATTTGGGATTGTCTTTTAAATGCCAGGCGATGGCGTTGACCAATGTGCCGTGATAATTGCCGCATCCCGGATGTACGACCAGTCCGGCAGGTTTGTTAATCACCATCAGGTCATTGTCTTCATACACAATGTCCAGTGGTATGTCTTCGGGGATAATATCATTGTCGTAACGCGGACGGTCCATCATGACTGTCAGCACGTCACAGGGCTTCACTTTATAGCTGCTTTTCACCGGTTTGCCGTTTGCCATGACAAAACCGGCATCGGCGGCTTTTTGGATTCGGTTGCGCGAAGAGTTGACCAACCGTTCGAACAAGTATTTATCTATCCGCACTTGCGACTGGCCTTTGTCCACCACTACCCGGAAGTGTTCGTATAGCTCCGAAGGGTCTTCCACCACTCGTTCTATATCATCCAGCGTATCGTCTATTTCATCCGCATAGTCTTCTGTCATCATCACTTTATTTGGAATAGTTAGAACCAAGATTTGTCTATCACGGGAGTATCATCGTCACCGGTGGTTGTGGAGTCTATCAAGGTCGAGTCATTGGTCAACTCGTCATTGCCGTTACCCACATGCAAGGTTAATAAAGCCTCGTGAGGAACTTTGTCGCCGGCATTCAGGGTGCGGCCTTTGTAAGTGACGCTGTATACCCAGTCTTTCTCGCCGCTGATGTATACCGGTTCGGCCACCTTAAAGCCTAAAGCGCGCAGCTTGGCTTCGGCTTGGCGCAGTGAACTGTTGTCCATGATATCGGGAACACTCACTTTGGGCGCACTGTCCATGTTGACGGTGAGGTAAACCGTTCTTCCCTCTTTTACTTTTGAACCTCCGGCAGGATTCTGTTCCAGTATGGCACCGGGAGGCATCCCTTTGACATAACTGGAGTCGATGGCGACCGCCTTGAGATTTTGTTTATAGATTTCGTTTTCGGCCTGACGTATAGGCAATCCTTTTACATTGGGAACGACCACTGCTTCACCATGGCGGGTGTAATTGTCCAGCCATTGCAGCGTTCCTAAAGCTATTGCTATCACAACAATAATCATGGCCACCAGGTTGAGCCAAAAGAAGCGGTTGTTCTTGAACGAAAAGAATTCTTTGAATGTTACCATAACTAGTTAGATTATTCCGCGTCAAAGATACGACAAATTCAGAATTGTTCCTATATTTATAGTCGAATATCATCTATTTATAGTCGAATATCATCTGTAAATAGCCGAATATCTTTTCTTCTTTCTTCTGAAGAGCGTATTTATATTAAAGCGTTTCTCCTGTTTCGTATAATTATAATGGATATTTTTGTACCTTTGCGGCCCGAAAACGAACCTATTCTAAATTCAGGATTAACATTTTAAGCTAAAAAGATGACAAACGAGACAACAAACGAGCACGAGGTCCTATTATTACGCCGCAAACTGGACTTGTTGCTGCGTACAGGAAAAATGCTCATGGAGAGCGCTGCGGATACTAATCGAATTGAGCGGAATATGAAGCGTGTCGCTGCCTATCTCGGCATCCCCGAAGATAAGTTGCACATCGATATCCGGTGGACTATGTTGATGGTTAATGTAAGTGACGAGAAACATTCTTTTTCCAAGTTCCAAAAATGTGAGAAACATGGCATTAACATGGAAGCCATTTCAAAAATCAGTAAATTGTCATGGCGTGCCATCGAACAGGATTATTCGTTGGATAAGTATGAGGAGGAACTGGAGAAGATTGCCCATCAGAAACGTAATTATACTCCTTACGTTGTTGCCATCTGTACCGGATTTGCCTGTGGCGGATTCTGTAAATTGTTTGGTGGTGACTGGATTGCTTTCTTGATAACCGCACTCTGTACTTTTGTCGGATTCCGTACCCGTGCCCGTTGCATAGAGTTCGGGATAAATGTGTACATGAGTATTGCTATTTCGGCATTTGTCTGCACGTGTCTGGCGTATGCCTTTTCGTTTACAGGATGGTCTGTAACACCTTATCATCCTTTATTGGCATGTACGCTGTATATCGTTCCGGGAGTCCCGCTAATCAACTTTGTGGATGACATGATTGATAATCATTTGCTGGTGGGTATCACTCGTGCCGCCAATACGGTCATGATGGTAGGGGGCATGGCATTCGGTATTGCCTTTGCGATGAGGCTTTTAGTGATGAATGATGTGACGATTGACCAGAAATTCAGTGAACTGAGTATGGTTCCGCATGACGGATATTGGGTGTATGCTATTGCAGCGGCTATTGCAGCGATGGGTTTTGCCACTATCTTTAATATTCAACGCCGCCTTTTGTGGGTGGTGGCTATAGGTGGAATAATTGCCGTGTGTACCCGTAACTTTGTGAACTTTGAACTGGGATACGGTCCGGTCATCGGTTCGTTTATGGGAAGTTTCGTTGTCAGCCTGTTGGCGGTGAAGGCCGTACACTGGTTTCACGTGCCGAATCACGTATTGACAATTCCTTCGGTCATTCCGATGGTTCCGGGTGTATTGATGTATCGTTCCTTGTTGGCGTTTATTAATATGCACGGTGTGATAGGTGAGGTGACAAACGCCTTCTCAAACGGCATTAATTCTGCACTTATTATTTTGTGTATATCATTGGGTGTTGCTGTGCCCAACATCTTTGCGCGCCGTTATATTGCCAAAGACCGTCGGGAGTTTCTTCAGAAAGAATTGGAAGAACGCAAAGCACGAGGTAAATTTATTGAGTGGTAGTCTGTTGATTAATCTATAAGGAACTCCGCATGGCCGGTAAGTTAGAAAAACTTGCTCCATGCGGAGTTTTTTGATGCTAAAAAAGTAATTATTGTTCCCGATAGTGATTCATAATCTGTATATTTGCATTAAATCTATGCATTATTAAAATATTATATTATGAATAACCTACATTCCGGCCTACTTTATTCTTTGACGGGTGTCACGGCTTTGGCATCTATGTCTTCATGTGCTTCTCAGAAGAAAACGGAGGAGCAGAAACCTTTTAATATTGTCTATATCATGACGGATGACCATACTGCCCAGATGATGAGCTGCTATGATAAACGTTATATGGAAACACCTAACCTTGACAGAATTGCTAATGATGGGGTACGCTTTACCAACAGTTTTGTGGCAAACTCTTTGAGTGGCCCCAGTCGTGCCTGTATGATAACCGGCAAGCACAGTTGTGCCAATAAGTTTTATGATAATACGACGTGTGTATTTGACTCTTCACAGCAGACTTTTCCTAAGTTGTTGCAAAAAGCAGGTTACCAAACTGCTTTGGTGGGCAAATGGCATTTGGAAAGCTTGCCGACCGGCTTTAACTATTGGGAGATTGTGCCCGGACAGGGAGATTACTACAATCCCCGTTTCATTACGATGCAAAACGATACGATAGAGAAGCAGGGATATCTGACGAACCTCATTACCGATATGAGTATAGACTGGATGGAGAACCAACGCGATAAAGATAAGCCGTTTTGTCTTTTGATTCATCACAAGGCCATTCACCGCAACTGGTTGCCCGAGTTGAAATATCTGAACGAATACGAAGACAAAACCTTCACCATGCCTGATAATTTTTATGATGATTATGAGGGACGTCCGGCTGCCGCTGCGCAGGAGATGAGTATCTTTAAAGATATGGATATCATGTATGATACCAAGATGCTGGATATGAATAAGGATTCACGCTTGAAATCGGCTTATTTGAACTTTATCGGGCGTCTGACACCGGAAGAGCGCAAACAATATGATGATTTCTATGCGCCTATCATCAAGGAGTTCTATCAGAAGAATCCACAAGGAAAAGAGCTCGCCGATTGGAAATTCCAACGTTATATGCGTGATTATGCCAAGGTGGTGAAGACATTGGATGACAATGTAGGCCGCGTGCTTGATTATCTGAAAGAAAAGAATTTGTTGGATAATACATTGGTGGTCTATACTTCCGACCAAGGATTTTATATGGGTGAGCACGGTTGGTTTGACAAACGTTTTATGTATGAAGAGTCCATGCGCACACCATTGATTATGCGTCTGCCGAAAGGATTCGACAGAAAAGGAGATATCACCGAAATGGTTCAGAACATAGACTATGCGCCTACGTTCCTTGAACTGGCAGGTGCTCCTGTTCCCGAAGACATACATGGGGTATCACTGCTTCCGTTACTGAAAGGTGAGCATCCGCAGAACTGGCGTAATGCATTGTATTATCATTTTTATGAGTATCCAGCAGAGCACATGGTGAAACGTCATTATGGTGTGCGTACCGACCGTTATAAATTGATTCATTTCTATAATGACATCGATGTGTGGGAACTGTATGACTTGCAGGCAGATCCGACAGAAATGCATAACCTCTACGGACAGGCTGAATATGAGCCTGTGGTGAAGGAACTGAAAGAAGAATTACTGAAGTTGCAGGAACAGTATAATGACCCTGTCCGTTTTTCTCCCGACAGGGATAAAGAGTAAAATACGATGATGAGATACATTTATCTGATAATTTTAGGCTTATTTTTTTCCATAGTCGATATGGAGGCGGATAATTCCGCTTCCATACCCTTAGTGCCTCGTCCGACCAGTGTTGTGCCTGGAACGGGAAACTTTCAATTTACTCCCAAAACAGTTTTTGCGGTCGAAACGGAGGAACAGGCTGCCGTTATCCGTTTGCTTTCCGAGCAGTTTGCCTGTGCCGCCGGCTTTACCCCGAAACTGAAAGTTGACAGTAAAAAGGGAGATTTAGTGTTCCAGACAGACAAGAACATAAAAAGCGAAGCTTATTGTCTGGAGATTACTCCCAAGAAAATAACCGTCAAGGCGGCTGATGCCAAAGGCTTCTTTTATGCTTTGCAGAGCATCCGCCAGCTATTGCCGGCGGCAATAGAAAGTGCGGTTAAAGTGAATGATGTGGAATGGGTGGTGCCGGCAATGACTATCACCGACGAGCCTCGGTTCGGCTATCGCGGGCTGATGGTGGATGTCGCCCGCTTTTTCACTCCGAAGGAGAATTTGCTTCGTATCATTGACTGTATGGGAATGTTGAAACTGAATACGTTGCATTTGCATCTGGTGGATGATAACGGCTGGCGTATCGAGATAAAGAAATATCCGTTGCTGACGGAAATAGGGGCTAGCCGGGTGGAGCGTCCGGGCAAACTTTTCCCCGAACGGCGGAATCAGCGTCAAGGTGAACCGACAGTGGAAAAAGGCTTCTATACTCAAGATGATATTCGTGAGATTGTTACTTATGCGGCTGCACGCCGGATAGAGGTGATTCCCGAAATAGAGATGCCGGCACACAGCAATGCGGCGTTGGCAGCTTATCCTTTGTTGGCTTGTCCGGTGGTGGATAAATTTATCGGTGTGCTTCCCGGGTTGGGCGGAAATCATGCGGATATCATTTATTGTGCCGGCAACGACAGTGTCTTTACTTTCCTGCAAAATATAATTGACGAGGTGGTTGCATTGTTTCCTTCCAAATACATTCATTTGGGTGGTGACGAAGCCCGTAAAACCCATTGGAAGGTGTGTCCGCTGTGTCAGGCGCGGATGAAAAAAGAAGGACTGAAGGATGAAGAAGACTTGCAAGGTTACTTCATGGCACGTATGAGCAGTTATGTGAAGAGCAAAGGGCGCGAAGTCATGGGGTGGGATGAACTGACAAATACCAAGATTCCCGATGGTGCTGTTATCTTTGGCTGGCAAGGATACGGACAGGCTGCATTGAAGGCAGCCAAACAGGGACATCGTTTCGTGATGACTCCGGCACGCGTGTTGTACCTCATTCGTTATCAAGGTCCGCAATGGTTTGAGCCGGTCACTTATTTCGGCAATAATACATTGAAGGATGTATACGATTATGAACCGGTGGAACGAAGTTGGACAGCCGGGATGCGCTCATTGCTGATGGGTATACAGGGGTCTATGTGGACTGAATTCTGCAACAAGCCTGAAGAAGTGGAATACCTGATTTTCCCTCGTCTGGCAGCAGTAGCCGAAGGCGCGTGGACTTTCCCGGTGCACAAGGACTGGGACAGATTCTTGGTGGCTCTGGATAACTTTACCGGACATCTTGATGTAAAAGGAATTACTTATGCCCGTTCCATGTACAATATCCAGCATAAAGTGACTCCAATGGACGGCAGCCTGCAAGTAGAGTTGGAATGTATCCGCCCCGATGTGGAGATACGTTATACCACAAACGGAAGTCAGCCCACAGCCAAGTCTTCTCTTTATGAACGCAAATGGCAAGTTACCACTCCTCAAACCATCAAAAGCGCTACCTTTAAAAACGGTAAACAGATGGGACAGACCTTGACTTTACCCATTCAATGGAACAAGGCGACGGCTAAACGGATGTTGCGCAGTAACCCGGTGGAGCGTGTGATGGTGAATGGTGTTCGCGGCAGCCTGAAATATACCGATTCGGAATGGGCGTCGTGGACACGGAATGATTCCATTGCCTTTACGCTGGATTTGAGAAAAAGAGAGCATCTGAATAAGTTGGTATTGGGCTGCATCAATAATTATGGTATGGGAGTGCATAAGCCCAAACGTGTTGAGGTGTGGCTTTCCAATGAAGATATTGAATATTGGAAAGTGGCTTCCAAAGAGTTTGAGCCGGAGGAGATATTCCGCGAAGGTACATTTATAGAAAACTTGCCGTTCAACTTGGATGATGCCGGTCGCTATGTGCGTGTCATCCTCTTTGGTGCAGGTGGCTGTCCGCTTACCCACGTGCGTCCGGAGCAGGAAGCGCGGGTATGTGTGGACGAGTTGATAATAGAATAAACAAAAATACTTAGAACGATGAAGAAGCGAATAACAGAAACCCTACTGGGCCTTTGGGCTTTCGTATGGTGTCTTCCCATGATGGCACAGCAACAACCCGAATGGCAGAGTCAGTATGCTGTCGGGCTGAATAAACTGGCTCCACATTCGTATGTATGGCCTTATAAAAATGCAGCCGATGTGCGGAACGGAAATTATGAGGATTCTCCTTATTATATGAGTCTGAATGGAAAATGGAAATTTCATTGGGTGAAGAACCCCGACAACCGTCCGAAAGATTTTTATAAGCCTTCTTTCTATGACGGAGGCTGGGCGGAAATCAGTGTGCCGGGCAACTGGGAACGGCAAGGCTATGGAACAGCCATTTATGTCAACGAGACTTATGAGTTCGATGACAAAATGTTCCATTTCAAAAAGAATCCTCCATTGGTGCCTTATGAGGAAAATGAAGTCGGCTCTTACCGTCGCACATTCAGCATACCGGCAGACTGGAAAGACCGCCGGGTGGTAATTTGCTGCGAAGGGGTAATCTCTTTTTATTATATTTGGGTGAACGGTCATCTGCTTGGCTATAACCAGGGTTCGAAGACTCCTGCAGAATGGGATATTACGGACAAGTTGCAGGAGGGCGAGAATACGGTTGCGTTGGAAGTATACCGTTGGAGTGCCGGTTCTTATCTGGAGTGTCAGGATATGTGGCGGCTGAGCGGCATTGAGCGGGATGTATATCTTTACAGCACTCCCAAACAATATATTTCGGACTATAAAGTGATTTCTTCTTTGGATAAGAAAGATTATAAAGAAGGTATATTCGGGGTGGAAGCGACTGTTGAGGGGCCGTCTGCTTCAGTCTCTTCCTTGTCTTACCGCTTGGAGGATGCTGCGGGAAAAACCGTACTGAAGGGTGAGCAACCGATTAAGTCGAGAGGCCTTAGCAACTTCATTGCTTTTGAAGAACAACGGATACCTGATGTAAAACCTTGGAGTGCAGAGCATCCCCATCTTTATACGTTGGTTTTGGAGCTGAAGGACACCGATGGAAAAATTTCCGAGCTGACCGGATGTGCGGTCGGTTTCCGTACGTCCGAGATAAAGGACGGACGGTTCTGCATCAACGGTGTGCCTGTGCTGGTAAAGGGAACCAATCGCCATGAGCATTCCCAATTGGGGCGTACTGTGAGCAAAGAACTGATGGAAGAAGATATCAAACTGATGAAACAGCATAATATCAATACTGTCCGTAATTCTCACTATCCCACTCATCCCTATTGGTATCAGTTGTGCGACCGTTACGGACTGTATATGATTGATGAGGCGAATATCGAATCTCACGGTATGGGGTACGGTGCGGCATCTTTGGCAAAAGACTCTACCTGGCTACCGGCTCACATGGATCGTATACAGCGTATGTATGAACGCTCAAAGAACCATCCTGCCATTGTGATTTGGTCATTGGGTAATGAAGCCGGAAACGGTATCAACTTTGAACGTACTTATGATTGGATGAAGTCTATAGAGCAATCCCGTCCGATACAGTATGAACGCGCGGAGCAGAATTACAATACGGACATTTACTGCCGTATGTATCGCGGTGTGGACGTACTCAGAGCGTATGCACGCCAGACCGAACCGAAAGTTTACCGTCCCTTTATAATGACCGAGTACCTGCATGCAATGGGTAACAGCGGTGGCGGACTGAAAGAATATATGGATGTATTTGAGTCTGAACCTATTGTACAGGGCGGCTGTATTTGGGATTGGGTAGACCAGTCGTTCCGCGAGATAGATGAAAACGGTAAATGGTATTGGAGCTATGGAGGCGATTATGGTCCCGAAGGGGTACCCAGTTTCGGCAATTTCTGTTGTAACGGACTGGTGAATGCCGTTCGCGAACCGCATCCTCATCTGATTGAGGTGAAGAAAGACTATCAGTATATCAAGTCGGTACTGACAGACCGGCGTAACCTTGCATTGAAGGTAAAGAATTGGTATGACTTCACCAATCTGAATGCATATACGCTGCATTGGCAGGTGGTAGGTGATAATGGAACCGTTATCAAAGAAGGTACTCACAAAATAGACTGTGCTCCCCACGCAACCGCTGATTTTGCTTTGGGACGTATAGAGCTGCCGTCGGATATCCGTGAAGCTTATCTTAATCTGAGTTGGACGCCTGATACGCCCCAACCATTTATCGGTACAGATTTTGAAGTGGCTTATGACCAGTTTGTCTTGCCTGCCAACAAGAGTTTCCATGCGCAAGCTCCCAAACCGGAAGGAGAAGTGAAGTGGAATATTGACCGGCAAACAGGCGCATTGCGCTCTTATATTTATAATGGTAAGGAAATGCTGGCATCTCCCGTTGTGCTGAGTCTTTATCGTCCTGTCACAGATAATGACAACCGTGAGAGAACAGGTGGCGCACGGGCCTGGAAAAAAGCGGGCCTGGACAATCTGGTTCAAAAGGCAACCTTTGTCGAATCGTCCGCAAAAGGCGGCAAAGCCAAAGTGGAGCTGTTGAATGCCGAAGGCCGTAAAGTGGGTACTGCCGACTTCCTGTATGTGCTGAAAAAGGACGGTACGCTGGAAGTGAAGACAACGTTTGTTCCTGATACAGCCGTTGTTACCTCGTTGGCGAGAGTCGGTCTGGCTTTTGAAATGCCGGATACTTATAACCAGGTTTCATATTTGGGACGCGGTGAGCACGAAACTTATGCAGACCGTAACCAGTCGGGACGTATTGGTATTTATCATACAGATGCAGAGCGTATGTTCCATTATTATGTAAAACCGCAGGCAACAGGAAATCGCACGGATGTACGTTGGATGAACCTGACGGATGAAGCGGGTAACGGATTGGCTTTCCGTTCGGACAAGCATTTTCAGTTCAGCGTCATTCCTTTCACGGACATGAATGTGGACAAAGCAACCCACATCAATGAACTGCAACGGACAGGTGTCGTAACCGTTCATCTCGATGCAGAACAGTCGGGAGTGGGTACCGCTACTTGCGGGCCGGGTGTGCTGCCTCAATACCTTGTCCCGGTGCAAAAACATACATTTGAATTTATGATTCGCCCTTTAACAAAATAAAAATAAGACACATGAGAAAAACAATTCTGACCGCAGCTTTGGTTTGTGCCTTTTTAGGTGCACAAGCTCAGGAGTATTATGAGAAACAAGTGACCTTCCCTGCCGGGGCGACCTTGGAACAGAAAGTAGATATGGCTTCTCGCCTGGTGCCCACTCCGCAACAGTTGGCGTGGCAACAAATGGAGTTTACCGCTTTCCTCCATTTTGGTATCAATACGTTTACCGGCAATGAATGGGGAAGCGGAAAAGAAGACCCGGCTATCTTCAATCCCACCGAACTGGACTGTGAGCAATGGGTGCGCTCACTGAAAGAAGGCGGCTTCAAAATGGCGATTATTACGGCCAAGCATCATGATGGTTTCTGTCTTTGGCCTACCAAGACAACTAAACATTCCGTAGCCAATTCTCCGTGGAAGAATGGAAAAGGAGACGTCGTCCGTGAGTTGCGCAATGCCTGCGACAAGTACGGCATTAAGTTTGGTGTTTACCTCTCTCCGTGGGATCGTAATGCCGAATGTTATGGCGATTCTCCCGCATACAATAAATTCTTTATCGAACAGCTCACCGAACTTCTGACCAATTACGGAGAAGTGCACGAGGTTTGGTTTGACGGTGCGAACGGAGAAGGTCCTAACGGCAAGAAGCAGATTTATGATTGGGATGCCATCTTGAAAACCATCCGCCGTCTGCAACCGAAAGCTGTGACAGCCATTATGGGTGATGACGTCCGTTGGGTGGGCAACGAACGCGGTATCGGGCGTGAAACCGAGTGGAGCGCTACAGCTCTTATGCCCCATTCTTATGCGGGCGCCGACGAAAGTTATGCCAAGTTGGGCATTAAAGGAACCGGAAAAGACTTGGGAAGCCGTGCTTTATTAGAGAAGGCTCCGACTTTGTATTGGTATCCGTCGGAAGTGGATGTGTCTATCCGTCCGGGATGGTTCTACCATGCCGAGCAGGATAATCAGGTAAAATCATTGGCGCATCTGACTGATATTTATTTCAAGTCGGTGGGCTATAACTCTGTACTGTTGCTGAATATCCCTCCCGACAGACGTGGCTTGATTCACGAAAATGATGCCAACCGCATCAAGGAACTGGCTGCTTATGTCAAGAAAACATTTGCCGACAATCAGGTGGAAAAGGGTAATGCCGCATGGACAGCCAAAGCCGGTGAGTCGAAAGTGTATAAACTGAAAAAAGATGCTTTGGTCAATACATTCCTCATTCAGGAAGATATCTCCAAGGGACAGCGTATAGAAGATTTTACGATTGAGGTGTTTACCAATGGTGCGTGGCGTCATGTGGCAGAAGGAACGACGGTTGGCTATAAACGTCTTGTACGCTTCTCCGACAGCAAAGCGGAAAAGTTGAGAGTGACCGTAAATGCTGCTCGCGGGACAGCCAATATTTCCAACATCGGTCTTTATTATGCACAGCCTTTGACAGAAAAGAATACGAAAGTGAAATTAAGTGATGTCTCGGTGAAAGATTGGAAAACGGTGGGAATGCCGGCGGAAGCGGCTAATGCTATCGACGGAGATTCCCAAACAGCATGGACTGCCAATGCTCTAACTCCTTTGGTAGTGGATATGGGTAAAGAATCGGAGATAATCGGTTTCAGCTATGCACCTGCACAAAAAGAAGACCTTACGGGAACGATTTATAAGTATAACTTCTATGTTAGTGCCGATGGAAAGAACTGGACGAAGTGTGATGCCAGTGGAGAATTCAGCAACATCATGCACAATCCTGTTCCTTATTTTGTCCGGTTCGGTAAGAAATATCCGGCACGCTACTTTAAACTGGAGCCGACTGCCGAGATAAACAACAAGCCGGCAACAACCGTTGGCGAGGTTGGAGTCTTGTTGAAATAAACGGAAACATAACTTCTTTATATTCTTTTGGCTGTGGCCGAAAGTGATTCTCATTATCGTTTTGCAGTGGGGGTTGTGTCAAAACGTGGATAATGCTGTCGTTTAGTTTGTAGGGGCGAGGTTCGCTCGCCCGAAAACAGTTTGTTTTGTGTCTTCGGGCAGGCAAACCCTGCCCCTACAGCTGACGATTGGATAGGCTGGTTTAGTTTTGACACACTCCCACGGCAGACGATTTGGCAACTACGTTGGCCTCATTATCCCCCAAAATGCTTTATTATTAGCTGCTTATCCCCTCCATCGGTAATTCCTTACACACTAAATGTGGAAAATATTCTTTTTATTTCGGATGATTTTATACTATATATTATCAGGAAAGGGCATAATTTTGCTCTCGTTAATGTGAGTTACTTATAATAACCTTATATCTAATAATGGAATTTATGAATCGGAATAAACAATACGTGAAACAGGCAGCCTGTGTCTTTACATGGATAGTGACTATGTGTTTCGGGGTAGGATTGCAAACAGTCAGTGCGCAAAATAATTCGGGTGATGAACAAGGTTTGGAGAGTGTCTATTCGGCGGTCGGTCTGAACGAGCGTGCGGAGGAAGAGGCACTGAACGGTTGGTGGCGCCTTGGCGATTCCACACGTGCCGAACGTATGAAATGGTTCAATGAAGCCAAGTTTGGTTGTTTTGTGCATTGGGGGGTATATGCAAAGGCCGGAGGCACATGGAAAGGAAAGAAACTGCTGGGATATTCGGAACATTTAATGCGCCGTGAAAAAATAACACTTGAAGAGTATACCGATTCACTGGTCCGTCCGTTTGACCCGGTTTCTTTTGATGCGGACGAATGGATGCGGTTAGCTTATGAAGCCGGAATGCGTTATTTCATAATTACCGCCAAGCACCATGATGGATTTGCCATGTTTCCGAGTGATGTGTATCCTTATGATATCCGAATGACAAAAATGAAAGGTGACCCGATGAAGGAGTTGGCGGATGCGGCGCGGCGTTATGGCATTAAATTCGGATTTTATTACTCGCATGCGTTTGATTGGGAACATCAGGATGCTCCGGGAAACGATTGGATGTATGATAATCCGGGTGGAGACAAGCTGCTCCACGGCGCGGAATGGTGGATTAATTATCCCCAGTTCTTACCGGTGGCCCGCAGATATGTCAATGAAAAGTGTTTGCCCCAATTGGCAGAATTGGTGCACCGCTATCATCCTGATATCCTTTGGTTTGATACTCCTCATAAGTTGCCGTTGGCTGAGAACTTACGCATATTGCAGTATCTGCGCAAAATAGCCCCCGATGTAGTCATTAACGGACGGTTGGCACGCAATGGCGACCGTCAGTATGGGGATTATACCAATACCGGTGACCGGGCTGCTTACTTTTTCCCTACTCCCGGTGCATGGGAATCGATTCCGACTACCAACGATTCGTATGGATACAATGCCAACGACCGTTCGCACAAACCGGTGAGTCATTTCATCCGCCTGTTGGCATCTGCTGCTGCACGAGGAGGAAACTTATTAATGAATGTCGGGCCGAAAGGTGATGGAGCGATTGACGATGTGGATATACAGATATTGAAGGGTATTGGTCGATGGATGCAGCATAGTGGTTCAAGTTTATATGGTACGGTTACTTCGGGCTTGCCTTCCCAGTCATGGGGAGAAACTACCCTGAAAGGTGACTCGCTCTTTTTGCATATCTTCCACTATCCTAAAGATGGCATCCTATTGGTAAACGGTCTGGAAGGTGTCCGTTTGAATGAGGCTCGTTTCCTGGCTTCGGGACATCCGGTCAAGGTGCACCGCATGAGTGCATCCGAGTGGAAAATAAAACTGCCGGAAGCGGAGGTGGCCTGTATGGATACGGTAGTAGTGCTTCGCAAGTCGGGTGATATACGTCCTTCGTCACAGCGATTGCTTCATCCGGGAATGGTGAATGAACTGCCTGCTTTTGAGGCCGATATGAATAGTGGCAACTTTCAGCATGGCGATGGTAAAGTGTTGCGTAACTATATCTCCAACTGGACAAAATCGGATGAAACACTGTCATGGGAGATAAAGAGCCTTCGTTCCGCCAATTATAATCTTACGTTGGAGTACACGGGTACAGGAAGCGGAGATGCAGGAAAGATGGAATTGAGAATTGCGGGAAAGAATTATCCTTTTGAGTATGAGGGCTGCTCCGCAAATAAAGTGGCTAGGCTCCGGTTAGGGACCGTTTCGTTAAAAGCCGGTCAACATACCATTTCATTGCACGGCATTTCGCATCAGGGAAAGGAATTTATGCGTCCTGTCCGCTTGGTGTTGGAACAAGAATAAGTATTTAATTATGAGAGTTCGGTCACTAACTTGCTGAATACCCAGTCGTATACAGTAACACAAAATACAGGCATCAACAGGTATTATTCTAACCTTCCACTAAGAGGGAGAGAAGTTTTATTCCGAATTTTGTGGAGAATATAGGGTTGGTGTATCATATATTCTTATGCTCTCATTTTGTTTTGGCTTACGCACCGAGTATCTGGCGATGGCCCCTCATAATCTAGCCGGCATATTGGAAAACAAACGTCCCATCCTTCTCCTTTTTTGTCGTCGGCAGCAGCGATATATGTGTAGGCTGATGCGTACGTCCGTGTAGCCCGATACGTATATACGTGTGAGCTTATGCGTATATACGTGCAGGCCTATGCCACCGTATGTGTAGCCCGATGCATACGTACATGCTGAAGGATACAAAAAGACCTTGAAGTTTTCAGAAAAGCTCGGTGTGTTTTTTTTAAACTTCACCATCTTTTTCAAAAAGCTCGGTGTGTTTTTCATGTAGGGGCAGATGGGAGTATTCCCTCATTAGACCGGTCATTCCCTCTTCTCCGTTCATCCTTACATTTTAATCAAAGCGCGCTGGCTATCAGACGGTTAAAGATGACAGCACATCCCTTCATCCTCCCTTCAGCCGTGCTTTCCAAGTCCCTTCACAATCTGCCTTCAGCGATTCCCTGTGTATTTTCTATACATCTTTTCAGTCTGCCGTTTTCTGTAGGGGCGGACCCATGTGTCCGCCCCTACAGAAAATGAAAGCGTTATCGAAAAAGTTAAAAAGCTGAAAGAAGTTTCACAAGTGAAAGGAGGCTGAAAGGACGGTGACGGGATGTCCCTTCACTACCGGAAGCCTCATCAACAGGGCGTTTCAACGACTAATGAAAGGAGGAAGGAAGAAACATATTTCTGCTTGTAGGGTGAAAAAAATATAGAGTTGTATATGCTATAGGCAGACTTTAGCACTATCTCAAAGACTTTTATGTAATATGAGTAGATGGAAGGTCGTTATGAATTTCATGTCGAAAATTGCATTTTCTCCTCTGTTGATTGAAAAATAGATTTATCTTTGTAACATGAACGCTAAGATATAAATGAAAGACTGATGAAAGAAGCAACCATAACCCCTTTTGCAAAGCCGCTTTATGTGATGACCAAGCCTGTGGGCGCAGTCTGCAATCTGGCTTGCGACTATTGTTATTACCTGGAAAAAGCAAAGTTATATGAAGAACAACCTCGCCATGTGATGAGTGACGAGCTGCTTGAGAAGTTCATAAAGGAATATATTGAATCGCAAACCATGCCTCAAGTGCTGTTTACTTGGCATGGAGGGGAAACCCTGATGCGTCCTTTGTCCTTTTATAAAAAGGCGATGGAGCTTCAAAAGAAATATGCCGGAGGCCGTACGATTGATAATTGCATCCAGACCAACGGTACACTGCTGACCGATGAATGGTGTGAGTTCTTTCGCGAGAACAATTTTCTGGTAGGCATCTCTATTGATGGTCCGCAAGAGTTTCATGACGAATATCGGAAGAATAAGATGGGACAGCCTTCTTTTGTGAAGGTGATGCGTGGCATTAACTTGTTGAAAAAACATGGGGTGGAATGGAATGCCATGGCGGTAGTGAATGACTACAACGCCGATTACCCTTTGGAGTTCTATCGCTTTTTCCGCGATGAGCTTGATTGTCATTATATTCAGTTTACTCCTATCGTGGAGCGTCTCTCCAAACGTACGGACGGACTGAAACTCTCTTCTTTGAAACAAAAAGACGGAGAATTGGCGCCTTTCACTGTCTCGCCCGAGCAATGGGGGACATTTCTCTGTACCATTTTTGATGAATGGGTGAAGAAGGATGTAGGAAATTACTTTATTCAGATATTTGATTCCACACTGGCCAACTGGGTAGGACAGCAGCCGGGGGTCTGTTCGATGGCAAAATATTGCGGCCATGCTGCCGTGATGGAATTTAATGGGGATGTTTATTC
>Ga0129308_1001310_pt1 | contig 26917 bp, 18 predicted proteins | sample L827metagenome_FD_94440 | JGI IMG/M metagenome (GOLD analysis project Ga0129308, IMG submission 94440) | Ring-tailed lemur group fecal microbial communities from Wisconsin, USA - L827 metagenome | ecosystem: Host-associated > Mammals > Digestive system > Large intestine > Fecal | place: USA...
AAGCATCCGATCACCAGAAAAGGACCGAAGATGATGAGACAATATAAAATGCCGTACCGCACCAGATATTGATAAAACTTCGGCTCCCCGCCCTCCTCGTCAGTGATCTTCATACGGAAAAACCACTTGCCGAAGGTATAGCCTCCTGTGGCCCAGGGCAGCACGCCAAAATACAGGGTCAGCAGGACGGCCGCTCCGACGGCGCCGGAAAAGATCCATTCCAGCGCATCTCCCATCACCGCAGGCAGCAGGTTTTCCAACACATGCAGTCCTACGCGCAGAACTCCGGTAAAAAAGAACAGCGTGATCCAATCCAGAACCAGGGCCAGAAAACGGCGCAGCAGCGGCACCCGTTCTCCCTTCTCGTACGCCATCTCGTCGATGCGCTCTCTGGAAGGCAGAAAATGACAGATCACCGGCGTCATCCAATACCCTTCCATACCGCCCAGCGTGTTGAGCATCAGATCATCCACATCAAAGAGCCGGTAAGGTCTCGGGTAGATGCCGTACAATCCGGAAAGCTGAGTCAGCTCAAAGAACAGGCTGACGCCAAAAGACGCCGCCAGCGTTTTTTTCCAGCTCCACTTGAAATAATAGCGCAGATAGATCCCCAGCGGCACGAACAACAGCATGTTGAACAGCACTACGAAGAAAGTGGAATCCGTGACCGCCGCCCAATAGGTGCCGGGATCCGTGATATTAAAATTGGACTTTTTAATAAAATCGCTGACAAACTGGAAGGGTATCAGCTGCATGGCCGGCCCCGTGTAGTTTGCCACCTCCTCCGCAGGAGGCAGCGGAAGGATCACAAAGAAGTACATGTTGATCAGGTACAGAATAAACGTGTACATGATCGCCGACCGCCAGAAGGGAATGGCTCCGAACCTTTTATACTGCGTCACGATATAGGGGAGCGTAAAGAGCAGGGCGATAAACGGAAACGCAACAAAAGCGCTTTTGATCGGCACCAGATAAATTTCCATATTCCTCCTCGCCCCCTTTCCCCGCCGGACAATTCCCGCCGGTCTTTTTCACGCCAGCCTTTGCCGCTGGACATTGCTCGCCGGCCTTTCCTGCCGGATATTTCCCGCCGGCCTTGCCCGCCGGAGTCTTCCCGGATCTAGGCCCGGCGTACCGCGGCCTTCATCTCTCTCACATAATCGGCCACCGGACCGATGGAATCCGCGCCGTGCTTTGCCACCAGTTTAACGATGGCGCTGCCGACGATGGCCCCGTCCGCCAGCCGTGCCATCTTCTCCGCCTGATCCGGAGTCGCGATGCCGAATCCGATGGCGCAGGGCGTGTCGGTGCTCTCTTTGACCAGCTTCACGATCTCGCCCACATCGGTCCTGATCTCGCTTCTCACTCCCGTGACTCCCAGAGAAGAAACACAGTAGACAAATCCCTTCGCCTCCGAGGCGATCATGGAAATACGCTCTCTGGACGTAGGCGCCACCATACTGATCAGATCTACGCCGTATTCCTCACAGGCTCCGCTCAGCTCGCTCTTTTCCTCATAGGGCAGATCAGGCACGATCAGCCCGTCTACTCCTGCCTTCACGCAGCGTTTCATAAAGGCCTCTTTTCCATATGTAAAGATCGGATTGACGTAGGTGAGGAAAACCAGCGGCACTCTCACTTTGTCCCTGATCCCCTCCAGCGCATCGAACAGCCGGTCCGTAGTACAGCCCGCCGCCAGCGCCCGTTCGTTGGCCTCCTGGATCACCGGCCCCTCCGCCACAGGGTCGGAGAAGGGGATCCCGATCTCGATGAGATCGGCTCCCGCCTCCTGCATGGCCAGGATCAGCTCCTGCGTCACGGCCAGCGTGGGATCGCCGCCCGTCACAAACGAGATAAACGCCTTTCCGTCCTTAAATGCTTCTCCGATTCTACTCATCGATCTTCACCCCTCTGTATCTTGCAATAGCCGCCACATCCTTGTCTCCCCGGCCCGAAATATTGATGACCAGCAGCTGATCTTTTCCCATGGAGGGAGCCAGCTTTCTGGCGTACGCCACCGCGTGGGCGCTCTCCACTGCCGGTATGATTCCCTCTGTGCGCGAAAGATATTCAAACGCGTCCACCGCCTCATCGTCCGTCACCGGCACGTACTCTGCCCGGCCTGTACGCGCCAGCTCCGCATGCTCCGGTCCGATGCCCGGATAATCCAGCCCCGCCGAGATCGAGTATACCGGCGCGATCTGGCCGTATTCATCCTGACAGAACAGCGATTTCATGCCGTGAAAAACTCCCAGGGTACCGTTGGCCATGGTAGCTGCGTTTTTCGGATCGTCCACGCCCAGTCCGGCGGCCTCGCAGCCGATGAGACGCACGGAAGTATCCGGTATGAATTCGTAAAAGGCTCCCATGGCGTTGCTTCCGCCCCCCACGCAGGCCACCACCGCGTCGGGCAGCCTTCCTTCCTTTTCCAATATCTGTTCCCTGATCTCTTTTCCGATTATTTTCTGAAAATCCCTCACGATGGTGGGAAACGGATGAGGCCCCATGACAGAACCCAGCACGTACAGCGTATCGTCCATCCTGCGCGTCCACTCCCGCATGGTCTCGTTGACCGCGTCTTTCAGGGTCATGGTGCCGCTTTCCACCGCGTTGACCTTTGCCCCCAGAAGCTCCATGCGGTACACGTTCAGCGCCTGGCGCTCCGTATCCTCCTTGCCCATAAAGACCTCGCACTCCATGTCCATCAGAGCGGCCGCCGTGGCGGTAGCCACGCCGTGCTGTCCGGCGCCCGTCTCCGCGATGACCCGCGTTTTGCCCATCTTCTTTGCCAGCAGTACCTGACCCAGTACGTTATTGATCTTGTGGGAACCGGTGTGGTTCAGGTCCTCCCGCTTCAGGTAGATCTTCGCCCCTCCCAGATCCCGCGTCATCTTCTCCGCATAATACAGCAGCGACGGCCTTCCCGCATAATTTCGGTACAGATCCGCAAGCTCCGCCTGAAAATCCGGATCATTTTTGTAATGCTCGTAGGCCTCTTCCAATTCCCGTACCGCGTTCATCAGCGTTTCCGGTATGTACTGCCCGCCGTAGGGGCCGAATCTTCCTTTTTTCTCCTCTGTCATCTTAACCCTCCTGTCATTTTCAACGGACCTGTTCGCCGGTCCCGCGGCGCTGCACAGAAGCAGCCCGATCCTCTCTTTTATTTCGTCAAGTTCTCCCGCCATGTTTCCTTCATAAAAAAGCCTCCTTCGCAGCCTTTTTCGCCCTGGGGACTCACCTTCACAATGTAGGCTTTTTTGTTATTCCGTCAATATCGCCAAAGGCGATATTTCCTACATAATTAAAAAAAGCTTTTGCCCCTCCTCAAAGGGACAAAAGCTGAACTTCTGCGGTACCACCCAAATTGACGGCAGAGCCGTCCACTCCTTTTGCGCACATCCATACGCATCCCACTGATAACGGACGGGATCCCCGTCAGCGTCTACTCCCATGGTTCTGGTTTCAAGCTGCCCTCGCAGGCCCATTCCGCAGACTCTTCTATCACCGCACTCTCACCACCCGTCGGCTCTCTGTCATATCGCCCTCTGCGTACTCTCCCTGCTCATCGGTTTTTCTTTCAGGCAGTCCGCCGAAGCTCGCCGCCCTATTGCTTTAATGACATACAGTATAGACCCATCGCCGTCAATTGTCAAGAAACGATCCTGAATTCATCGCCGCTATCTGCTGTTTTATCTCGTCTCCCACCTGCGGAGGCTCCGGTTCCGGTCTGCTGATCCAGTAACCCTGCAGGTAATCCACGTCCATGGAGATCACCGCGGCGGCTTCCGCGAAGGTCTCCACGCCCTCCGCCACGATGAACATCTGGCGCTCGTGGGCATAGGATACGATATTCTGCACGATCTTCTGTTTGTCCGGGTCCTCGTCGATCCCCCGAATGATGGAAATATCCACCTTGATAAAAGCCGGCGAGAGAAGCAGCAGCATGCGCTCGCTGTTGTAACCGCTCCCGTAGTCGTCCAGGGCCATGGATGCGCGCCATTCCCTGACCTTCCGCTTTTTGATCTCCATGCCGGCCTCGTCAAGCCGCTCTTCCTCCGTCATCTCAAGCACGATGCGGTCCAGATAGCCCCTGTACCTTTCATCAAACTCCAGCAGCTGCCCGTCCGTCATGGTCTCGCTGGCGATGGAGTTGATAAAGATCCGGCAGTCTCTGTGGATCTTGCCCGCCTCCACGCACTGGATAAATGTCTCCATGGCGCACCGCCACGTCAGTTCTTCTATTTGAGCAAGCTTTCCCTCCGCCCTGGCCAGCTCCAGAATTTGAGACGCCGTGTGCAGCGTGGGCATATTGGCCCGCATCAGAGCTTCGTAGGCGAACAGAGTTCCGTCTTTTGCGCTGACGATAGGCTGGAAATAATACTGTACCAGCGATTGATCGATGAGCTCCGCCAGCTCGATGCGGTTCTGACTCAGATACGCTTCCCGGTTGTATACGCCGAGATCAAACTCCTTCATCGCGCCTTTCTCAGATTGTTTTACCTTATACATGGCAAAGTCCGAATACCTCAGCAGTTCGCCGTAATCGCTGCTGTCGTCAGGATACCATGCGATACCGCCCGATGCCGCCACCGGCTGCGACCTTCTGTTGGGCAGCACGAACTGCTCGCTGCGAATGGACTGCGTCAGACGGTCCAGCCGCTCCCGTATCTCCTCTTTGCTCTTATATCCATAGAAAAACAGATAAAACTCGTCGCCGGAGATACGGGAGACCACCGTGTGCTCCGGAACTGACGATACGAAGCATTCGGCCGCTTTCTGAATATAATTATCCCCGCACTCGTGACCGAAGGTATCGTTGATCTGTTTCAGATTATCCAGATCAAGCATGACCAGAGCCGCGATCCCCAGAGCATCCTTTTCTTTTTCAAACAACTCGTGCATGATCCTGGCAAAAGCCCTGCGGTTGATCAGTCCGGTGAGGAGATCGTGATCCCGCTCGTAGGCGATGCGGTCGCGCTCCAGCATGGACTGCGTCACATCCTCGGCCAGTCCGATACAGCGTACGCCGTCGTCAACGTATTTTAGCTTGACGAAGATCGGTTCCCCGCCGTCCGGAATGCGGAATATGATCTGATCCGCAGTTTCTTCCTCTCTCTGCACGTACTTCCCCAGTCCGGTCATGATTTTTCCGAATGTTTCCACATCCAGAGTCCAGGTGTCGATTCCCCTGATGTTGAAGACCTCGAAGAAGCCGTCGCTGATGAACAGCTTCTCCTGATCTCTCCGGATCTCGAAGCCGGCGATCTTTACGCTGGCCAGCTCTACGATCTGGGTAAACTTTGTGGCGGCGTCGATGACGTCCCTGCTGAGATTTTCGATGGATTCTTCCAGACTGTCGATCTCTCTGATCCCTGTGCGGCGCAGCTTCACCGCATTCTTTACATTCATGACTCCGATCTCGCTCATCAGCGTCTCCACCGGCCGGGAGATCAGACGGCTGACCAGGAAACATCCCGCAACGCCGATCATAAGGGAGAACAGCACGCCCAGAACGAGATTGCCGGTGACCTTGTTTGAAAAGGAAAACAGATCCTGCTCCCGCACCGCGCCGATGAGCGCCCACCGTTGATCGGAAAAAGGAGCGTTGGAATTGTAAAGGTTGAGAAATTCCACAGCGCAGCAGAAATTTTGATCGTCCTTTTCGATTCGGCAGTCTTTGCCGTTTTCCAGCACCTTCGTCGTCTGTTCCCTGCCTCCGGCCTGCCGGTAGATCGGACCGCTGATCAGCACGTTGTCAAAGAGATTCCCCCCCTGACGCTCCACCCCCAGAATGTACGAACCCTTCTGGTCTTCCGCGATCTCCCCATAAGGAATGATCCTGTTGAGATAATCCAGCGTGATATCCACGCCCACTACGCCGTAGACTGTCCCGTCGCTCAGGATCAGCGGCACGGAATAAGCGATCGCAGAACGCACATCCCCCTTCAGCACAAAGGGGCCGCTCCAGTAGCCCAGATCCTTATAACCGATCCCCTGGTTTTTCTCATCGCAGGCCGCCTGATACGGAACCGTGAGAAATTCATAACTCTGCTCCGATCCTTCGGAGAACTCAAACCGCGGCGACCACCCGCTGTCCATGGGAATATTGATGGACTGTACCACCGCCGTGGGCGCCCTCTCCAGCAGAAGATCCGTGTTGTCATAGGAAGGACTTGACGCAGGGTCCAGATCTCTGAAATACAGACCCGGTTTGCTTTTCAGCAGCCTCAGTTCTTCCCCCGTCTCCCCGTCCGCTCCGGTCACGATGGGGATCTCATTGCTGAACACCACAAATCCGCCGGTAGTCCTGCAGCTTCGCATCATGGAAATGATCTCGCCCGTGATGTCATTCAGCAGCCTGGCGCTTCCCTCCGTGTCCTGATCCAGCTTTTTCGGATCGATCAGGCCCGCCGCCGTCAATTCCTCCGTCTTTTCGTTGATCTGCCGCACGGTAAGATCCAGCTGAGACCAGCTGTTGATCATTTCATTTTCAAGATAGCTTTTTCGATTCAAAACCCTCTGGCCGAGAATATCCCGCGCGTTCTGATTCAACCTGCCCGTCAGACCGCCGCCGAATATGCTTCCCGCCAGCAGAAGGCTCTCTATCAACACGAGAACACAGACCGGGATCAGGATCTTGATGTAGATCGATCTGCCTGCCGATTTTGTGTCCCTGGCTTTTGCTGGCCTCACTGTATTCCTCCGCCGCCGTCGCTGCCGATGGCAGCCTCCAGCTCCGTCTTTGTCTTCTCATACCACCGATCGAAATTATCGTCCTGGAGATAGATGGCGGACGCCTCTTCCAGCGTCATTCCCTGCTCCATTCTCTGTCTTACCAGCTTGCGGTCCGCCTCGGCCTGGCCGGAAAGCGACATTTCCAGTACGTTTCTGGCAGTCGTCCCATTTTTAAAAGCTTTCGGCGTATACAGCTTATTTTTCATCACCGTATCTACGGACACCTGCAGGATCGAATCCATCATACTCCCGTCGGATCCTATGTACTCCGCGATCAGCTCCGCGTCGTTGGCGGCCTTCGTCACCGGCAGATATCCGGACGCCACCGAGAAGCGAATATTCCTCTCATCCTGCGTAAACCACTTCAGAAACTGCACGGAAGCATATACCTTTTCCGGTTCGGACTTTGTGACCACCATGCCCGCTCCCTGCTGGACCGCATACGCCTCTCCCCCCTCGAACTTGGGACACTCCAAGGCCAAAAGTTCAATGGGATATTCGTCCTGATCATCGTCTCCGCCCACCACAGAGCTGGGGAAAAAAGTTGCCCCGGAGGACGCGCCCACGAAGGAGATAATGCCCCCCGTCTTCATGTCGCCGCTGCGAAACCTGGCGGAAGCGTCAAAATACCCATTAATAAAAGGAACATAATAATTGTCCCAGAGCTTTTTCATAACGTCCCGATCAAAATGCAGTTCCACAGAGCCGTCTTCTTTCACGGTGAAGATCTCCGTTCCCAGCTGCCTGGCTCCCAGAAGGAGATAATTTGCCATGGCGTCTCTGCCAAAAAATGCTTTTCCGTCGTTCTTCTCCGCAGTCAGGCTGTCTGTCCACCGGTAATACGCCTCCGCCGTCCGCGCAACGCCCTCTATCGTGGAAAGCTCAGAGAGCTTCCAGCCTGTCGCCTCTGCAAATTTATCCCAATCCGTCTTATTCAGCACCAGAATCTCTGTTGATTTCGCCACCGGAAAAATCTTCAGCGTACCCGCTCCTGAAAACTCTCCTTCATTGAGATAGCTGGTGATAAAACGATCCAGCTCCTTCTCAGAAAAATAAGGCATCAGATCCGCCACCAGATCCCGCTGGTCCACCGCGTAGGCCGTGTCGGCGTAAGCCCCAAAAATATTGGGTACTTGAGAAGCTCCTACCTTCCCGTCCGCGGCGTCCAGAACACTTTGTTCCAGCTCGCCCACGCTGCCCAGACTGTAGGTCTCCACAAATATGCCGCGCTCCCGCCCTTCCGTGCTGTTGAACTCATCCACCAGCCCGTTGAAGGCGTCCTGCTGTTCGCCGTTATAATAATTCCAGACGCTGATCGTCACGGGATTTTCCGGATCCAGCTTCACCTTGTCCGGATTTCCCGCGCTGTCGTTTCCGCAGCCACCCATAACCGCCGCGGAACACATTAAAATACCTGCCAGCAAAACGCCTGCAACTCTTCTTATCATATCGATTTCCCCACACTTTCAACCCAACGCAACGCTCCCTTGCCCGTAAAAAGGTTCGTCGGGATCTTCGCCGGATACGACCCGGCCTATCTGCCGCCGGGTCCTGATGATCGTATATTAACGATTGCCGCTGAATTCTGTCGATACCTGACCGGGCGGCCCGCCGCCCGCCGCCTCTGGCGATCTGATGCCCTTGGCGTTATGATGCCCCAGTCAGCCTGCGGCCTGCCCTTCGCTGTCGTCCTGGCTCCGTCTGCTTTCTGCCGCTGTCCATTGGCGGTCTGCCGCTGTCCATTGGCTTTCTGCCGTCGATTTTTCGTCCATTTTATCGCTTAATAGCGATAATCGTTTTATCCGTCGGATCGTCTGTAAAGATCCACCGGCCCGCCGGCGAGAGCCGCCAGCTTCCCCTCCGTCGGCGCCCTACAGAAAGAATTCCGGCTCCGCCCTGCGGGTATAGCCCTCCTCCAGCTCATGCTGGTGATAGAGATAGCCTTCATCGTCGTAATACCGGGCATTCTCCGGACACTTCTTGATACAGGCCCCGCATTTAATGCAGATCCCCGTGTATCTGCTCACGTCTTCGGGATCGATAGAACCCATGGGGCACAGCCGCGCGCACAGGCCGCATTTCGTACATTCCGGCCCGGTCTTTGGCAGTACCTTGCGGATATCGATGGGCGTTCCCTTCCGGTCGCGGGGCTGGTAGTATCCGCGGATAGGCGTCTCTCCCCTGACCGGAACCGGTCCCTGCTCAAACGTCTCCCCGCCTGCGCTCTCCTTCTTTTCCCAGACAGCGCGCAGCTTCCCCGCCGCTTCCCTGGCGAACTCCCCGGCCAGCGCAAAATCAGCCTCGTCCGGCCGGCCGGCTCCCAGGATCCGGGAAAAGGAATGCTCTCCCACAAAGGCAGCCGCAGCCACGGTGTGAAACCCGTCTTTTTCCAGTATATCTCTCAGTTCTATCAGCGCATCGTCATAATTCCTGTTTCCGTAAAGCACTACCGGCACCGCCAAAGCACCGTTTCCCGCGATCTCAGCTAAAAATTTCAACAGTACGTTGGGGACCCGTCCCGCGTATACCGGAACCCCAAAAACGACGGCCTCGTCGCTGGAAAACGCCTTCCCCTGGGCTCTTTCCCGGGGCAGTGTAAAATCAAAAGGCTCCTGCGCCGGTCCCAGCCCCAGTTCCGCGCTGATTCTGTCCGCCAGAAACGTCACGACGCGCATCGTTGTATCTGTAGCGCTGAAATAAGCCGCGCGCACTTTTTTTTGACCCATATTCTCCTCCTTTACTTTTCCAGTGTTATGGTAACCGTCCTGCTTTCATCCAGCCAGTCCACCGCAGCGGACAGCGCCTCGGCCGCCGCTCTGCCCGGCACCAGCGTCCGCCCGTTGGCGATCTGCGCAGGCACGTCAAGCTCGACCGACCGCGTACCCTGAGCGTCCTTCACTGTCATCGTCTTGCTGTCGATGGTCATGAGCACCTCCGTCCCGTCTTTTTCGGCGGACACGGTCTGTGATGTTCCATCCCAACCCACTTCGGCGCCCAGCGCCTCGAAAACAGCGCGGAACGGTATGAGCACGCGTCCTTCTTTCAGCACCGGCGGCTGATCCATCTCCAGCTCCGAACCGTTAACCAGCACGGTGACATCCTTCATGACGCCCACGCGCTTCAGATATGTCTCCACCGCCTTGCCGGCCGCTTCACCGAATCGTTCCTGCGTGCTGCGCTGGATAAGCCATTGATAATCCATCGGGTTGGACATGAAGGAAGTCTCAAACAGCACCGACGGATAGCCGGTCATCCGCGTCATGGCCAGATTGCTGTGCCGCGGCGTTTTTGACCCGATCCCCATATTCTGCGTGATCGCCTCGTTAATGATGGCCGCGTCCTTCTCGTGATCCAGCGAATAGAACGTCAGCATTCCCTTGGCGTTGTTGTAGTCCGCTGTCACCGGCATCGAATTGCAGTGGACGGAAAGACAGAGATCCGGCTTTTCCATGGCCACCTGATACGCCCGCTCCGAAAGCCCCACTGCGGTATCGTCCGTTCTGGTCATCAGCACGGTAGCTCCCCTGCCCTCCAGATAGCTCTGGATCCCCAGCGCGATACTCAGGTTGATATCCTTTTCCATCGGTCCAAACACCCCGGGAGCCCCCAGCGATCCAGTGTCCGTTCCGCCGTGTCCCGCGTCGATGTGGACCCGCACACCAGCCAGATCTCTGCCGTTGAGTACAGGACTGTGCTTAAATCCCACCTTCATGTAGCCGTCTTCAAATTCCGCATAATACCCGTTTACCGACGCTCCGTCCCGAAAATTGAAACTCAGTATGGTATTCGCCCCGTTGCTTCCGCCTTTCCCATCGGCCAGTACCGTGACGTTCTTCAGTACCTTATTGGAAGTGATCTCCGGCAGCGTCCCATTCTGTTTCGTGTTGTACAGGATCAGCGACGACCGATTCTGTCCCTCCGCCGGTTCCAGGCTGTAAAGCGCGTTCTGGTCCATCTTCAGCCACAGTTCCGTGCAGTTTTTATCCGTCATGGGCACAAACTTCATCTCCGAAATATTAGAAGCCGCCAGAGTACCCTCCGCAGCCTTGATGTTGCTCTTATATACAAAAGTGCCGTCGGACAGCCGGTACAGATTGCCCGCGTCCCCCGTCAGCTGAGCCACCGTGCCCTTTGCCAGCGGAGTCAGCAGCTTTGTCCCGTCGGTCCCCGGCGAAGCCATGCGGGAGATATTGTGGCCCGTCACCGTGCCGTACTTCGGCGTAACGCCCGCTCCCCAGATATTGACCTTCGTCTGAGAGCCTCCGCCCCCTGTCCCCGCCTGCTTGCGCGTGACCGTCACAGTCTTGCTCCTGCCGTTATTGGTAAACGTAAATGTATTTTTACCCACATCCAAACTGACGTACTGTGCAAAGAAACCCTTCTCCGTCGTCTCGATCTGCTTGCCGTTCAAATACAGCGGGTAATCGTAATCACAGGCCCCATAGATACTGATCTGTCTGGCCGTGGTGCTGTAATTAAGCTCCGGCGCCTGAATAATGATATCGTGAGGATTTTCATAGGTCGCCGCCTTCACAGCTGCTTTCGCGCCCACCGCCGCCTCGCCGGTGCTGACCACCGCCGGATCCATCTGCCCCGTCGAATCCGCCGCCAGCGCGCAGCCCGGAAACTGCCCCAGAAAACAGACTGCCGCAGCCAGGATCGCGATCCTCTTTACCATCTCTTTCTTTCCCTTCATCTTCCCAATTCCCCCATACTCGCTTTTATCGAACCCTCAGTTGATCCCTGCGCCCCACGCGGTCCGCCTGTCCGCCTGCCGATCTTCTGACCTGCCGGACTTCTGACCTATCGGCTTTCTGACCCGCTGGGCTTCTGAACTGTCCGCCTGGTCTTCTGACCTGCCGGCCTTTGTATTTCGCGTGAGATCCCGGGCGATCGCGCCCGGTCCGTGCGCTTATTTTTTATTTTACCATGACTGGCCGCAGGCCATCATGGTAAAATCCGCGCATGGCGTCTGCCGCGCACAGAATCTGTAAAATAGCCGGCCTATGGCTATTTTACCACAGATTCCGCCCTTCTGCGACATTTAGAGCCCAATTATTCACCGCAAGTCCAAGCTTTTTAGCGACCTGCTGCAGACTTCCGTGAAGAAACCGGAAGGGTTTTAAAAAACGGCCGTTTCCTCCGGTCCTCAGACCTTTCGGAAACAGCCGTTTCACTGCGTTTTAACATACCGGACGCCGCCGACCGCCTACAGCTGATCGAACAGCTTTTTCAGCTCCATGGCGCGGTCCCAATTCCCATCCACGAAGACGCGTCCTTCTCTCACCGCCTGCTCAAAATCAAGCTTCTTCTCCACAATATCCAGAAGATCGTCAAATATCACTTCCAGTCTGGCGTCCCGATCCCTGTAATCATAGGGCTCCACTGCCAAAAAACCGTCTACGATCTCAATGTAGAAGATCCCGTGACCCTGACCGGCGAGATCTATCTGATAAGCCGCCTTCCCGGCTATAACGGCCGGATCGGTGGTCTTCAGCTTCTCTCTGACGTAATTCACCACATCAATATACTCCATCCCCGCCCGTTTGACGCCGGCTTTCTTCCGGGTCTTTTTTGCAGGTGAAGCCTCTTTTTCCTCTTTCTTCTTTGCCGCGGTTTTCTCCTTCTTTACAATGGCCGTCTGCGCTTTTTCCTTCTTGACTACAGAAGTCTGCGCCTTATCCTTCTTTACAACAGCCGTTTCCCCTTTTTCCTTCTTAACTACAGCTCTCTGCGCCTTATCCTTTTTTACCACGGCGGTCTCCCCTTCGACTTTCTTGACAACAGCTGTCTCCGCCTTCTTCTTTTCCACGATTCCCGTTTCCATTTCCGGCTTCTCCACGACAGCGGTTTGTGCCTTCTCCGCAAGAGTGGTATTCTCAGTCTTTTTTTCGGCCATAGTAATCCCTCCTGACTTACGGCGGCGCCTCAGGTCGCCTTCTCTATTCTACTGTTGATACTTTAATTATATCACTGTTTCTCTTAAACCGGAGCGCCTTTTTCAATATTACAGCGAAAACATCCATCTGCGTAAAAAACTGCAAAAATGCTTGCAGGCAGCGTGCAGCATGCCGGGACGTCATTCGGATAGGAACCATTCTGAAAGCCCGGCCGCCGGGTGCGGTGCGGGACAGCGGTATCTGGCCGCCGGGCACGGTGCCGGACAGGGATATCTGGCCGCCCACGCAGTGGGTATCTGGAATATAATTCCTCGGCATGGGTGAAAATGCTGATAATATTTCACTTTTGCATAATTAAGGCAGGAATATATGCGAAACCTTCCAAAAAAAATAGCTTTCACCTATTCACTCATGAAATATTGCTGTTTCAGTGGGTCTATACAGCTAATTTAGGTGAAACAAGAGATTTTTTTGCAATTTCACCTATCGTTCCGCTGTCAGGAACCTGCGGTCACTTTGCGGAGCCGCCAGTCCAGCAGCCATCCCTCCGCCCGTTGGTCCTGCGGTCATCTGCGGCCGGCCGCGACCCGCCCGTGGGTCCATCGGCAGCCATCCGCCCGCCCGTGGGTCCGTCAGCAACCATCCGCCCGCCAGTCCGTCGGCAGCCATCGCCCGCCAGTCCGTCGGCAGCCATCGCCCGCCAGTGCCGCAGCCGCGCTCCACCCGCCCGCCGCCGAAAACAAAAAACAAAACCGCAGCCGATCATTCTGCGTAACGACCGGCCGCGGTCCCGTGACTCTATTTATTTATTCTTCATTGATTCAATGATGCTGTCGGCCAGGGCTCCGATCTCATCCAGATTGTCTTCTCTCATGGCGGAGGACAGGGTGACCTTCTCATCGAGCACGGTCATCTGTTTCATGTTGTTCTCCAGAAAATCTCTCATGAGGGAGCCGGACTTGCAGGCCCAGGATCCGTTTTCAATGATGGCCACAGTGCGTTTCTGCAGATTCAGCGCCTTCATATCCATCAGATAATTGTGCATCACCGGGTAGATGCCCAGATTATAGGTGACGGAGGCCAGCACGATGTGACTCAGGCGGAAGGTCTCCGAAATAAGCTGCGACACATGGGTCTTGGAAACGTCGTACATGACCACGTTCGTCATGCCCCTCTCCACCAGCGCCGTGGCCAGGGAATTGGCCGCCGCTTCCGTGTTGCCGTACATGGAGGCGTAAGCGATCATAACGCCCGTTTCCTCCGGCTCGTAACGGCTCCACTTGTCGTACTTGTCAAGGAAATATCCCAGATCCGTGCGCCATACGGGTCCGTGGAGCGGACAGATCATCTTGATGTCGATGCCGCCGGCTTTTTTCAGCAGCGCCTGCACCTGCGGGCCGTACTTGCCCACAATATTTGTATAATACCTTCTGGCGTCGTCGATCCAGTCGCGGTCGAAGTTCACTTCATCGTTGAACAGCTTGCCGTCCAGCGATCCGAAAGATCCGAAAGCGTCCGCAGCAAAGAGCACGCCGTTGGTGGTATCAAAGGTCACCATGGCTTCCGGCCAGTGCACCATGGGCGCCGCCACGAAAGTAACGGTATGCTTTCCGAAGCAGCGGGTATCCCCTTCCTTTACCTCCTCGATCCGGCCGTCGATAGAGAAGCCGAACTGACGCATAAAGAGAAATGCCTTCTCTGTGCTGATGATCTTCACCTCGGGATAGCGCAGGATGATCTCCTCTATGGAAGCCCCGTGATCCGGCTCCATGTGATTGATGACGAGATAATCCAGCTTTCTCCCTGCCAGGACCGCCTCCACATTTTCGATGAACTGCCGGCCCGCGGACCAGTCCACCGTATCGAAGAGAACGGTCTTCTTATCCAGAAGCAGATAAGAGTTATAAGAAACGCCCCTGGGAATGGGATGAATATTTTCGAAGAGTGTCAGGCGACGGTCATTTGCGCCCACCCAATACAGATCTTCTGTTACTTTTCTGACACAATACATGGCTTCAGTCCTCCTTTTCCTGAAACAAATCTGCTGCTGTTTCCTGCTCCGTGCTAATCCGTTTCAAAACCGTTCCAGATCTATTATGCACGGGCTTTCGGAAATCCGCAAGACGTCTCTTAAGCCTCTACTTCAATAAACATATCCTTTTCTTCGCCGCAGTCCGGACAGATCCACTCTTCCGGCAGATCCTTGAACAGCGTTCCCGGACGGATGTCGCCTTCCTCGTCGCCCACCGCCGGATCGTATTCGTATCCGCAGCCGTTGCACACATACGTCTTGTAAGACGGAGCCGCTTTCTTCGGTACAAAGCGCTTCATCTTCTTCATGGGCGGAGCCGGCTGCTTGGGCTCTCCGTTATCCAGCGCGGCCGTCAGCAGCGGCAGGATCTCCATCAGGTCTCCCACGATGCCGTAGTCTGCGTTCTTGAAGATCGGAGCGTTAGGATTGTTGTTGATCGCCACGATCGTGGCCGCGTCCTTTATTCCTTTCAGGTGCTGTCCTGCCCCCGAGATACCGCAGGCAATGTACAGATTGCCGTTGAATTTCTGACCGGACATACCCACGTAACGGTTCAGCGGCACGTATTTCAGGGTCTCCGCCACCGGACGGGAAGAGCCTACGGCCGCGCCGGCCTGAACTGCCAGGGCCCGGATCAGCTCCATGTTCTTTTCCTCCCCGATACCCTTACCAGCGCTGACTACCCGCTCCGCCTTTGTGATAGGCGTATCGATGTCGATCCCCACGGTGAAGTCGTATCCGTCTCCCTTCAGCGCCTCGACCAGAGCGTTCACCTGATCCTGCGCCGTGCCGTCCTTGAATATCATCTTCTTGCGCGCCCCTGTGACCGGTCCCCGTTTGCGGACGGGAGCCCCGCTCTCTGTCTTGGGCATCTTGCCGATGATGTGGGAAGCGATCACTACCCGCTGGATCTCGTTGGTCCCCTCGTAGATCGTGCAGATCTTCGCGTCGCGGTAAGCCCGTTCTACTTCCATGCCCTTCAGATAACCATTTCCTCCGAAGATCTGGAGCGCATCGTTGACGATCTCAAGACATACGTCGGAAGCGTACTGTTTCGCCATGGCGGATTCCATCCCGTAGGGTTCGTGATGCTCCTTCAGTTCCGCGGCGCTGTAGACCAGGAACCGGGCGGCTCTCAGTTTTGTCGCCATATCGGCCAGCTTGAAGGAGATGATCTGCTGCTGCGCGATCGGCTTTCCGAACTGTTCTCTTTCTTTTGCGTACTCCAGCGCGTGCTCGTATGCGCCCTGGGCGATCCCCAGCGCCTGGGCCGCAATGCCGATCCGGCCGCCGTCCAGCGTGGACATGGCGATCTTAAATCCCTCGCCTTCCTTGCCCAGAAGATTTTCCTTCGGCACTTTAACGTTGTTGAAGAGAAGCTGCGCCGTGGAGGAAGAACGGATGCCCATCTTATCGTAATGATCGCCGAAAGTGAAGCCCTCCCAGCCCTTTTCCACGATAAAAGCACTGATGCCGCGAACCCCGATATCCGGCGTCGTAACGGCAAAGATCACATACGTATCCGCTTTATCCGCGTTGGTAATAAATATTTTTTCACCGTTGAGGATGTAATGATCGCCTTCCAGCACCGCCGTCGTCTCCGTGCCGCCGGCGTCGCTGCCCGCATTAGGTTCCGTCAGACCAAAGGCGCCGATCTTTTCACCCTTTGCCAGCGGCACCAGGTATTTCTGTTTTTGTTCCTCCGTGCCGTAAGCAAATATGGGCCAGCTGCCAAGGGATACATGCGCGGAAAGGATCACGCCCGTTCCACCGTCCACCCTTGCCAGTTCCTCCACCGCGATGGCATAACTGAGAATATCCAGCCCTGCTCCGCCATATTCTTCAGGATAAGGAATCCCCATCAGCCCCATCTCGCCAAACTTCTTTATGGGTTCTGTAGGAAACATATTTTCCTTGTCCATGAGAAAGGTCAGGGGTTTCACCTCTGTCTCAGCAAATTCTCTGATCCTCGCCCGCAGAGCCTCCTGCTGTTCCGTCGTCTTGAAAAACATACAACTACCTCCTTCTCTCTTTCGGTTCTTTATACTGCCCATCGGCGCCTCCCAAATATCAATAACAATTATCATTATTAATTTCTTGGTAGAGATATACCCTCTTCTCACACTTCAAAACACATAAAATGAATAATGTGAAAGAAACCCGCCAGAACCGCCGCCTTACCCGGCCCTACAGCCAGCCGCAGCCCGCGGACACAGACTCGTTTGACAGCGCTGCGCAAAGACGTTAAACTGTTGGCATATACGTGACATACACGTTTTACGGCGTCGATCCGACGCCGGTTTTCCGATAGATCGTCTGATCAAAGAGAGGTTAAAACATGAACGACCACGATCACAACGCTGCAGAGTTGAGCATTGAAAGGGCGGAGAACGCCCGGGAGCTTGCGGCCTGTCTGAATATACGCGAACAGGTCTTTACCGGCGAAAAGGGGGTGCCGCGGGACATCGAGAGAGACGCCTGCGACCGGCTGAACGGTCCCTGCGACCATTTTGCCGTACGCTGGGGCGGAGAGTCTGCCGGCGCGCTCCGCTGCCTGCGGCTGGATCCCGCCGCCGTCAAATTACAGAGATTTTGCTTTCTGAAAGAATACCGGGATCTGGGTCTTGGCAGAAAGGTCCTGCAGTTTATCGAAGGGTATTACCAGTCCAGGGGCTTTACCCGAATCGTCATGGACGCCAAATTTGACGTTGCTGGATTCTATGAAAAATGCGGCTACACGAAAACCTCCGATCCTTTCACCGAGGCCGGCGTCGTTCACGTGGCCATGGCCAAGAATCTGCGGGGCGGGAGATAAAGACAGGCAGGGGCTAATAAGCGCTTCCTTTCAGATGGTAATAAAACAGGTACTGCTGGACGATCCCCAGCTCGCTGCCATAGCGCTCGTATGGAAAGTTACCGGCGTAATTGCCGGCGATGATCTTTTTGATATGCGTGTCTACCGGAAATACACCGGTGCGGTGAAGGCCGAACAGGCAGATACAGTCCGCTACTTTTTTGCCGATCCCGTAGATGGACATCAGCCGTTCTCCGGCCGTTTCGTCGTCCGCCCCGTCCAGCTCGCCTTTCAGCTGGGCCAGTCCGCCGTCCTTCATATCCTCCGTCAGAGCCTTCAAATATTTCGCTCTGTATCCCAGTCCCAATCTGATGAAATCCGCTTCTCCTGCCGCAGCCAGTTCTTCAGGCCGGGGAAATGTGTAATAAAAGCGGCCGCCATCCATCGGCATTTTCCGCCCGTATTCCCCGCACAGCCCGCGAATACTGTTTCGGATCCGGCCGATGTTGTTGTTCTGGGAGATCAGGAAACTCACCATGACCTCCCACAGATCCTGCTTCAATACCCGGATGCCGCCGCCGTATTCCACAGCGGCTCTCAGATACGCGTCCTCCGGGTCGATGCGCCGTTTCAGCTGACCGTAATCCCGCTCCAGGTCAAAATAATGCCTCCACACCTGCCGAAACTCATCTTCGGAACAGGAAAAGAAAAAGCGGTCTCCCTCCTGGACGGCCACCAGACAGCGGCCCATGGCCTGGATGGCGTAACATCCTTCGTCCAGCCTGGTCCAGGTAAAACACTGCCCGGAATCAGCGATCTGGGCCAGATCCATATGCTCGATGACAATGGGACCCAGCGTTAAGTCCGTCCGTTTTCCACTCATCACAGTCTCTCCCTCAGACGCTTGAGCTTTCTGGTCAGCTGGTTCAGATCCTCAATACGCCGGGCCACCGCATAGGTGCTCTGTTCCCGATAGAGCAGCACCCGGGACAGGGTTTCATACAGCTCGTCGCAAAGCTGCTCCGTCTCACCCCGCAGCCTTCCTGCCAGTTCCTCCAGCCCTTCTTCCAGACGGCCGCTGTAATCCTCCAGAAAAGCATTTCGCAGGTGTTCCAGATCTTCTCTCGTCAGCGGGGCCTCATCAGGCTTCGCCGGCGATCCCGCTGAGGCGGCTTCCAGTCCCGGGAGCTCTTCACCGGCCCTTTCCGCGCCTGCAGCCTGTCTGCCGGAAAGATCCAGTTCCGTAAGCTCGTAATGGTACTCCATGCCAAACCGGCTCAAAACAGCCGCCGACAGCGCCCGCTTCACTTCATTTCTGTGCAGCTCCATACCGTTTGCGATCTTTGCAAAATCGCGTCTCAGCTGCTTTCTCCCCTTTTCGTAGATCTTGCGCAGACAGGTTTCCGCTTCCGCTCTCCCCATCTCTGTCAGCTCGTCCATCCAATAATCGAATTCTCTGTCGATGATCTGCTCCAGCTCCGTCTCAATGCGGTCCGCCTCTTCGTTGAGACGGGCCACCGCCTCCTCCGCCGAAGTCCTCTGCTCCGCAAAGCGTTCCTCCATGGCCGCAAACCGCTCGTCGAAACTGCTGGGGACCATATTCAGCGCCTTCCAGTACAGATCCAGCTGCGACACCGCCCTGCCGATAATATCATAGAGCTTTTTCCGCGCCGAAGCATCCAGTATCTCCCTTACCGACTCGCGGCAGTCCTTTTCAATACTTTCCCGCAGCGCGGTCAGACCCGTCCCGGATCTGGCGCTCACCGGAAACATCTGCACCTCCTGCACATCCAGCAGGCTGCACAGCAGTCTGCGGCAATAATCCAGATATATCTCCAGTTCGTCCTCTGTCACCGTATCGATCTTATTCACGGCAAAATAAAACTTCGCCGCGTATTCCCTGGCTCTGCGCAGAAAATCGATCTCGATCTCGTTGATGGGGCTGTCCACGGACAGCATGAAAATAACCGCGTCGCTCTCCGCCGCAAAAGCGTAAGCCGCGTCGGAATTGTGCCGGTGCACGGAACCCACGCCCGGCGTGTCCACAAAGGTGATGCCGTCCTTCAGAAAATCTGCCGGAGTCTGCAGCGTGACCGATGCAACTCCCAGTCCGTTGTCCGGGTTGCTCTGCTCGCTGATATATGCGGCCAGTTCCTCCGGCTCCACCTGCTGCACCGCGCCGTTCTCAAAATGTACGGCCGCGGATCGCTGTCCGTAGCGGACCCTCGTCACTGCCGACGTGACCGGCACAATGCCCACGGGCATCAGCTGTTCGCCCAGAATGGCGTTGACCAGCGTGCTCTTTCCCCGCTTGAACTGCCCGATCACAGAAACTGTGATCTCCTGATTTTCCAGACGGCTCATCACCTCTTTGACCCTGGCCGCCTCTCCCCCGCACAGCTCAGAACTGCCCAGCAGTATGGCTGCGTGGTTGGCTATCGCTATGGTTTGATCGCTCATTTTATAAATCTCCTGTCTATCTTCCGCCTGCCGCGCCGCACATCCGGGAACTTCACGCCCCGCCGCGCCTGACCGGCCGCGTTTTGATCATGGCTTCTCACTGGTTTCCCCGCTCGCCTCCGCCGACAGCGAAGACCGGGCTCCTTCGCCCGGCCTTCGTCGTACCGTAATCGCCTTCGGCTCGCCAGTCGCGGGGTATGGACATTGTACCATAAACTCTAAGCTCTGTCTTCGCCTTCGGCTTGCCAATCGCTAAGTGTTCTGGGCACCTGTCATACCGCCGCTCTGCCTTCGCCCTTGGCTCGCCAGTCGCGGGGTATGGACATTGTACCATAAACTCTAAGCTCTGCCTTCGCCTTCGGCTTGGCAATCGCTAAGTGTTCTGGGCACCTGTCATACCGCCGCTCTGCCTTCGCCTTCGGCTCGCCAGTCGCGGGGTATGGACATTGTACCATACTTTCAGGTGTTGTGTCATGTAATTAGACTGTGCTCCGCCGTGGTGAAAAATGAGTTCGGCTCTGCAGCAGACCTTTCAGCCGATATCCTGTTGACAAAAACCGTATTATTGATATAATACAGTTAACCGTATTACTTAACTAACACAGTTTTCATTTTGAAAGGCAGCAGGTAACTCGCCGATGATTTCATTTGAATCCTTTACCATGGAGGACGGCAGTCCCATCTATATGCAGATCATCCGGTACATTAAAAGGGGTATCATCGCCGGAACCATACGGGACCGCGACGAGCTCCCCTCCAGGCGGGTCCTCTCCTCCCTGCTGGGCGTGAATCCCAATACGATCCAGAAAGCGTACCGCATGTTGGAGGAAGAGGAGATCATCGAGTCCCATTCAGGCGCGAAGAGCTATATCACCGCCGGGGAAACGCAGATCTCACGGATCCGTTCTCAGCTGGTGGAAAGCGATGTAAAAACGCTGATCAAAGCCATGCAGCAGATGGGCGTTTCCAGGGAAGACACCATCCGCCTTGTAGAAAAAATCTGGGATTGAGACAGGAGAGCAGACGATGAGACAATATTTTTCCGTTATGACGATCGCCGCCAGAAGCACGATTTATAAAATGATCTGCCTGCTGTTTCTCATGTCCGCGCTGGAAACGGTTCTGTTCCTGCGTCTTCTCCGGCAGACGGCCGCCCAGCCCTGCAGGCTGGAGGCGATGATCACTCTGAGCAAAATGCCCCTGGTCTGCGGCGGGGCCTTTGTGATCCTCTGCGCCCTGCTCAGCCTGGCGGGCTGCGAGCGCTGGGGCAGCAAGTGCGGATATACGCTCCGGCGTCTTTCCGTCGGCGAGGGGACCACCGCCCTGCTGTGGGCCTTTTATAACAGTATGTGTTTTCTTGTTTTCTGGGCGGTCCAGCTCCTTACGGCTCTGCTTTTGTGCCGCGTGTACGTGAACTCCCTGGATCCGGCTTATTGGAACGATCAGACTATCTTTATGGCATTCTACCGCAGCGATTTTCTCCACGGTCTGCTGCCCATGGCGGCAGTCAGTATCTGGCTCAGAAACGGCGCGCTGATCGCGGCGCTGGGCGCCGCCTCCTCCTCCTTTTCCATGCGCCAGCGGCGCGGAGAGAGAGGGATCGCCATCGTCGTGCTGGCAGTCCTGACTCTGGTGGCGTTTCCCCGGCAGATCGACAGTTTTGTCTCCGATATCATTACCCTTATCATCGCTCTCTGCACCGCCGTCCGCCTGTGCTTTGATATGCAGTGGGGGCGTTTCGGCAGAGCGCCGGGCCCCGGCCAGATAGAAGAGGGAGGTGTGCGTCATGTCATATGACAGAGAGACCAGCAGTGCCAAGATCCATAGCGAGGCCCGCGATGCAGGAGAAAGCGTAACCCGCGGCATCGGAAACTGGGTCCCTCCCGGACTCGATCACCGACAGGAGGTCAAGTGGATCGCCTGGGCTTTTTCTCTGAGCCTCCTGTACAGTCTCCGCTTTTTCCTGGCCCTGTTTCAGGCCCGCGATTCCCTCTTCCTTCAGGCGGGCGCAGAAAAAATCCTGGATGTGAACGCTGTGATGCCGGATTTCATCCTGCTTCTCCGCGACAGCCTGATCGGATTTCCCATGACTGCGCTGGGAGCCGCAGCCCTTCTGGCCTACCATTATTTTTACCACTTCCAGGGCAGCAAAAGCATTTACCTCATGCGGCGTCTTCCCCGACGCTTGGAGCTCGTCCGGCGCTGCGCCGCGCTGCCCCTGCTGACGGCGGCTGCAGCCCTTCTGGCCGCAGGGCTGTTACTGGCGCTCTACTTCGGTATCTATCTGCTGGTCACGCCGGAGACCTGCCTGAGCTCCGGTCAATGGGACAAAATCTGGAATGTTTTGCGATAGGAGAATCACCATGCTGAAACTGAACAATGTAAGTAAATCATACAACGGGAAACCCGCCCTGAAGCAGGTGGATCTCTGTCTTTCCCCAGGTGAGATCGTAGGTCTCTTTGGTGAAAACGGCGCCGGCAAGACCACGCTTTTGAAATGCATATTGGGCTATCTGCCCTTTGACGGAGGGATCACGCTGGACGGCCATCCTGTAACCCGGGCGAACATCGCGCGCATCTCTTTTGCCACCTGCGAACACTCCTTTTTCCCCAATCTGACGGCCGCGGCTCACCGCGAATTTTACGAACTGCACTTCCCTGCATTTCGCTCAAAGCGGTTTCACGGTCTGATGGATTTCTTCGAGCTTCCCGCAAACAAAGCGCTGCGCCATTTTTCTACCGGCCAGAAAAACCAGTTCGAAGTGATTCTGGCTCTCTCTCAGGGCGCCGACTACATCCTGATGGACGAACCCTTCGCCGGAAACGACGTATTTAACAGGGAGGACTTTTACAAGGTCCTGCTGGGCATACTGGAGCCCTCGGAAACAGTCTTTCTCTCCACCCATCTTCTGGCGGAGGTAGAAAACTTCATCAGCCGGGCGGTCCTGATCCACAGAGGGAGGATCGTCGGCGATATGACCACCCAGGAACTGGAGGATTCAGGCCGCACGCTCATGGGCTATGTAAAGGAAACCTATCAATATAAGTCCGACCGGGTCAGCAAAGCGCTGTCCGATCTGACAGGTGAGAGACAGGAGGAGCTGTGATGCGTAAAAGTCTGCTTCTCGCCGGCGTACTGTTTGTCCTGTCGGTCTTCCTGCTCTGCGGAGCGTACGGCGGACTGGACTCAAAAAAAGACGCGGTGACCATAGGGGAAACCGTACTGGCCGGCCACGCCGCCGAGGCGAAAGGAATCGCCCTTACATCCCGATATCACTACGACTACCACCTGTTCTGGGACACCGTCATCACTCCCGGGGGACAGCCGGCAGCCGCCACCGACTTCCGTTTTTACCAGCAGAGCAAGTGGGAGAACAGCCCGAGGGCCCCCCGCGTCGACCTGAGTTTCTCCTCGAACTTCAGTCTCAGCGGAAATACCATCGACCTGGAAGACGAATATCTGCTGCAGACCGGGGTAGCCGCGCCGGTCCGGGAAGTGGCCGGCCGCACGCCGGCGGGACAAAGGCGGCGGGAGATCATTCTTCTGAAAGATTATTACGATGTCTATCCCCTTTTCATCGACGCTTACACCCCCGGACTTATCTTCCGCATGGACGACGAGAACAGGGGCGAATCCCTCGAAAAACATTTCTGTATCCCAGTTCGTCCGGACCACAGGCTGGAGATATCCGTGGTGCGGGACGGAGCGGGAAACATCACTGAGGTGGAGAGCAGCACGCTGTCCGACGGGATCGGTTTTGAGTCCAATTCCGTGATTCTGAAGGACGCCTGGTACCTCGCCCTGTCCCTGACAGACCTGGATACCGGAGGACCGCTTCCGGTCCCTGCGGAAAGTTCAGGGATACACCTCCTTCCCATTGAAGAAAAAGACGGAAAAACCTATCTTTCTTCAGACCGTATCGAGTTGGTCTATCCTCTGGACGAAACAACCCGCGTCTGTTCCCTGCAGGCTGAAGCCGCTTCAAGCCGGCTCCTGCTTGTCACTGAGGAACCCTCCGGCGAAAACGCCACAGCGTTTTACTTATCCGTCATCGATCGGTCTGACATGCGATTGATCCAGAAAACCCAGTTTCCTCTGCAATTGCCGGATCCTCCGGAAACGAAGAAATCAGACGACAAAACCTTTCAATTACCCGCCTCGCTCCCGGACACAGCGGACGCGCCCGCGCAGGCGACGCAGGCAAAAGGAACAGCGCCGGCAGAGCTCCAGACTGCATACCCGCATATCTCCGATGTTCAGATCGTTGAGTTCAAACAATGCGACGGCTTCCTTGCGGCTATTTTCAGCGACGGAAGCTTCTACGTGCTGACTCCCGATGCCGGCGGTCTCTATGAGCTCCAAATGTGCGGAGATCTGTACGAATGCGGGGATTTAGAAAAAGATATCCCCCTGTATGATCTGATCATGAGTTATGACGGACGGCGGCTGTCCGTCGCCTGCTACCAGAATTACCACGACTCCCTCAGCACCTGCCTGCTGGTGTACCGCCGGGAAGAAACACAAAAACCGGACCGCCGGAACGGCTGCCATCCTCAGACGGCTGCGGACACCCACGCCGGGCTGGTCTACGCCGCAGTATACGACTTCAGCAACGATCGAACAGTTCCTGGCGTCAGCGGCTATCTCTGCCCCGTGGACGGGGACCGGCTGATCCTGGATATGTGAATAGATGCCAGACGGGGGAGAGATCAGTCGGGGGAGAGATCAGTCGGGCCAGCCAAAATAGACGCGTCCTCCGATCAGCCGCGTCAGGTTCAGGCTCTGAAAAAGGCAGCGCGCTAGTGCAGAATCTCCGCCAGTTCATCCAGACGGCGGAGACGCGCCACCGCGCCCGGCGGCAGGTCCGGCCGCTCGTCCTGGGACAGAAACAGTCCCCGTGCTCCGCTGTTTTTCGCAAAGAGCATGTCGTTTAGAGAATCGCCCACCATGTAGACCTGCTCTGCGTCCAGACCGCAGGTCTGACAGAATGCCTCCATCATATCCGGCGACGGCTTTGGGCTCATATCCTGCTCCGCCGTTCCCAGAAAGGCGAAGCTGCCCAGTATTCCCAGGCTCTCCAGACAATATCGGGTAGTCTGCGGGCTGTCCGCCGTGGCGATCCCCAGCACATACCCACGGTGGGAGAGCTCTCCGCACAGCCGTCTCAGATCGGCAAGGGGCCTCACTTCTCCGAAACAACAGGCCATGTCCGCCAGCTCATCCGCCAGACGCGCCGCAAAAGCTTCCCGCTCTTCGAGAGGGGACCTCCTGTCCCGCAGTTCCCAGAGTCTCAGCAGTTTTTCCCACCCGCGGCCGATATCCCGGTTCGTGCCCGCCGCCAGCGGGCTGTCCGGAATGATACGGCCGCTCCCGTCGATGCCGGCGGCCATCAGCAGCTTCTCCTGCTTTCTTCTGTCGTCTGAAAAGCCATACTCAAAAGCCACCTTTCCCGCCAGTTTTTTAACAGGCAGTTTCCAAAACTCCGACAGGCTGATCAGCGTACCGTCCTTGTCAAATAGAATTCCCTTTTTTTTCATCCTGTTCCCCTCTTTCCCCTGATTTTTTTCTGAGCTTCTCCATTCTCCGTCTTATTTTAACGATTGATTTTCCCTGATATATTCGCCAAGCGCGCGGCACAGTTCCCGGATATCGCGGGAGTAGATATCGCCGATGGTCCCGATGCGGAAGGTAGGCTGATCAGTCAGCTTTCCGGGATAGATGACGAATCCCCGGGCCTTCAGCCACTGGTACATACTGTCAAAATCCAGCGGCATCTCCGCCCCCGTTTTCGGATCGCGCACCTTCAGATCAAAAGTCGTAATGATGCAGGACTGCCAGCCCCGCGGCACGATGGAACGGATGCCCAGCGCCTCCATGCCGCGGACCAGAGCTCTGTGATTTTCCATATAGCGCGCTTTCCGGGCTTCCTGACCGCCTTCAGCGTCGTATTCCCGCAGCGCCTGTTCCAGAGCGAGGACAACGTTGGTGGGCGACGTAAAGCGGAACTTCCCTCCACCCGGGTACAGCCCCTGGTACTGGTCGTACAGATCGAGACAGTGAGACCGTGAATTTCCCTTCGCGTTCTCGATCAGCTCCCTGCGCGCGATGACGAAAGCAAGCCCGGGGAGTCCCTCCAGACATTTATTGGCGCTGGAAGCCAGGCCGTCGATCCCCCAGGTCTCCATATCGATCTCGTAAGCGCCGAAGCTGGACATGGCGTCCACCAGCACAGTCTTTCCTCTGGACTTTGCCAGCCTGGCCAGCTTCTCAACGGGATTGATCACGCCGCTGGTCGTCTCGCTGTGCACAAACATCACGGTGCGGATCTCCGGATCGTCGTCCAGACGCTGCTCTACGGCGGCGGGGTCGATGGCGTGACACATGTCAAATTCCAGGACCTCAAAGGTCTTCCCCGCCATGCCGGCCTGACGCGCCATCCGCTTTCCGTACTCTCCGTTTTCCACGATCAGAAGCTTTTCCCTATCTCTGCAGAAGCTCTGGATCATGGCCTCCACCGCGTAGGAACCACTGCCCTGCAGAAGCACCGCGGCATATTCTTCTGTGTTGGCGCTGATTCCGGTGATCCGATCCATGATCCCTCTTGTGATCGCCTTGTATTCCTCGTCCCAGGTGCAGTGATCCGCCAGCATGGCTTCCTTGACGCTGCGTCTGGTGGTCAGCGGTCCCGGCGTCAGCAGCTTCCGGGGCGCAGACTGCGCCAAACGTCTCTCGATATCCGCGATCACGCCCTCAAGCCCGCTCATATCCGCAATGATATAGTCGGCGCCGGCCTTATAGAATGTCTTTTTCACGCGGCTGATCTCCCCGTCCAGTTCTTCCGCTGAGAGAGCCTCCGCTTCTTCCATCGTCAGTCCCAGCTCGCTGGAACCCATGACCACGCCTACGGTCCAGACACCGGCGGAAACGCCCTCGCCGATGTCCGACACGGTGTCTCCCACCTTCACCACCAGCTGCGGATCCGGTACTCCCAGCTG
>Ga0129308_1001312_pt1 | contig 26833 bp, 16 predicted proteins | sample L827metagenome_FD_94440 | JGI IMG/M metagenome (GOLD analysis project Ga0129308, IMG submission 94440) | Ring-tailed lemur group fecal microbial communities from Wisconsin, USA - L827 metagenome | ecosystem: Host-associated > Mammals > Digestive system > Large intestine > Fecal | place: USA...
CCACCCCGTGGTTTGGAACTACGCCCTCGACAACAACCTCGGCGTCCAGCAGTGCCTGCTGTGCCACGGCGAGACCATGGGCTACGTCAAGGACGACCATCAGTTCGGCACGCTCATCCACGCCCTGCACTACGGCTCCCGCTACGGCAGCAACTTCAGCACCGTGGGTGGCAACTGCTACTCCTGCCACAACGCCACCGATGACGGCGCCGGCATGACGCTGTGGGACCTGGTCAAGTATGACCTGTACTTCGGCATGAACCGCGTCGCCGCCGAGGACGTCCAGGGCGAGCTCGTCGTCGACCAGGACAACGTCCTTTCCGTCGATGAGATGTTCTCCCTCGACTGGATGCACACCTACTACGACAACCTCCGCGGTGCTGCCGGCAAGAACGGCGCTGACCTGCCCCTCGACCAGGAGCTCTTCGACACCTGGGAGATCACCATCGACGGTACGGTCAACAACCCCTACACCGAGAAGCTCACCACCCTCATCGAAGAGGCTGAGGCTGCCGGTGTCGTCGTGACCAAGCCCAGCAAGATCCACTGCGACTGGGACCCCATCGGCGGCGCCATGATTTCCAACGTCGAGATCACCGGTATCCCCGTGTCCTGGCTCATCGAGCGTGCCGGCGGCTATGCTGACGGCTCCACCGGCGTCCACGTTGTCCGCGCTGACGACAGCTCGCATCGCGCCTTCCCGCTCGAGAAGCTCGGCGAGAGCTACCTGGTCTACAAGATCGGTGGCGAGGACCTCACCTGGTCCACTGGCTTCCCCTGCATGAACTGGACCGAGGGCGTTGACGCCCAGATCTTCTCCAAGCAGATCAACGAGTACGAGGTCACCGACGCCGACCTCGACTTCTCGGCCAACATCCCCTGCGGCTGGATCGTGGGCGGCACCAGCATGAGCAACGGCGGCGATGCCTCCTCCGCCTCTGAGGACGTCCAGTTCACCAACAAGCCCAACACGGCCATCCTGCACCTGCCCGACGGCAAGATCATCAAAACCAACGAGGCCTACACGTTCGAGGGCGTCTGCGACGCTTACGACGAGGGCATCACCGCCATCGAGATCTCTCTCGACGGCGGCAAGACGTGGGTCAGCTACGACATCGAGGGCGGCTCCGACCCCAACAAGTGGACGTACTGGTACTTCACCTGGACGCCCGAGGTCGAGGGTGCTTACACGATTTCCGCTCGCGCCGTCACCGAGACTGGCCGTACGCAGTCCGAGTGGCAGACCATCATGTTCAACGCCAAAGACGTTGTCGACTAAGGAGGCAACACACACATGAAGACTTCGACCAAGACCGTTCTTACGGGCATCACCGGCGCCTCCATGGCTGCCTGCATCCCGCTGTCGGCCGCCATGGCCGCTCCTGTGAGCTCCAACGCCGGCGCTCCCGTTCAGGACGCCAACCACGAGGCCACCGTTGAGGTTCCCGGCCAGGGCTTCCAGGCTGTGCACAACGTCCAGGGCACCTTCGCCTTCAACCAGGACGAGATCACGCCCAGCGACGACCTGTTCAACATCTTCGGTGCCACGGTTGAGAGCATGTGCGCCAAGCCGACCGTCAACAGCACCATCAACAACGGTGTTGCCAACTACTACGTCAACGTCGGCGGCAACATCAAGAAGGCCTTCACGGTGAACATCACCGACATGGAGGAAGACTCCGTACGCGACGTTCTCGTCTGCTCCTGCGCCACGGGCGGCACCCTCGCCCAGGCCGAGGTTGTCGGCGTGCCCGTCGAGAAGCTCCTCAACCTCGCCGAGCTCGAAGAGGGCGTCAACACCTTCACCGCTTACGGCGCTGACGGCTACGGCGTCCCCATGCCCCTCGACTATGTCCTCGAGAACAAGGCCATGCTCGTGTACCAGATGAACGGCGACAAGATCGCCGAGGGCACGACGCAGCTTTGGATGCCCAAGACGGTTGCCGCCTACTTCACCCGCGACGTCGTCAGCCTGCAGGTCACCCGCGAGGAAAACGTCCCCACGGTCAACAAGGCCGGTCAGGACTACCGCGGCAAGGTCAACATCGTGAACACGAGCGACTCTGCCCTCTTCCACGTTGGCGACGACATCACCTTCAAGGGCCATGCCGACGACCTGGGATCCCCCATCGCTGCTCTCGAGGTCTCCCTCGACGGCGGGCAGACCTGGACGGTCTGCTCCACCGAGGGCGCCTCGGCCGACCGTTGGGTTTCCTGGGAGTTCACGACTCAGATCGCCGATCCCGGCGAGTACGAGTTCACCGTCCGCGCAATCACGGCCGACGGCACCATCTCGCCCATCGCTGCAACCACGCAGTTCACGGTCGAGTAAGCACGTAGCACTGCATAGGCACTAACGGCCGCCGGGCTCCGCGACACAGGGGTCCGGCGGTTTTTTGGCCCTTCTCGGGGGATAGCCCATAGGGTCTCACATGTGACACTTGTGGTATCATCGTTCGCAAAAAGGGGAAAACGCGGGAGCGTGCAATGGAGACACAGCAGCCCGGCCAAGGGGTCAAGGACACTGGCTGCACAATTACAGAGAAGCGGGGTACCGATGCACACTCGGCCGTCAACCAGACAGCCGTGCGTGCTGCCCTGCGTGCCGCGCGCCTGACGCCGTTCGAGCTTATCTGCGGCCTGGGTTTGGCATGCAACTTTGTCTGGTGCACGCTCGAAGGCCACGCGGTGGGCTTTTTGACCTCGGCACACAGCTTCTATGCCACCGTCAACTGCCGCATTTTCTTCCAAATCGGCCTGTTCATCACGGCACTCGTCATGTTTTTTGCCCCGCGCATGCTCAAGCGTCACGACCGCGTGCTTGCCTGGGTCATTCCCCTTTTGTCGGCCGTGGCCACGGTGGCATACGCCCGCCCCGGAACCGAGGAACCACTGACGCCCGACCTGCCCTCAGTCATTGGCCTTACCGTCTCGGGCATAGGGTATTGCTGGCTTGTTGCACGGTTCTACCTCATGATTTCGCAGCGGCGGGGTTTTGCGTCGTGCGTGGTGGCCACCATTTTGTGCCTGATATTCAAGGAACTCGCCTTGTCGTTCCTGTTTACCATCCCAAGCGCCGCGCAAATCGTCATTGCTTCCGCCATGCCTATTTGCATGTGCGCGTTGTGCGCCCTGGCAGCACGCATGCCCGTTGCGGAGAAGCTCTCAAATCCCAAGCATCTCCCTCAAGGCAAGGCAACCAAGCAAGACACGCTGCTCTATGCCTGCGTTCTCGCCCTCATTCTGTCCACGCTGCGCGGTTTTTCGAACCTGGGCATGTGGGGCTCGGAATTCCCCGGCGTGGTCGGTCCCGGCACGTCGCTTCTCGCGGCGGTGCTCTATGCAGTCGCCCTCGTGGTGTTTGGCCTGTTCGCAGTCCTTGTTCCCTCCACCTGGCCCACACCCGCCCGTTTCAGGCCCGCCACGCTCGTGCTGCTTGCCGGCCTCTTCCTCATCACGCTGCGCTCCTATTTGGGCGACGCGGCTGTCCCCTACGAGCTCCTGCAAGTCGAGGAGCTCCTGTCACACTTGGCCTTCTGGTCTGCCGTTGCGGCGCTTCTCCAGGGCGAGGCCGAACCCACGCTGCGCACAACGGCGTTGCCGATTGCCGTCTACTCGGGGGCAAGCGCCCTGCTCGTCATGCTCATGAGCCGCACGGCCGCACTCAGCTTCGTTTTCGTGATCATTGTGGCCTACATGGTCTTTGCGGCCGTCACGAGCCGCGGGCTGAGGGGCACCGGCACTACATGGGGGACCGAGGCGCTCTCTGCCGCAGAAACGGGTGCCAGCGCAGACGCTGGAGTCAACGGCCAACAGCCTGCGGCAACCGCAGCCGATGAGGCGGCGCCCGAAGACGCCCTCAACACGGCAGTCAGCCTTACCTGCGACCGACTTATCGAGGAGTATCGCCTCTCCCCTCGCGAGGCCCAGATTCTTCCCATGGTCATCGAGGGACGTTCCCGCGCCTACATCAGCGAGCAGCTCAACCTGTCGGACAGCACGGTGAAGACGCACATCTCCCATATCTACGGCAAGTGCTCCGTCACCGGCCGCCAAGGCCTCGTCGAGCTGGTGTTCCAGGCCCCCGAGGAGGCCTAAGACCAACTTGCCAGCCGGCACGCATGGCAACATTGCGCCTGTTTCTCTGTATTAGGAGCCTGCCCACACGGAGAGTCGAACACTGTTCCTTCTAGCGAATAGTTTTATACCATATTGTCTCAGAAAACTATTCGCTCAATGGAACAGTTTTTAATGTCGTCGACCTCAAACTCCCAACGAGCCATGTCGAAAATCGGTGGGCGCCGCCAGCCCCTTAGAACAAATCCGGGATGGGCGGCAGGGTTTCACCGGCGGAGTCGATGAGCGTGCGCAGTTCATGTTGCACGGCATGCTCGGCGTTCGTGCCCACCGTGCGCTCGGAAATCTGCTTGACGGCATAGCGGCCGTTACCCATGGCGACGGGATGGCCCACCGAGGTCAGCAGCTCGTAATCGTTCATCGAGTCACCAAAGGCAATGACCTGGTCGGCACGGATGCCACGACGCTCAAGCACCTGCTGCAGGCCCGTGGCCTTGGAGACGCCCTTCTGCATCACGTCAATCCAGCTGCGTCCCGAAGGCGCAAACACAAAGACGTCGCCCAACTCGCGCTCAAGCACATACGCCATGTCCATGACGCTGCCCGGCATGTCGCAATATACCGACGCCTTGATTATCGCGGTCTCGGGCTCGGGGACCTCGTCCACCACGACGGCCTGGCGCAGGTCCTTGTCGGCTTCGAGCTCAAAGCGCTCAGGCTCATCGAGCAGATAGCTGCTCTTCTCGTCAAACAACGCCATATGCAGGCAGTCAAACATGTCGACGACCTTCTTGAGACGCCTGAGCGCCATGTGCGAGAACACCTCGCGGTCGACAAGCTCGCCGGCGACCATGACCTGGGCGCCGTTGGAGGCCACGAAGTCGATGCGGTCTGCCACGGGCGCAAGGAACTCCCTCAGCGTATCGAGCCTGCGGCCCGAGGAGACCGCAAAGCGAATGCCGGTCTCGTCGAGCTGCCTGATGAGGTCGAACGTCTCAGGCGGCACCTGCGAGTTCTCGTCGAGCAGCGTGCCGTCCATATCAGAAGCTACCAGCTTGATCATACAATCTACCTTCCCTTCTAGGCGGACCCCTTGCCCGCCCCCGCCTGAGCCCCATTGCGCAGGCGATTCTTCAAATGAATACGTCAGGGGAAGGATACCCGCCGCGCGGCAGACCCAAGGGCCGCGCACAGAAGCTGTACGCAAGCTTGACCGGGCCTTTACGCGCATGCGTCGCACATCTACCAGAAGCTTGGCGTGCACAGCAAAGACGAGATGCTCGAGCTGGTGGAAGACCGCGCAGCCAAGGGGTAGCCGGCCAACCTGCCGCCTACTCGCAAAAGCACGCACAAAAATGGGGGCCTTCCAGTCGCGCGACCGGAAGGCCCCCATCGTCATACGCGCGGGATTGTGCCCTTAGGGCCTCAGGCCCATACCGCCCTCAAGCGTGATGGTCTCACCGCTCATGAACTTGAAGTCGGGGCTCGCCAGCTGCACACAGGCACGGCCGATCTCAAGCTCGGGGTCGGCATAATGGCCCATGGGAGGCATGTGGACGTTCTTCTCGTAAGCCTCGGGGTAAGCGTCCTTGAACTTCTCGAGCTGGGCCGTCCAGGCCAGGGGGCACACGACGTTGACATTGATGCCGTCCTTGCCCCACTCGTTGGCCGCAACGCGCGAAAGGCCGCGGATGCCCTCCTTGGCGGCGGCGTAGGAGCACTGGCCCACGTTGCCGAAGAGGCCCGCGCCACTTGCAAAGTTGATGACCGTACCCTTGGTCTCCTTGAGATAGGGATAGCAGGCCTTCATGTAATAGAAAGCGGCATAGAGGCCCGAGAACATGGCCAAGTTGAACTGGTCGGTCGTGTGCTCGGCCAGCGGCACGCCCGAAGCGGAGGCCTGGGCGTTGTTGATGAGGACGTCGATGCGGCCGAACTCGGCGACGGCCTTGTCGATGACGCCCTGCACCACGGTCTCATTGTCAGCACCGGCGTTGACATCGGCAGCCACGACGAGCACGCGAATGCCGTACTTCTCCTCGAGCTCTGCCTTGGCGGCGTCGAGCTTGGCCTGGTTGCGGCCGGTGATGACGAGGTTCGCGCCCTCCTTGGCATAGGCGGTGGCGATACCGTAGCCGATGGAACCGCAGCTCACGCCATCGGCGAGAACGGCTCGGCCGGCACCTGTGATAATGGCGGTCTTACCAGCAAGAAAACCCATGGGAGCACTCCTTACCGCGTGCCTTGGCACGCTGCGTGGGGGATGGTGGCTAACGTTTTAGTAAGCGTGGCCAGTCCGTCTAGCCGAGCCGGCCTTACGCCCGCCGCTCATTGTGCGCCGCGCGTACGCCACGGTGCCTCAAACGTCGGCCAGCGCACGCCTGAGGGCGGCGGAGATGCCCGTTGCACAAAACCAGCAGACGCAATGGCGCATGCACGCCGGCAAACGGCAGGCCAACGTTTGATTGAACCACCTGCACCCCACGCATCATCAGACCATCGCCCTTGGTTGCGGCGCGCCTAAAGCCGAAGCAGCCAGGGCGGCAACGAACTCGACCTTGCTTGCTTGCTTGCCGGCCTGTATCCACCCGCCACCCACCGCGCATAAAAATAGCCCGCCCTCCGATACTGGAAGACGGGCCAGGGGATCATCGCGCTACGGGATTCCTACCTTTGGCATTCCTCCCGCACGCTGTACCAAAGCTTGAGACCTAGGCGAAGTCAGCGACCAGACTGTCAGCGGCGAGCTTGCCGAAGACGACCGTGTCGACGACGGCGTTGCCGCCCAGACGGTTGGCACCGTGGATGCCGCCCGTAACCTCACCGGCAGCGTACAGGCCCTCGATCTTCTCGCCGCCGTCGGCAGCCATGACATGGCCGTCGGGGTCGATGGTCAGGCCGCCCATGGTGTGGTGCACGCAGGCCTGGCGAGGAGTGGCGACCCAGGGGCCGTTCTCGAGCTTGCAGGAGAAGAGCGTGCGGCCGAACTCGTCGGAACCAGACTCAACGGAGGCGTTGAAGGCGTCGACGGTGGCCTGGAGCGTGGCGGGATCCATCTCGAGCTTGCCAGCGAGGCCCTCGAGGGTGTCGTCCCACACGATGTAGCCGTTGTCGTTCAGGTAGTCGAAGGTGAAGCCGTCAGCAGAGCGCCACTCGGGGTCGTGGATGTCCTTGTAGCCTTCGCCGTCACCGGACTCGAGCATGTAGAAGATCTGGTCGGGCTGGTCGAGAACGCCCAGGCAAATCTTGTCGCGGCGGCCGTCCTCCTGGACGAAGCGCTCACCGTTCTTGTTGATGAAGATGATCTGGTCGGTGCCGTTAACGTCGCGCGGCGGGTACTTGGTGAGCTGGCCGTTCTGGATGTTGCCCAGGTAGAGCAGCTGAATCTGATCCATGTCGGTCAGCGAGCAGCCGGCAGCGGAGGCCATGGTGATGCCGTCGCCCTGCGAGCAGGAGAAGCGGTTGGTCGTGGCAACGCTGGACAGGTCGGGCCACTTGCCGGTGTCGTTGTTGTCCTGGACCATCTTGGAGTTGGCAGCGAAGCCACCGGTGGAGATGACGGCGCCGTCAGCGCAGGAGATGGTGAAGGAGCTGCCGTTGTGGTTGTCGGTAGCGACGACGCCAACAACCTTGCCGTCCTCGAGCACCAGGTCGGTAGCGGTGGCCTCGTTGTACAGCGTAATCTGATCAGCATAATCCACGAGGGCGGTGGCGTAGGTGGAAATCATGCCCGTGCCCATGGCCATCTTGGAGGTGTGGGTGCGCTGCCACAGGGAGCCGGCGCCCTGGCCGATCTCGTCATAGAACTCCATGCCGAGGTCCTCGAGCCACTCAAGGCCATCATAGGCGTTGTAGGTCAGGACCTTGACGAGCTCGGGGTCGGCAACCATGTCGCCGTTGATCCAGGTCTGGAGTGCGTACCACTCCTTGGTGTCGAAGAGGTCGGTGCGGCCGGAGCTCTTGTACTCTTCCCACTGCTCCTTGACGGGGGCCTGCATCTCCTCGAGGGCCTTCTGGGTGTCGGGGTCGTCGCTGGTGGCCTCGAGAGCCTTCTCGATGGTCGTCTTGACGGCGTCGGTCATCTCGACCTTGGACTGCATGTCCTCGTCGGGGCAGTTGTAGATGGCGCCGCAGACCAGGGTGTCGCCGCCGCACTCGCCGTTCTTCTCGATGATGGCGACCTTCTTGCCCTGCTGGGCAGCAGCGATGGCGGCCACGAGGCCAGCGCCGCCGCCGCCGACGACGATCATGTCAGCGTCGCCGTCGCCGTAGGCGGGGTACTCAACGGCATCCTGGAAGTTGGCAGGATCGCCGCCGGCCTGCTTGATGCAGTCCTCAACCAGGGAGAGAAGCACAGCGGAGGTGATGGTGGCGCCGGTGACCATATCGACGGCCAGAGAGTTGTTGGCGACGATCAGCTCAGGGAGCAGGTCGACAGGAGCCTTGCCGATGCTGTCGGCGACGGCGCCGGTCTTGTCGAGCAGCTGGCCGCCGATGCCGGGGGTCTCGGAGTTGGGGGAGACGGTAACGTCAGCGATCTTGCCGTCGGTGATGGTCACGCTGACCTCGAGGAGGTCGTTCATGGCCTGAGCGGAAGCGGTGTAGGTACCGTCCTTGATCTCGGAAGCCTCAGCGAACGCGACGCCGCGAGTGCGGGAAGCGACGATGGGGGCTGCCACTGCAGCGGCCATCATGCCACCGACGAGCTGACGCCTGGAAATGGAGGTACCGAGAGCAGTCATGGTGCGATTCATAACGATGTCCCCTTCTACTATGTAGTGCACATCGAACAATCGGCGCGCTTTGCAGCTTTTTGCGTCTGCAGATAACCGTACGTTGAGGCTTCCCCACCTGCGTTGCGTGTCATCTGCGTTCGCTCGCTGCACCGCGTCGCTGAATCCCATAATGGTCCGGCGGCACCCGTCGACGCAATTCACAAATCGGTTATTCGGGCCTATAACCCGTGTCAATTTGTGGTAACCTTCTAGGTTATAGACAGCGTTTACGCAGCTTGTAGCCTTGTTTGACATCTCAAGATTCTTTTTGGGTTGATTCAAAAAAATTGGCTCATCAAGGGAGGCATTAGTGGCGCTTAAGATTTGGGCGAAGGACACCAACCCTTGGCTTGCCCTTGGAGCCGGTTTGTATTGGGCTTCATACGCGTTTCGCATCATGAACCCCGACCCCGTCTACTCAACATCGGTCGGTGACAACTCCCCCATCATCGAAGACCTCTTCATGACACTTTGGGTCTTCGTCACCTTTCTCATTTGCAAGCGCTGGGGCGTTCGAAGGCCGCGCGTTCCCATCTCCGCCGTCATGATTTTCGCCGCGGCGCTCGTGCTCGTTGTTGAAGCTACGCACGTCTCACTGCCGTTTTGGGCCGCGCTCTTGGTTGAAGCACTCGATCTTTTTACACTGGGTGCCTCAATGATCTTGTGGGGCCTGGCATTCGCTTCACTCGAGAAGCACCTTGCGGCACGCAACGTCGTGGTTGCCGTCCTCATCGCCGCTGCGCTGATACTTGTCGGCAAGGCCCTGTCGCCTTTCGTCCCTATGGCCTGGATGATGTGCCTGAGCTCCGCAGGCGGCTCCGCCGTCATGCTGTGGGGCGGCATAGGCCTCCAGACGCACCGCCGCAAGGCAAGGAACCGCTCGGCTAAAAGCTTTGTGGCACTTGCCGCCCAGCGCCTTGCATACGGCTTCTCGCTGGGCTTCTTCCCCACGGCGACTGCCGCGCTCGCCACCGGCAGCTCCGATATCGCCCTGCTTACGTTTTCGCTTGCCATCGTTGCCGCAGCGGCCGTTGCGGTACTTCGCAGCGACGACCCGCCGTGCACGCTGCTGCCGGCCCTCATTCTTGTTGCATGCTGGATTTTGAGCCTGCCCTTCCTGAAGGGCGGTCTTACCAGCATGTTCCCGTCTTTGTTCTGCGCCATCTGGCTCTCTTGGCAAACGCTGTCCTCGGTTCAGCTCTCAGAGCTCAAGGAACAGTACGGTTTCTCTGAGCTTGATGTCACGTTCATCGACAAAATGGCCATCGCGGTCACAATCCTGACGGGCACCTTCACCTGCCGCATCATCGAGGTCGTCACCGGGATGCCCACACTGTCGGTCGGTCTCGTTGAAATCCTGTTGCCTATAGCATTCTGTGGGCTCGCCATCATGGCAAGCTTCTCGCTGGCCCGCCTTCTGAGCGTGCGCCAGGAGGACAACTTCAAAGGTCGCGTGGCTCAGGCGGCCGGCGAGTTCGAGGGGCGCGTCTTTGCCTCCATCGCCACTGAGTTTGGCCTGTCGCCCCGCGAGCACGAGGTCTTCGCCATGCTCGCCCAGGGGCATACGAGTGCCTTTATCGCAGAAACCGCAGGCATCAACCCCGGTACCACCAAGGCCCACATCGCCCACATCTATCAAAAGCTCGACGTGCACAGCAAAGACGAGATGCTCGAGCTGGTGGAGGACCGCATCGCCAGCGGGCAGATGGACTTAGAGGACGAGTCGTAGGCTCGCCTGCGCCCCACCATGTTGCAGGCAGCAACAAGCGCCCCGCGCATCTCGGCCGTCGAGGTACACAGGGCGCTTGTTGTTTACGGCCCGCAATCGCACAAACCCATCTCAGCACGTTGCCGCTCGCCTAAACCAGCCCCATCGATTAGGGGGAGCATCGACATCTCTCTATGCACGACTTACCAGCCCAGAAAGAAACCTGCGGCCAGCAGAACGGCAAGGAAGGCGAGGTTTGCCCCCACGAGCAGGGCTATGAACCTGCCTGCAGGAAGAGGTCCCGCAGCCCCCTGGACCGCTCTGAACCCTCGCGTCACCACGCCGTACTGGGCAATGACAATGAGCGTGGCGAGCGAGGCAATGGGCGTGCCCGCTCCGCCCACGTTGACGCCGGCAAGAAGCCCCGCCCAATCACCCGTGAAACCCGAAAGCACAATGGCGGCAGGAACATTGCTGATGAGCTGGGAGAGAAGGGCCGCCGGGACGAAGGCGCCAGCCTCAAGCCACGCCGCAAACGCATCCCTCACCTCGGGCACGCGGGCAAGGTTGCCCGAGAACACGAAAAAGGCCGCAAAGGTGACGATGAGCCCCCAGTCGATGCGCAGGGGCAGGCAGGCATCACCCGCCAAGGCAAGAGCGACCACACACGCAAGACAAACCCAGCTCGGCAGCACACCGACAACCGCAGCCACACAGCATGCAAGCGCACCGGTTGAAAGCGCCGCCTGGCGCCGCGATGCCGCAGGCGCCGGAACCTTCACCCGCACGACCCCCTTGCCCACAAAGGGGCACGCAAGCCCAACGAGCACCGTGGCCAGGGCAAAAGGAGGCAGCATCGTGCATACGAAATCGGCAAAGCCGATGCCAAAGAATCCAGCGAGATGAATGTTCTGAGGATTGCCGAACGGCAGCAGCATGCCGCAGAGGTTGGCCGCCAGGCCTTGGAGCACAAACACGGGCGCCACAAGGTCGAGCCTGCCGCATGTCACCAAACAGGCCGCCGCAAGGGGCAGAAGCGCAAGCAATGCCATGTCGTTTGTCACGAACATCGAGGCAAGAGCAGTCATGCCTACCAGCGCAAACACGAGCAGACGCACGCCTGAGCATGTCGCCACCACGCGCGCCGCCAGCACTTGGATGATTCCCGAGGCATTGAGCCCTCCCACCGCAAGCAACATGCTCGCGAGCTTGGCAAGAGTGCCCCAATCGACATACCCCGCATATCCGGCATCAGGCGGCACAAGCGCGCATGTCAAAAGCGCCGCCACAACCGCGACGGACGGCATGGTATGGCGGCGCAAAAACGAGATGAGACGGGCCACTGGGCTACTCGCTTGTCAACAGATCGATAAGCTCCTGCTTGGAGTGCACGTCGAGCTTGGCATATGCCTCCTGGACATAGCCGCGCACGGTGTTTGTGGCAAGTCCAAGCTCGTTGCCGATGAAGGGAGCACTGCGACCCTGGGCAAGTAGCAAAACAACCTCGTGCTCGCGCGGCGTCAGGTGATGTCTGGCCGCCAAATCAGCCGCGCGCGCCTCAAGGGGGGTGGGAGCAGACGAGGCCTGAAAGACCTGGTCCACCGACTGCGGCACAGTTTGCGTCTCAGCAGTGCCTTCCCCCGCCTCACCGGTCGCAACCGCCACAGTCTGAGGTCGATTAAAAGCAACGTCCTGAGACGTCAGAGAGACCGACACTCCGGCGGCACGCTTCCCTTGCTTGCGCGTGAGCACGACGAGCGTCATCGACAGCAAGTAAATACCGGCAACGACAAGCACCATTGCGCGCACCGTGCCGTCAAGGTCTTCCTGGGCGTCCAGCACCATGCCGGCAATAAGACTCACCAAAAGTGCCGCGCGGGCGATAAACATCGAGCTTGCCACGACCGCAACCGGAGGCGCCTGGCGCACGCGCGCCGTCTCAATCATCAAGAACATGATTGAGACGTTGACGATCGTGCTCAGAAATGCAAGGGATGCCTGGAAGAACGCATCGAAATTTGCATCAGTGAACGGCAGGGCGACCAGCAACAGGGCGATAAAAGGAAATGCAAAACGGAACGTCTTGGTGAGGTCAAACGTCCTGTTTGCCACGAACGCGAGCACCGCAAGGAAGACTATGGCGCAAAGAGATGCCAGGTTGGTGGGCGAGATGCCAACTGCCTCCAATGTGGCGAACAGGCTCGGCCCACTTGCGGCCTCCGCAGTGCTGTACTGGCCCGACTCCACAAACGACGCAACGAAGCCCGAGAGCATCGTAAGCGAGGCAAAAATGACGATGGGACCCCAAAGTTCCGCGAGCAAATCGGTCGTGCGCCGCAACGACTCGCGACCCGGGCGCGCAGGCTCCACCCCTTCGAGGCACACCATGGGCGCTGTTACAGGGTCCTTCATGCGGCAGATGAAGCAGAACAAGACAATGCTCGCAATGCCCAAACAAGTCAGCAAGACATCTTGTGTCACCTCGGGCAGCACAGACAAGCCCAGGGAGACGAGCGAACTTACAAGCATGCTGGCAATAAGCGTGGTAAGGCATCGACGTGGGCCCATGCCGACAAATGGCACGAGCCACGCAGCATTAACCACAATGGAGGTCAGACCCCATGCCGAGGCAAGCACAATCATTCCCGCCTCGTTGAGCACACCGTCGAAAACACCGGCACTCGAAAGGATGTCCATGCCAAGAAGTGCCACAGCAGAAACGACACCCGCCAGATGCAAGCGGGAGCTAGGCTTCATGCAGCTCCAGGCCACCAATGCCGCCGAAGTCAGCAGGATTGAAAACGAGGATGCAAATGAGAATTCAAAGTTGACGGCATTCACAGTTGTCATGTCACGCATGGTAGACATGGCGGATGAATATGTGGCATTCAGCAGCACACGGAAGAAGCCGTAGCCCAAAAGCAAGGCAAGGCAGTAAACATCAACACGACGTTCGACACGTGCTACGGTCTTGGCAACCATACGACCCCCAACGACGACGGCAACAAAGACATGCACCGGAAAACCTGGCATGAAATATCAAGGGCGCCGCAGCCCGGTCGGAAACAACCTTGCTCTGGCACCCTTCCTCGCATGCCGACAGTCCCCAGTGGCCGCAGCGCGGCCCTGTCGACAATTTGTAAGTATACCCCAGTCAATCCTGCGTTGTAGCCGCCATCCGAAGCGATTTAGCCCGATTTGGCGATGCCTTCCCCAACACTTAAAGCACGCAAACAACGCACCCCCAAACCCCTACTCTTTGCAGGGAATGCCCCCATCAAAAAAACCTCCCCCGCCGGGGCATTGCCCATCGGCGGAGGAGGTTCTTGGGAGGGTAGACTCACGCGCGAGTCCACTCAAAACTCAAATGAAGCACGCAGAGAGCTTAGAGCTTCTGGAAAACCTCGGCGAGCATGCCGTCAGGACCATCGATCATCACAGAGCGCACATGACCGAAGACAGCGATGACGGTCTCGACCGGGTCACCGTGCACGTTGAAGCCGGCGTCGGCAGCCCTCTTGGCAACCGCCTCAACGTCATCGACGATGTAGGACATGGCGAAGATGCCGGCATTCTCGGGCTTGGCGGCGTCGGACATCGGGTTGCCCTCGATGGAGAAGCTCAGGGCCTCAACAACGGGGGTGTTGGAGCCGGCGTAGTACACCATGCGGGAGTGCGTGCCCTCGGGCAGGCCCAGAATCGGGTCGACCAGACCGTCGGTCAGCTCCTCGTCGTAGACCTTCGGCATGCCGATGACCTCGGTCCAGAACTTGTCGGCGACGTCCATGTCGCTGACAACGAGGGCGATGTCGGTCATGTTCTTGAACAGGCCGTCAAACTCAGGACGAGGCTCGGAAACAGTCTCAATCATGGTCGTGGGGATGCCGTCCACGCCGCAGAGCACTGCCTCGGAGACCGTGGAGTCGCTCCAGTCGGTGGAGTACTCATAGGGCTCGCAGTAGTAGGAATAGCCCAGCTTGGTGAGGTGCTTGTGGACAGCCTTGTTGTTGTCGCAGCGCATGGCCACGTCGAAGTAGCCGGGGTCGTAGCCGTTGCGATCGGCGGTACGGATGCAGGCTCCCGTGCGGGCGTCAAACTCGATGAACTGAAGCACCGTGGACTGGTACTCGTTCTTGACCATTGCATAACGCGCGCCGCCCTCGAGGCCGTACAGGGCCTCGACTTCCTCGGGGAGGAGGATACCGGTGCCAACCAGCTTGTACTCAAACATACCGGTGAAGAAGTTGATGCTCTTGTCCAGGTCGTTGCAGGAGATGCAAATGCGCAGGACGCCCGAATCGGGCTTGGGCTCTTCAGCGGCCTGCTCAGCGCGAGCAGGGGTGGCGGTGATGTTGGCGGCAGCGGCTGCAGTGGCGGCCACGGCGGCACCGGTAACGAACGAACGACGAGAAATATGCTCAGCCATGATGGCTCCCTAGAAAAAGGCCGGGCATTTCGAGTGAAACACCCGGCCAGTCGATTTAGGCGTCGTACCTAAGCGGATCTATGCAGTTCCGCTTCCCACTCAAACGCGGGTTCTCGTCCGCAAGGCGTCGGGAGGCGACGTGTACTGGAGTACTCTAGCCTCCCGACACGGAGCGCTCTTTGCGACAAGCCCCGCGGAACGCAGCGGACGAGGTTCCGCCGCAAACTTTCTTACTTCGCGGTGTCAGCGAAGAGGTCCTGCATACCCTGATTCAGCTTGTTGAGGGTCAGCGTGGCGCCGGCGACAGAGTCAACCTTGACGGTCTGGCCGTCGATGACAGCGTCGACGTACTCCTGGAGCTGATCGTCGGTCATGAACATGTTGTCGCGGCCCTGGACGACCTGGATGTCGATGATAGCGCCGCCAGCAACGGTGACCTGAATGGTGAACTTGCCCTCGTTGCCGTTGATGACCTGCTCGTAGGTGCCGTCAGCCTTCTTCGTGATGTCGATGAGGGCAGCGAGGTCCTGCTGGGGGAGTTCCTCGGCGACGGTGGAACGGCCACCAAAGGCGGTGTCGGCAGCAGCGCGGCCGGAAGCGATGCACTCAGCGAGGAACATGCCGTTCTGGTACAGGTTGGCGACGTAGGAGCCGAGCTCGCCGGCCTCGTACAGACCCTCGATGGGCGTGCCGTCCCACTTCAGAACACGGGACTGGGTGTCGCGCTTAGCGCCACCGGTCGTGGCAACGAGCGTGGGGGTGATGCCCACGGCGTAGAACGGAGGCGTGTCGATGGGGGCCATGGTCTCGGGATCGCGGCCGAACTCGTCGGAACCAGCCTCGATGCCAGCGTTGTAGGCGTCGATGGTGGCCTGGAGAGCGTCGGCGTCGCGGCCGATGAGCTCAGCGAGCTCAGCGATGGAGTCGGCCTTGGTGATCCAGCCCTTCTCGATCTCGACGGAGTTGTCGTCAGACCAGGTGTAGCCGAGCGTGGTGATGGGCCAAGAGAGCCACTTGGTGACGATGGCGCCGGCCTGGCAGGTCTTGTCGTCGAAGATCAGGCTGACGGGCAGGGCGCGGTCATGAGGAACATCCACGTAGTGGCCGTACTGCTTGTACTTCATGTGCTGACGGTGGTAAGCAGCGGACTCGTTGTAGAAACGCTTGTCCTCAGCGTCAACCTCAATCCAGGAGCCGGCGGGCATGGAGAAGGCGCGCATGAAGGTGCTCTCGTAATCCGGCACCTTGATGCCGAGCCACAGGCCACCGGACTGGGTCTGGTTGCGCATGTGCCAAATCTCAGCGCCGAGGCCCATGAGCATCTGGATGGCGTCGCCGGTGTTGCCAGGGGTGCCGCCGGTGTAGACCATGTCCATACCGTGGAAGTCGCGCTGCATCTGGAGGTTGTTCTCATAGCCACCGCAGGCAAGCACAACGCCCTTGGAAGCGCCGATGCGCTCCTCGGTGCCCTTGTTGTTCACAACGCCGCCGACAATCTTGCCCTCAGCGTCGACGATGAGCTGGGTCAGCGGGCACTCCCACTCGACCGTGATGTTCTCGCGGGACTCAACGGCGCGAGAGAAGCCGCGCCACACGCCACCGTACTCGAAGGGAGCGCCAGCAGAAGCGTCACGGACGTGGCCTGAGCAGCCCACGAAGCTGGAGCCGTCGAGGTCCGGGAACTCGGTGACGAGCTTGCCCCAGGTGATGGGGCCACCGGAGACGTAGCCGAGCTCATAGCCCACGGGCGAAACGGTGCCCTGAATCCACTCGGGCTGATCAGCGAACTCCTTGCACATCCAGTCGAGGTAATCCTCGGGGATGGGGTTGGGCTTGAAGCAAGAAGCGACGTAGGTCTTGAAGGTGTCGATATCATCGGGCGAAGGAACGATGACGGTCTGGCCGGAAGCGATGGAGTTACCGCCAGCCTGGCCCTCGTCGAGCTTCTCAATGATAAGAACGTTGACATCGGGATCGATGTCATTGGCCTCGAGGGCAGCAGCCTCGCCAGCAAGACCATAACCCACGACGAGGAGGTCTACCTCGCGGTCGAACTGAGCGTCCTCGCCCTCGGCCAGAGCCAGAGGAGCGATGGCGGCGAAGCTCGTCGCGGCGGCGCCAGCAGCGGCGCCCTTGAGCAGATCCCTACGCGTGCATGCCTTGGACATACCTTTTCCTCCTTTTTCTTGGCAGGCATCTTGCCTGCCTGGAAGCTCGCGCCCCTTTGCGCGGTCTTCCGTAGACCACTAGGTTGCCCCCGCACATCTTCGCTTCCCCCCTGGGCTGCGTTGTCGTGCGGTGTGCCACCCATAGTGGACTTCAGGGTCATTTGCCGATAGGTGCATTTAGAATGGACTTCAAAGTCCCTGGTAGATGGTGTCAAGCGGCGAGACCCAAAAGAGGTCCCCCTACAAATGCAGGGTTGCTCGCGAACGGCAAGATTCGCTTTGCAGGGGGCGAAAAATGCACGTGCGCGAGCCGGTTTTTGCCCGCCTGCAGACCCAGCAAGGCCCTCGCAAAATGTCAAGCACAAGAACGCAGGGGCGGCCCCTACACGTTGCAGCGGCTCTCGACAAGGTCGATAAGCTCTTGTTGCGAGTGCACATCGAGCTTGCGATAAATACGTTTGACGTGAGTTTTCACGGTGTTGTACGACAACGTGAGCTCATCTCGAATGTGATAGCCGTTGTGTCCGCGCGCAAGCATCCCGAACACCTCGCGCTCGCGCTCGGTAAGACCGCACTCACCCGCAAGGGCATCGCAGGAGCTCTCGATGAGCGCATCGCGATCGGGCGGCATGTCAACAGGAACAGGGAGCTCCTCGACGGGCTCCACGCCTTGAATCGTGTCGGCAAAGGTAAAGCCACGCAGGCCAAAAATCACATAGGCAAAGAGAGCGAGGACCACAACGCTCGTGACAAGCGATGCCCCATCGGGATGCGTGGCAAGCAAAGCGTTGCAAAGGTGCCCCAGGTCGGCGCCGAGAAACGTTCCTGCACTGCCAACAATCGCCCCACAGGCAAGCACCGCCAGGCTGCCGGCCATGTTGCGCGCACATAGGGCCGCCATGACCGTCCACGACAAGACTTCGAAGCATGAGTTTCCGGCATACAGCAACCCATTCGCCGCGCTGGGAGCCACGTTGAGCGGGGCAAGCAGGAACCCTGCAACCACAAGAAGCGCCGCTACGGCAAAGAGCGCGTCGTCGTGGCCCCCTTTTCCGTCGGGAGCCAGTACAAACCACGCGACGGCGGCCAGCAGCATGCAGAGACTGAGATAGCTTGAAACAGGCGTGAACTGGGAGATGCGCAACGACAAGGCGAATCCAAACGCGGCGGAAAAAATGAACATGAGGATGTACAGCTGGTGTCCGGGCGACAAAAACGACCGAGGACTCGCCAATGCAAGCTGTTCGACCGCTTTGCCCTCAATAGACTCGCGCCATACGGGGGTCACCTCGCGCCACAGGAGCAGAAGGACCGACAAGGTGATAACGGCATCGATAACGACTGACGCACGAAACGACGGGACGGGCGACACCGTCGTGACAAGCGTTGCCACGAGCACGGCGCACGCCACACCGATAGAGGTGCGCTTGGGAGAGTCAGCATGGGCAAATGCGATGCCCATGAGATAGTGATTGGCCGTACCAGCCAAAGACAGCAACATGAGGCCCATAGTCACCGCTGCAGGACTTCCCGGCACGCAAAGAAGAAGCCCGGCTCCCACCGCTGCACAGGCAAATGCAATGGGCGGCACCACGCGCACCCTGATAAAGTCGGGGTGGCGCAAGGCAGAAAGCAGTACAGCGAGCCCCACCACAATACCCACCAGGGTCTGGAATTCGCGAGCCAAGGGGAATGTCTCGCTCGTCACTGGGAAGATGCCATTATTGAGAAGCCAGACTTGATAGGTCTCCAGCGCAAGTGCCAAGCTTGGCAGCCCCACTGCACGCAGCGCGTTTTTCATACTCGCCTTCCCCCTGCCGACAATTTTCGGGCATTCTACCACGGCAAATGCAAATGTACTCCTTGGTGGGTGACTACGGGGGACCCCGCCATGCCTATGGTTGGAAATAGCCGGCGAGGCAGGGGAAGCGCCTGGCCGGATATCAAACGTTCGTACAGATGTGAGAAAGGGATCGCAACTATGGAACTCACCCGCAGGAACTTTGTCGCAAGTGCCGCCGCTGCAACCGCCGCCATGGGCATTGCCGGCACCGCCATGGCAGACGAGAGCACGTCCGCCGATGCCCAGAGCTACTCCCAGACCCACGAGCCGCCCACGTGGGGCGTCGAGCACATGGCCGACATCGATTGGCTCGGCACCGCACCCGAAATCGCCGATGCCGATATCGTCGAGACCCGCGAGACCGACCTGCTCATCATTGGCGGTGGCAACGCCGGCATGGTTGCCGCTGCCACGGCATCTGACCTCGGCCTCAACTTCGAGATCTGCGAGAAGACCGGTCTTCTGGGCACCACGCGCAACTGGTACGGCGTGTGCAACTCCACGCAGTGCAAGGAAGCCGGCAAGGAAGCCGACCCCATGTTCATGCTCAACGAGCTCACCCGTTATGCCAACGGCAAGGTGAACCAGAAGGTCATCAAGAACTGGATCGACAACTCCGCCGAGATGAGCGACTGGCTCGTCAACATCATGGACGGCTACGGATTCGACGTTTACTTCGAGACCAACACCGGCAACGAGCAGGGTGCCGGCGGCTGCCACTACTTCTGCGCGCCCACGCAGCACAACTTTAACGCCCGCGAGGACCAGCCCGAGGAGTACCAGAAGAAGAGCCGCAACGAGCTGCTCGAAGACTATATCGGCAAGGCCGGCCACACCATCAACTACGAGTACGACCTCGCCAAGCTCGTCCGCGACGGCGACGGCCCCGTGACGGGCGCCATCTTCTCCACCAAGGACGGCTACGTCCAGATCAACGCCAAGAACGTCCTGCTCACCACGGGCGGCTACGCAGGCAACTATGAGATGCTCGAGGCCCTGAACCCCTTGCTCGTACGCTGCACCACTGCCCAGGGCGGCTGGACTTTCGACACCGGCATGGGCATCAAGGCCGCCATGTGGGTCGGCGCAGAGAAGGACGTCGAACCCGCCGGCATGATTTGGGACCGCGGCGTAACCGAGCCCGGCACGCCCTGCGGCTTCGTGCGCGACGAGGAGACCGGCGGCTGGAAGTTCCCCCACGAGGGCCAGTTCAACCCCGCCTCTCAGCCCTTCCTGCGCGTGAACGCCGAGGGCGAGCGCTTCATGAACGAGTCCGGCCCCTACGACTGGAACGTGTACTGCTCCAGCCAGCAGACCTACGGCACGTGGAACACTGTGTGGGACGCCAACTTCTGCGACGACGTCGTCAAGTTTGACAAGCTGGGTTGCGCCAGCCTCACCATCATCATGCGCGACATGTTCATGCAGGAAGGCGGCGTGTTCGACCAGATGGCAGAGGAGGGTACCCTCGTCAAAGCCGACACGCTCGAGGAACTCGCCGAGGGCCTGAACATCCCCGTTGACACGTTCCTCGCCACGGTGGAGCGCTACAACGAGCTCGCCGAAAGCGGCGTCGACGAGGACTTCGGCAAGGAGGACTACCGTCTCTCCACGCTCAAGACCCCGCCGTTCTATGGCGTGACCTGCGGCGGCACCATCCTGTGCACCGGCGACGGCATCAAGATCAACGAGCACATGCAGGTGAAGGACACCCAGAACAAGGTCATCGAAGGCCTCTATGCCGCCGGCGACTGCTCGGGCAGCTTCTTCTCCGGCGTGTACCCCGAGCTCTTCCCGGGCCTTGCCTGCGGCCGCACGATGACCGAGGCACGCCAGGCCGTCAAGTTCATCGCCGGCGAGTAAGCAGGCATTTGGCGCGCTAACGCACTCATATCGCATCACCGAGGCCGTGCCTGCGCAACCGCAAGCACGGCCTCTTTTGTGCGCCGGAACCATCATCCACTGGAACGTGCTGCGGGATTCCATCCGGAACCATCATCCACAGAACACACCACAGGCGCCCATCCAGAACCATCATCGCCGAAACGCGTCTCAGGGAGCTCGGCCTCGCGCGATAAGACTCCATATCCCGTTTTGGGATATATCCTTGCGGACAATAAAGTCCCGCCCTATGGATACGAATCTCAATCGCGCCGTCGGCGTTGAACTCAAAGCCATGCGTGGCGAAGCAAACATGACCCAGGACGCCGTTGCCAAGAAACTCGGCAAGCCCCAGTCCTACGTAAGCAAGCTCGAATCGGGCGAGCGCAGTTTGCGCCTGCCCGAGATATCCGACTATGCCGACGCGCTCAATATTCAGCTCGGCGACTTCATGCTACGCGTAGACGTCTGCATCAAAGACTACCGACGGCTCAAGAAGGGGCCGTTGGCGTAAGAAATCAGCGAGACCCATCGCGCATCCATCCTCTGATGGCGCGCGATGGGCCTCAATCATCCTCCGTGCAATCAATTAACATACATTTCAACAGGTGAGATGTATGTTAATTCAACAAAACACCAGTTGGCGCATTTTTAGAAATCCTGAAATGTATGTTATTTCCCGACCCCACAGCCCCCAAGCGTCAGAACTCCGCCTTCCACAGCCCATGCAGGTTGCAATACGCGTACACCACGCCGCCTTGCGCGGGCGAGAACAACGCCGCGGGCTCGTCTCCGGGCTTCAGATACCGAATGTCCACCCTGCCTGCAGTCGCAAGTGCAATCCACTCGATGTAGTGTTCCTCGGTCATCGGATGGGCAACCGAACCAACCTCAACGTGCAAGCCATCTGCCTGCACCTGAACCACAGGTACGTGCTTCTCCACTGAAGCATCCACGGAGCCGGGCACGAGCAACTCCATCTTCTCGCCGCAGCACACCGGGTTCACTCCGGCGTCATGCACCATCATCACTAAGTTGCCGCAATGGTTGCACCGATAGAACTTCACTTCCATGTCAGGCTCCCTTCACTCAAGCGGACGTACCGTCCCGATTTGTTTATCCCCGTGCACACAGCATTCATGCAAGATGGAGCAACATCGGGGCACTTTTGAAGCAGGGCGACTCCCGTTGATGCCAAGACGCAGGCGCCCATGAAGAAGGGGGCACTCGCACACGCGAGCACCCCCCCGCCATCGGTTCATCTGGTTCTTTCAAACAAGCCTTACGCGATAATCCCCAGGTCGCGCATGCATCCGAGGAGGCGCTCCTCGTGGGCAGGCTCCATGCAGGTGAGCGGCAGGCGCAGGCTATTCTCGCCGTAGCCCATCGCCGCCATGGCGGCCTTGACGGGGATGGGGTTAACCTCGCAGAAAAGCGCATCGATGAGCGGCAGGTACTTGAGCTGCAGCTCGCGCGCGCCAGCGACGTCGCCCGCGAGCATGCGGCGGCACATCTCCACCGTCGCGGCAGGGGCCACATTGGACAGCACCGAGATGACGCCCTTGCCGCCCAGCGCCATGATCGGCACGACCTGGTCGTCGTTGCCCGAGTAGATGTCGATCTTGTCACCGGCGAGCGCGGCAATCTGCGCAACCTGCGAGATGTTGCCGCTCGCTTCCTTCACGGCGCAAATCATGGGGTGCTCGGCAAGCTTGGCAACCGTAGCAGGTTGAATGTTGCAGCCCGTGCGACCCGGCACGTTGTACAGCACGCAGGGCAGGTCAGCGGCATCGGCCACAGCGGTGAACGATGCGACGAGACCGGTCTGCGTGGCCTTGTTGTAATACGGAGTCACGAGAAGGGCGGCATCTGCCCCCACCTGGGCTGCAAACTTCGTGAGGCCGATTGCCTCCTCGGTGCAGTTAGAGCCCGTACCTGCGATAACAGGAACGCGATGGGCAACCTTCTCCACGCAGTAGCGAATGACCTCGCGATGCTCCTCATGCGTGAGGGTCGGGCACTCGCCGGTGGTGCCCACAGTCACGATGGCGTCGATGCCCTGCTCGATCTGCCAATCGATGAGCTTGCCGTACATGTCGTAATCGACTGCCCCGTTTTTGAAGGGCGTCACAATCGCCGTGGCCGCACCGGTAAAAATCGTCTTCTTCATATTGCATCAGCCCTTCGGAAAGCCGTCGACAAACATGTTCAACATGATAGGGAGGGCACGTTACCATTTTGTGTTCGCCTCGGCAATCGCAGCGAACGCGCGGGATGCGCCCGCAAACGGAGGCGCCGACCTATCCCGTCTCCCCTATGCCCGCCTCGAATGCCTGACGAAAATCATCGGCACACAAGGGACGCCCCTCACTTGACAAGACATGCTGCGCCACAAGCTCGTCAGTGTAGTCCTCGAGCAGGTATACCTGCGCCGCGCCGTCTTTACCCACATGGCACACGCAAGGTTCCAGGCCAAACGACACAATGCGCGCCTCGGCCATCGACTCGCTGCCTGGCACCTTCTCCAACTCAATCGTCGCAATCCCACCAACCTGACAGGCGATGTCGCCTTGGGACGCAACAAAATTGCCCAGGCCCCAGTACACGAGTCCCGTTGCACCGGCCTCAGTTGTCAGCATGCCGTATGGGGCAACCACATGAGCGTGAGAGCACACCACCACGTCGGCCCCGGCGTCTATAGCCTCCTCCACCATCTGCCGCTGCTCCTGCGTGGGCACACTCGAATATTCTTCCCCCATATGCAAGATGACAACCGTCAGGTCCACCTCTCCCTGCGCAGCCACAATCTCCTGCAGCATCGCATCTTTATCTTCAAGGGTATCTACCAGGTAGTTCTCATCTTCTGGCAAGGCATGGCCGTTTAGGCCATAGGTCAGGTCAAAATAGGCGAGACGAAAATCACCCGACTCGACAATAACCGGGGCGGCGACGTCGGACGCATCGTCGTGCAGCCCCGCAACGCCCACGTGCGGGTGCTCCTCAGCCCAATAGCCGAGCGTCTCGCGAATGGCACCCGAGCCCCTGTCATTCACATGGTTTGTCGCGCTTGCCACTACATCGAAGCCGGTATCCACGAGCGCGTCAGCGATAGTGGCAGGCGTTGCGAATTCGGGATACCCGCTGCGCTTCGCCGCGTCACGAACCAGCACCGTCTCCTGACACACCGCTGCGATGTCAAACGACGATATATAGTCCTTGACCTGGGCAAACACACTTGAGAAATCAAAGGTGCGGTTGTCTCGGTCATATGCCGCCTCGTAAATCCCTTGGTAAGCGATGACGTCGCCGGCAAAGAGCAGGCTTATGCGCTCCGCGCGCGTCTCGCCCGCAAGCTTGAACCCCCACGAGCCCCAGCGCCAGGATGTCAGACTGCCATCAGGCGCCTCAAGCACGAGCGTCCCGTCGGGCTCCATCCATTCGCAGGCAAAATACGACCCCAATGCCGAGCTCATCCATATCGGCGCAATCTTGCCGGCACGCATGCCATAGACAAACACATGCTGCGACCACGCGTCGTCGGCCCCACTCTCCCAAAACGGACGATATGGGCCGTAGCTTCCTTGCTTCCAAACAAGAAAGACCAGCTCATCCGCACCGTCACCGTCAAGGTCGCAGACATGGGCATCAAAGACGCGCCATTCGTCGGGACTGGCGTACACGTCCACGTCGGCCACCGACACCCGCACATCGTGCGCCTCGCCCACCGCAACCAGCGACTCCTGCACTCCGTCACCGTCGAGGTCAGCCGGTAACTCGCATGTCTGCCAGGCAAAACATTCAAGCGCCTCTTCGTCATAGACAAAATCGCCAGACGCAGGTGCATTCCCGTCAGCAGCCCCAGAGCTTGCCATGTCTCTGTAAGAAATCCCGGATGCCATCTCATTCCCGGCAGAAACACCAGGCACGCCCTTACCCTCGGATGAATCGACAGAGGTGACGGCCTCCAAGGAGGACTCGCCGGATTGGCCTCCGCCCTTAAGGCAAACCCCCGAATTGCCTTCTCCCTTGGATAGACCTCCAGAATCGGCCATGCCCCTGTCAGAGCCCCCGGGATTTTCCGCGTCCTTAGGAGACGCGCTGGTCGCAGTTCCGTCAACTATATCGCTTGCGCCCTCGTCCAGAAATCCACCTCCAGCAATCCCCCGGTCAACCGTCTGGCCTCGAACTACCCCGCCAGTCCACTGCGATGCGCTCACGGTCACCAGGGGCTCGTCATCGGCCCAGGCTATCCCTATAAGGCACAGCAGGCATGCCGCAAGTGCCAAGGCGGCCAACACAACGGCGGCAAACCTAGGCACCATGCGGCAACGCCTGCCTATGGAGGGCATGGATTTGCTCACGCCCGCAACCCTTTCTTACATCGTCCTCCAGCTCAGGCTGAAGTCCCGCGTCCACCAGACAGGGTCGATCGCAGGCTCGGTATAACTGCCGTCCTCCCCCAGCTCGATACCAAGCATGCGGCGCCATTCAGTGTCGGTCAGGCGCTCATTGAGCGGCTGGGCAAACTGGTAGAAGCTGTACACGGCACCCGTCATAAGACGAAGCACGCCGTCCATCGGCACAAGCACGAACAGCTTGGACACCGAGCCGGTACCGAGCTCCAGGCACGACCCGTTGGGGTCGGTCGCCACATCGGCCACTATCGCCGCAGGGAACTCGCGAGTCGTAAAGTACTCGTTGTCCGCCTCGTTCTTGTACACCTCCTGCCAGAAATGCTCAATCTGACCACCGAACGTGCGAATGAGGTCGAACTCGTCGTCAGTGGGCGTCTCGGCGTTGAGCTCCTTGCGCGCAATCTCTTGCAGGCGATACGCCAGGTCGCTCAAAAGCCCCAGGTTGTCGGCGTCTTCCTGCACCAGCATGCCATAGGCAGCCAGTCCCTGCGATGTCGCCTGCGTGAGAGCCCCCAGGCGGCCGAACACCTCAGGCTCGGGCTCAACGTAACCGCGGTCGTCGTGGACGGGCTGCTCTCCGCCGCCCATCTCAGCCATGACCTGCTTGGAGTAGAGAATGGTGTCGTGCTTGAGCTCGGCATAGCTTCCCGCGAAGGTCTGCAGGCAGCGACGCGACCACAGCTGGGACCGCATGAACCAGGGATACCCCTCGCCCTTCTCGTCGCACAGGGGCTTCAGCGTGCGCAGCCACTGGGCATACAGGCTCGCTTTCCACAGTGTGTCGTCTGCCTGGGCAATGCCTTGCTTGAGGGCCTCGAGGTTCTCCGTGTAGCCCGCAAACTCGTACGCGCCCGTTGCCTCGAGCAGACTGGCCGCCTCGCTGGAGCCAAAGGCCGCGGGGATGTCGAGCACATCGGGAAGCAGGCGCTGCTCACCTGCGGCGTTCTCTTCCACCTCGCTGTAAATGAGCTTCTGGAAGACGGCCTCGTCGATGCTGAACCTCTGGCCCATGAGCCTGAAGCCCTTGCCCTCCTCGACCGTGTCGGTGTCGGGATCGTCCCACACGGGAATGGAGTTGATCTCCGGAGCAGCCGTCTGCCCCGTGAGTGCATGGAACTCCTTCCAAGCTGCGTCGTTGCCCGCCAGGTCGGTCGCACGAGGCATGCCGGCATAGCTGCGCTCCACAAGCGGCGCATACTCATAGTATCCGTTGTCGTCGCTCGCCCCAGCAAAGAACGAGGTCACCGTGTAGATCTTCGACCACACATCGAGTGCGCCGTCGTTGAGCAAAAGCGTGATGAGCAGGGCGCTGCGGTCGAGGTCCTCGTTCTTCTGGGCAAAGTTGATGCGCCCATACCACATCATCGCACGGAAATACCCCTCAAGCGCTGCATCGCCCTCGTAATAGCCGCGCGGCTTGTACTGCGAATAGTCCTCCATTGCGCAGGCAATCGGCGAATCCGAGATGCCGGCCGCCTCATATACGAGCGCAATCTCGGCATTTGCCAGCTCGGCCACATCGGCAGGCACGCTGACCTCG